>Ga0214188_100218_pt1 | contig 16073 bp, 19 predicted proteins | sample TroBogEpilimnion_5_FD_153026 | JGI IMG/M metagenome (GOLD analysis project Ga0214188, IMG submission 153026) | Freshwater microbial communities from Trout Bog Lake, WI - 01JUL2008 epilimnion | ecosystem: Environmental > Aquatic > Freshwater > Lake > Epilimnion/Euphotic zone | place: Trout Bog...
CACGCCGTTGAACAGACCCGGCCATAGATGCATCGTGTCGACAATGGATTGCACAGCCAGGTCACGGGTCGCTTGGGTCGACATGGCATCGCTGAGACGGGCACTCCACGTCCATCCACCGATGGCAAGTGCCAAATTGAATTTTTTTCCAGCTTTCCGGAGCTTGGCAAATTGACCGAAATTTCCCAGATCTTGGGCGGGACTGTCCCACGTATTTTGAGGATCGACGCCTTTGCCAATGAATGGATTCTGGAAATCTGCCCATTGGTCACCGCTGGAAATCGCACCGTTGGACCCCACATTGAAGAATGCATAGGCCACATCGGTCACCACATCACCGAGAGGCAGATCCTTCACTTGGTAATTCCTGGCGTAATTGGCCCATGATGTGTGGTAATAGATGCACCGCTTGCCCGATGGTGTCTTGTAAAAGGGTGCCGCACAAGGAGTCGTCATGGCAGGCACCAAGAAAATATTTGGGGTCTTCACAAGGTCTTCACACGCATGCACCAAGCCAACATGAAGTTCTATATGCAAGCCGGGTTCTCAGTGGCCACATTCACATTTTGCGTCGCCATGGTCGCATCCGGTCACGATCAATCCGTGTACTTGCCCATCTTGACCAGCGTCATTGGGTACTGGCTCCCCGCCCCCGAATTCCAAAGTGTAGTACCAAGTGTACCCGGTGTACCCAGTGTGCCCAGTGTACCCAGTGTACCCAGTGTACCCAGTGTGCCCAACGTCCCTCGTCTTCCAGTGTAATCGAATATATTTTGTGAGTGCACGGGAGGATCAACTGGATGATGGGGTATGGATTGTGTGCATTGGTCCTCGTGTGCGTCCTTGGCATGCTGCTGTACGTGTCTCCTGGATGCTCCTCAAAAGAAGGATTCGCAGGCAAAACACGATCGTTTGGAGGGGTTGTGGGACTCCACGCCAAGATCACCACGGCGGTTGGTGGGCCCGTTCGGTACACTCGGTACACGATGGTTTTCCGCGTCGATTCTAAAAACAAGCTGGTGGCATTGCCCGTCATTCCATATGAGAACCAATTGCTCGCACATTCGTTAATCAGGTTCAAGGGAATGTTTGGACCTCGCAATGTGGAGACTGTACCCGTGTCCAAAACACCTGCTTCCGTCAAACCTGATAAAGTGGTGCTTGAATATGATCCAAAGACCCAGCGTGTGACTCAAGTGCTCATCCCCAAACGATGGAGTGTGCCTCCCGATTACCTCGATGTCCCGCTTGGAACTCTGATTCGATTGAATCCTCCTCAGGGCGGCGCCACGGTCTCAGGGCCACATCTGGACATCCGGACCAATACCACGACCGGGCTGATCACATCCGCAGTTCTCACAACGTAAATTATCTGTGCGAAAGACACACCACCACCACACACCATGCCCCGATCCAGAGTGAACAAAGCGATAGATGAGCATGTGACATTCGGGGTGCTGCACCATCTGGCGTCCAAAGATCCATCGAAAACCAAAGCGCAACGAGCGTCTCATCGTCTGGCCGCCAAGGCACATGAACTCAGTGTGGTGCAACACCTGCGACTTCTCAAGAAGAAGAAAGTTTCGTGATGCCTGCGGGAAGTCGGGCGTTGAGTGCTGCGAGTTGTGTGGACGACACTTTGGTCCCATTGGTATCGATGACCCATGCGTCGGCAGGGCAGGCACCCAGTTGTCCCAAGGACGCTTGGTAATTTGTCAGGAATGTGGCGTACAGGGCTTTGGTCGCAGCCGGGTTTGATGTTTGTGAGAGTGTCTGTGAGAGTGCAGAGTCCAAATTCTGGATGAGGGTCGTGACGGTGACCCTGGCCCAGTAATTGACTGCCCAGCAATTGGATTGTTGTTTGAACAGGGTGTACACGTATCCTTGCAGCGTCAGGTTTTTGAGGGTGGGCGGTGTGGATGGCAGGCCTTTGTACGGATCATTGCCTTGGTTTTGGCTCCAGAAAAACATGACAACTAACGAAGCAATGCACATGAGCATGAGGCAGATGCACAGACCTCCGCCGGCAATGAGACGCGTGCGTCCCCGTGCCATGCCAATGCCTCAATGCAACATATTTTTCTTAGGTGTGTTTGGACCGCAGGATGGCATGCACGGCTTGAGCTTCTTTGGATGGCAGTGCTTTCAAGGGTAGAAACGAGTACTTTTTCTGCAAACGCTTGCGAATCTGTCGTAGTTTGGCGGCAACCAGGGTGTTGAGCGCATCGTCTTTGGGTTTCTCGGCCCAGGCATGTTGCAAGACCCTGATGGCCCTGGCGACCTGTGAGGCTTCACGGGCCAATTCGCGCTGCTTTGGGGTGCACAACGTCACGGCTTCTTCGGCCAATCCTTCGATGCATTTTCCGTGCTTGGACACACAATTGGGGCACCGTTTCTCGGCATGGTTATGGTGATCTTCCAACAAGGTCAATTGCTTGATGATTTCACGCATGTTGAATTCGGGACGCATCACGGGAAGCAAACGAATTGACTTGGCCAGCTTGTTTTTTGTGGCAGCTTTGGGTTTGACAGCCTTGGGTTTGACACCTTTGACGCCTTTGACAGCCTTGGGTTTGACACCTTGGACACCTTGGACACCTTTGACGCCTTTGACAGCTTTGACGCCTTTGACACCTTTGACTGCCTTGGGTTTTTTCGGGCGAGGGCTTACACGCCGTTTTCGTATCATGGGGTACAGTCACCCGGGAAAAAAAGCAGAAATCCCCTTAATAGTGAGGGTGGGTCAGGGTGGCGAGTTTGACGGGTTTGACGTGGAACCGTTTGCTCACATTCATCAGCTGGGTGTCCGCGTACACGTCCAGAGCCTCCAGCTGATTGTGAGCCGTCTTTGCCGAGACCTTGCCGTCCTCTTCCACCATGCCCAAAAGGATGTCCCGCGTCGCCGCCACGACCATCTCCAGCACCTGCCTGAGCGCCAAGTCACGCAGCCGTTTCTTCTCGCGGCGCTGGAGCTGGGTCTTCAAGGCCTCCTCATCCAGCTCGCCGTCCAAATATTGCAGTCGGAGATCCAGGTTGTCAATCTCGGCATTACCGGGCAACTGACGCAGCGTGACTCGTTCCATGTGGCCCGCGCGCTGGTGGTACGACGCCAAGGTATCGATCAGAGCACGTGGCACGCCCCACCGAACCAGCTGGGAACCGATCGCGCGCCATTGGTAGCAATCTCCACCAGCACGTCCAGCTCCACCAGCTCGGCCAGCCTGTCCACCGCCAGCAGCTGCTGCCTCGCGTGTGACCCAGGCGTGGTAATGCGGGTTGTGCACCAGGCCCGTGTCCACGTTGCCAGTATTCCAATTCCAGGCGGTCCGACACATGGTACACCACATTTGGGAGCACCCGCTGATACGATGGATCGGTGTGGCGCAGGTAGGGCACGGTTTGGTCGTCTTGGCAATCAGCGTCGCAGCCTTGACCGTCGCGTCGTCGCACACATGGTCCTGGTCCTGGTCCTCCTCAACGAGCTCATGGCACGCCTTGCACGCCTTGGCGCTACACGTCCCGCATGTGAGCCCAGCATCCCCATCGTGCATCAAGAAACCACGGCATGTCTCGACGGGGCAGCCACGCACAATGCGTTTGGACACCGGCTCGGGATCGTCGGGAAGCGGCACAGGTCCAACGCGGAAGGTCATGCGGGCCAAACGGGCCAGGCGGTTGACATCAGCTCGGACTTCATCGCCCAACTCCACAGCTTGGCGACGCAGATCCGCGAGGCGGCGCTTCTTGTCCGGGAGAGCGCTCTGGGCCGCCTTGTACTCGCGGTACGTTGGCAGCCGGTCTTGCGTCGCTGGGAGCAAGGCACGCTCGCGGTCCAGAAGCACATGCTCACGATGCGCCTTGTACTGCGAATTGACGAAGCTCGTGCCCAGAGCGCCATCGAGGAACTCACGGTCCCACAAATGGTTGCAATTCATGCATCGTGGATCGGAGGTGAGGCCGAGAAGGTACGTGCGCACACATGGCCGGCAGGTCGCATACTCGCACGAGGCACAGTTGACCTGAGCATTGGATCGCACAGACTCGCAACACACGGGGCAGGATATGCATATGCTCATGTTCAAAGATACGTATGTGAACTTGCCACGCCAGGATATAGTTACAAAGTCACATCGGCCGCAAGTCACCTTGCAAAAGTCACGTGTAGAAAAGTCACCTCGGCCCAAAGTCACATGGTAGAAAAGTCACATGGTAGAAAAGTCACATGTAGAAAAGTCACATTGTAGAAAAGTCACATTGTAGAAAAGTCACATTGTAGAAAAGTCACATTGTAGAAAAGTCACATTGCAGAAAGTCACATTCAAAATCCGGATGCGCATGCCTCGATGAGTGGGCCAAGGGTCTCTGGAGACATACCTAGGTCGCGGACGTACGTGTCCAACGCCTCTTGTGTAAATTGGTCTGCCGAATCGCCCCTGTCCCGTCGTGAACTTGCGAGTGCCATGAGTTCTTGTTGGACTGCCCACAGCGGTTTGGATGCCACATGATCGTCAGAGCCAGGGATGCCATCCAATGTCCCTAAAAGACGTGCAACTTTCCCCGTCGAACACACCACGCTTCCATGCTCGACTCCAGATGCTAATTGCTTGGCCAAGATCTCTGTGCACTTGCCACGCATGTCGGAATCCATTGACTGAATCTTGGCCCAGACCAATGCTGCAACTTCTTGTTCGGACACGCCCACAGATCCCACTTTTTGTGACCCCAACTTAGAGAGCACCATGTCGGCATGGGCACGTTGCTCGGGAGTTACGTCTGTCACGGCATCTATGGCTTCCTGGATGGCCGGGCGCACATCGCTGTCGTCGTCTATGTCTATGTTTATCTCGGTCTTCAAGGCGCGAATATTGGCCCTCAAACTCGCGACAACACCGTGATCGTGCACATTCTGGGAATCTGAGTGTATGGTCGTGGGCACGGGCAGCTCGGGTTGCTCGGTCGGGTCGGTCAGCACGGGATGCTCGGGAAGAGGTCTTGGGGGTCTTTGGTAAGGTCTTTGGTAAGGTCTTTGGGGAGTAGGTCTTGCAGGTCTTTGGGGTTGTGGGGTGACAGATCTCCGAGGCACGTGAGTTTGTAGGACCTGTTTGGCATATTGGGTGGGCAATTGGTGTCCTTGCACATCATCGGTGCCAATGGGGTTTCGAAACACATCACGCAACTTGGCTTCGGACAGATGCGCAACATCCACATCATCGCTGTGTTCATTGATGAATCTGTACAGGGACGCCGCGACTGCCGGGTGTGGGGCAAAGAGAGGCCATGCGCCACGAGCATATGTGTCAGCCATGTGCAACGCCGTCGTCCAACAATGGGTCCTGTCGAACTTGAGTGCCAAAAACGCCAAAGAACGCAGAACCTCGGGCTCCAGCCGTTGTGTGTGTCGCGTCACGGTGCATTGCTGCGTATGATGTGCGAGGTTCTGGGCTTTCCATGATCTCGACACAACTGGAGGCGGCACACACGATCTGGTCCATATACAATAGATGGACGCATACATGAGAAGGACACATGCGGCACATACGGCACATGCTACCACAAGCGAAAGCCTGCGCCTCATGTATGTATGTATGTACCTGACCATGAAATTATTATCTCGTTTCTTCGGAAAAGAGTATGCATGCCATCATCCTCCTCCTCTGTGCCGCACTGGCATGTCTCATCGTGTGTATGCCACGGTATCTTACGAATGATTCCTTTCGCCACCTCAAAAAACACACGCTCCATGTTGCAACTGTAGTCACAGATACCGAGGATCCACGGTTCAGGCTGTTGTGCAAGCATGCTCGTGCACATGGAGTCAGGGTGCATCCATTGGTGTCGTTTGTGCCTGTTGGTCATGGCACGGGGTGGTTTGGAGCTAAGTTGTACCTCGTGCGGGATTATCTGTATACGCTTCCGGTGTCTGATGTCTTCATGTTTGTCGATGGATATGATGTGTTGATCGATGCATCGGCACACGACATACTTGCTGCCTTCCGACACATGTCACGCCACATGCAGACGGATATCATCTTCTCTGCAGACTCGGGGTGCTGGCCAGATGAGGAGCTGGCATCTCGCTATCCCGAAGTCGATTCGCCGTATAAGTACCTCTGTTCCGGGACGTACATAGGGTATGTCGGTGCCCTCAAAAGAATCATGGATACCTACATCGATTTCAGCGATAGGGAAGTTCTCAAAACGGCAGATGATCAGCGTGTCTTCACAGACATATATTTCCGCTCGGGTGCTATTGCCCTCGATACGCAGAATGTCATCTTCAATTGTCTGAACATGCAGCTGGGAGATGTAGAGCTTCATCCACGTCGAGGCTGGTACAATAAAGAGACAAACACATTTCCCCTCATCTTTCATGGGAATGGGTGGTCCAAAGATCATCTGTTCGATGTCATCATGCCAGGGTTAAGATCTCAAAGTAAAATTATGGACTGATGCAAGGTGCAAGGATGTCGAGAACCGGGGTCGTCTTGGGCACACTGAATTTTAAGAGTCCGTACGTCTCCGAGCCGTTTGACACGCCTAAAATCCAATCTTTTCTGACCGAGTGTTTGACCAGAGGAGTCACGGAGCTGGACACGGCCTCCTATTACCGGAATTGCGAGGCTCTTGGACAGACAGACATGATGCCACTCTTCAAAGTCAGTTCAAAAGCCAACCCGTGGCACGACAACGATTTCACTTCGGGACGCTTCGGCCACTTGAGTCGCACGCACGTCTTTCGACAACTGGACACCTCACTCGTTGCCCTGGGCATAGATGCGTTTGACACCTACTACATGCACGCCTGGGATTACGAGACGCCCATCAAAGAAACGATGCTGGCTTTTGACGAGGCGTGGCGTAAAGAGAAGTTCAAGATCTTTGGAGTCAGCAACGTATCGATGTCACACCTTGCGGAGATGTACGATGTCAGCGAGACCTTGCTGATTCCTTCGCCGAGAGTGTACCAAGGCATGTACAATGTGTATTGTCGACGTGTCGAGGAGATCTTTCCCACCCTCGAAAACTTGGGGATGTCGTTTGTTGCCTATAATCCTCTCGCTGGCGGTTTGCTGAGTGGGAAAACCATGAAAACTCAGACGGGCCGTTTCAAAAACCCCGTCTACCAAAACATATTCTGGAATGAGGACGTCATCACCGAAATTCAACGAGCCGGTGTGAATGCCGAGATGTGTCTTGCATGGCTTGCCGCTCAACCCATGGTGTCTAAAGTGGTTGTGGGAGCCAGCACGCTCGATCACCTCATAACCAATGTGACAGCGCTGACATCCCCCGGGCCCGTTGAACATGACCGCATCACCGATTTGTACATGAGAGTCGCACAGCACCAGCCGCCATACTGGTATTAGATGGTATTAGATGGTATTAGATGGTGTTAGATGGTATTAGATGGTATTAGATGGTATTGAAAAATAAATTGTCCAGCGATGGAATGTCGTCATCATACGGGTCATCATACGGACGTCTCACGCGTGCTCTGAACAAACAATATGAGGGACACCTTGCCTTGTCAAAGTCTCATCCAGACCCGGTCACGCGTTCCATCTTTGCGAGCATGGCCATGTACACGCGGGCGCACAGACAATTGTTGGACTTGATGAATGCCCAATCACGACAAGCGGAGCTCGCGGGTCCAGGGTCCAATCGGCGTGCGATCCTTGCCATGCGACGCAACACACAACGGAATGTGGATGATGTCATACGCGATTCGGAGCTCTTGGCGCATATCTTACGTCGTCGCCGGAGGACTTAGTTGAAGCGCGATGACACATACGATGCAGATGATGTCTCGTTACCGTGTGCGCCTGCAGACCACCTATTCGACGTCTCACCAAACAAGATGTGCCAAATGAACTCGATTGCAACTGCAGCTTCGTAGTCTGTGCCCTTTGTGGGGTCCATGACCAGCTCGTACAATCGAATATAGGACTCTTTGGGATGTCGGCGGATGGCCCGTCTCGACACAACAAACTGCGCACAACACACATACCCCAGGTGTTCAGGGAAGTCACATCCAAGAATGTCTGCAAAGTGTGAATCCCAATATTTGCGGAGGAACTTGTGCCCGGGATGGCTAAACCAATGAGTTGCAGCTACTGATTCTATTGATTCTGGTGCATCGTACAGGTGATTGAATTGCAGCCTGGCATTGAGATTTATGTAATCAAAATCATGCTTCTTTGCACGGCGAATGCCTTCGAGGATCCCAAAAGGTAATGTCTGATGCTCGGCAAACTCGTGGCCATGCACAAACGCTATGTGTCTGGGCAAGTCATCATAATATTCGATGATGAATTTCAGGAAACTCGAAGCTTCCCGTCCTCTGTTGATCTGTAACGAACACCGGGCGTCTGGCGTAAACGGAGTGGCCTCGGATCCATGTTTGTCACACACAACGACCGGGAACTCGTCTTGACGTTTCAGCCATGTCAAGTCCTCATTGTAATGTGCCGTGACAATGACGAGATCATCGTGCGAGGGCGAGGTGTATGGCGCGGTGTATGGCGCGGTGTATGGCGCGGTGTATGGCAAGGTGTATTTGGAATGAAGCACGAGTGCCGTGAGTGCCGTGAGTGCCGTGAGTGCCGTGAGTGTCGCCAGAAGGATCCCTCTTTCCACAATGTGCATACCTATGAATACCACTGAGTGCTAAAATTAAATGAATAAAATGAAACTCAACGAGACAATGGGAGACCATTCACACAACGTGGCTTCGAAGCGACTCGGGTCCACCTGACCATGGGCTGTTTGTTTTTCAGGGTGTCAAGGGCACGTGCCGAGTTGCAATACGTCTTGTGGCACACTTCCAGATATTGCGCACTTGTCAGGGCTTTCTTGGCGCTATTGCACTCCCAGCAGCATGCCTGACAATTGTCCAATATGTACCCGGTTTTGTTATGATCGCAATCGACGCCGTTGGTGTGTGTGCTCGTACTGGGACGGCCGCAAAAAGCACATGGACCTTGCTTCAGTTGCATAAATTGGTCTTCGGTCAACTCGTATGGCATATTGCGGACTGCAGCGCTCTTGACACTTGATGCGTAGTCTGTCGAACGTATTGTGTTCTGCCAAATGTCCTGATGAATCAAGCTTGGAAGTCCCCTGGCAACGAGCGAGTTGTGCGTGCACCTCTGGATATGTGTCAGGGCATCCAAGCATCCTTTGGTCATATTGCACCGCTCACAGCATGACACCGTGTTCTCGGGGCAGTATCCAGCAACCGAATTGTTGTCCAGGCGATCGATGCCATTGAGCGACACAGGTGCATCGGCAAAGGGTGACGGACGAGTCTCCAGAGGATCAACTTTGTACTCGGTGGCCTTGCACCTGGCTTTGTATCCACGAGCGATGGTACTTGAAGCTGGCGTGATACCACAATAAAAGCACGAGCCACACATCATGGCGTAGGCCTCTTCGTCGGTCAAGGTCCAGGCATATTCACGCCCCTTTTTGGCAGCGTTGGCTTTGATGCGTGTCAAACGCTGTACAAGACTCTCACGGGCCGATTGATTCACGGCGGTCTTGTTGGACTTTTTCCATGATGTGTTGTACTTGTATATTGCCCTCATACCCTCGGGTCCCAAACGGGCTTTCTGGCGTGCATACTCTGCTTTGGTTGGCATGGTGGTGGGTGGTAAGGGTGGTAAGGGTGGTAAGGGTGGTAAGGGTGGTAAGGGTGGTAAGGGTGGTAAGGGTGGTAAGGGGGTGCAAGGTGTTCTTTAAGTTCTAAGGGCTTAAAGCTCAGGTGACACACACTCACACACTCACACACTCACACACTCACACACACTCACACACTCACACACTCAGCTTACACACTCAGCTTACACACTCACACACTCACCCCTCCTTGGACGCCATGAGCTTGCCCGAAGCTGTTGCCAAGGTGAAATGCACCAGCTGCAAGGTATCCCGCGAGCCTGATGCGTTTGTCGGAAAGACTGGCGCGATTGTCAAGACATGCATCAAGTGCCGCGAGAAGGACGCGAAGACCAAGCAACGCCCCGAAGTCCGAGCGAAACATGCCGAGCTCTTGCGTGTCAAGCGCTACGACCTGATTCACCGCGCCAAAAAACTACAAAGCCCTCATTTTCAAACGACAGCCGAATCGCATGAAAATAGGACGTGACATGAAAACCTTGTAGAACCTTGTAGAAACCTGTAAAGAATAAACACAATGGGACGTCTAATTGCTGTCGGAGAATCCCAGAGCTTTCGCAATGGGCCGGACTGTATCTTAAGGGCACTGAACCCCGACTTCTGTGCAGTCTCTGAAGCATCGCCATTCCCGTGGGAAGAAGGTCGATACCTGCGGATTGTCGCCCTGTGCACGTCGTTGTGACCATACCTCGGTTTTTCTCCGAGCCAGGACTCTGTTTCCAGAAATCCCTTGGTAGACAGTGCCTTTTGACGAGTTCCCCGCATCGAGAAGTCTTGCAGCTTGTAGAAAAGCCACTAGCCAATGCGGATTTTTTGTGTATGACGCATGACTTTTTCGCGCTAGCAATCAACGCGAGACCACCCATTCCCGACATACGAGACCACCCAGTGTTTCCAATGGGGCTGGACTGTATCTTAAGGGTTGCGATACCCCGACTACTATGCAGTCTCTGAAGCATGACCGTGCCCTTGAGGGTGTAGGAGGGGGTGTAGGTCGATACCTGCGGATTGCCGCCGTGTGCCATGTCATTGTGACCATACCTCGGTTGATCTCCGAGCCAGGACTCTGTTTCCAGGAATCCCTTGGTAGACATGGCCTGTGTGACGGTGTTCCCGCATCGAGTAGTCTTGCAGCTTTCGTGAAAGCCACTAGCCATCGTGGATTGACACGTGACTTTTGCGCACTATGAGGAATCATGCGCAGAACGTTGTAGTTCTCAGCGAAGACACGCAGGGCCGACAGGGTCGAGACATCGGTGGTCGTGTAGTGCTCGGTTTGGCCAGCGCCAGCCCCGGTTGCGACGGCACTGATGCTGGTGACGACGTTGGAGTTGCTTGAGTTTGCCACCTGGGTCCGGTAGCCCAGCACCAGGGTGGCGTTATCGATCGAATGGTCCCTGAGCTTTCGCAAAGGGTCGGACTGTATCTTAAGGGCGTGCGCCCCGACAAACTGTGCAGTCTCTGAAGCACGACCATGCCTTGGTGACAAGGAGTAGATCGTTGCCTGCGGATTGCCGCCGTGTGCCATATCATTGTTACCATACCTCGGTTGATCTCCGAGCCAGGACTCTGTTTCCAGGAATCCCTTGGTAGATAGGCCTGTGTGACGGTGTTCCCGCATCGAGTTGTCTTGCAGCTTTTGTGAAAGCCACTAGCCGCCGTGGATTGGCACGGGACTGTTACTCGCTTCGAAAAACGAGAGAAGTTGCAGCTGCCCGAGGGTTGGTGCTGATCGGGAGACAGTGCGAAGGAGTACATGTAGACACCAGCGCGGGGTTTGGCCTGCATCGTCTGGTACGGCTGGGTGTAGTTGAAGTACATGCCCGGGCGCACGGCAAAGCGGTCATGACCGTTGAGCTGGAGCTTAGCGGAGTCCAGGGGAGCCAGGGTATCCGTCGTTTCATCGCGGGTTGCCGTATTGCCAGCAAAGTGACCGTGGGCATTGGGGTTGGCAAACACCCAGGCCAGGTACTTGCACGGATGGTTCAGGTTGAGACGCAGGTTCTGGGTCGATTGGTTGTTGGTGAAGCCCGAGGTCTCATCGCCGGTGAACTGCACCTGAGTGATCAGGTACTCGTGAGACACCTGGGCGAAGCGACGACGCTCATCGGTGTCCAGGTACACGTAGTCCACCCAGAGGGAGACGAACATGTCGCTGTCGGACGCGTGGTTGACGCCGGCATCTGCCATGAATTGGGTAGTGGAGAAGGTGAAGTTCAGTTTGACCTCATGGTATTGCACGCGCGTACCCCTCCTTTCGGAGTATTTGTAAGGGGCTAGAGTACATCTTACAGCTTTGTACAAGCCGCACAACCTTATACTCGTTGAACCTTCCGTTGTACTTGGTGCTTGTACACGGCTTGGCAGCGGATTGCCCATTGGTACATCCAGGAGCTTGTGACCATACCTGAGGCGATTTCTCTCAGCCAGGCTACGCTTTCACGTATCCTTTGGTACTCGCTGGCTTTAGGGGTTTCCCGCTTGTTGGTTGTGTTGCACCATGCTCCTAAAAACATGATACTAGCATCTGACGTCGAAGCTGGGGTCTCACAGGTTTTGTCCGCGCACAGAGCCCAGATGTGCGTGGCAGGATGCTTTTCGGCCCTGAAGTTAAGGCGATGAGGGGCAGGGCAAGACCGGGGTTGCGGTTGAAGAAGAAGATGAGGGGCACGTAGAAACGACGGGTGACGGCGGCGGTCGAGGCCTGCTCCTGAAGAGTGAAGTTGACCAGACGCTCATAGGCATCCTTGTCGTCGTTCTTGCGGAAGAGTTCGTTGAAAACACGGAGGTAGGTGTTGGTGTGGTAATCGATACGTTGACCGCCAATCTCAAGTTCGACTTGGTTGAGCAGAGCCTCGGCGGGCCACCAGGTAGAGGTTGCGCCCGCGGGCTTGGTCAGGACCACATCGACAAACACATCGGAGATCAGATCGCCGTTGCGAGAGATGGTGGCAGATACTTTTTTGTTGAAACCGGGAGTTCCGTTGAAAGTTTGTTCGATAGACTCCACGGCGAAGTTAGTGTGCGGTAAGTCCCATATCTTTCGACATGGGCCGGAATGTATCTTAAGGACTTTGCGTCCCGACTCCTGTGCATTCTCTGAAGCGCAACCATTCCCACAAAGGGAAGAAGGTCGACGCCTGCGGATTGCCGACATGTGCTGCATACTTGTGACCATACCCCGGTGTTCTCCGGGCCAGGATATCGTTTCCAATCATCCCTTGGTATATGCGCCTTTTGACGGTGTTCCCGCATCGAGGAGTCTCGCAACTTTTGAAAGTCACTAGCCGACGTCATTTACACGCGACTCTTAGGCGCCAACATTAACGCCTGTACACCACTTTGAAGACCCTTGTACCTGCACGTTTCCGTGAGGGGTAGACTATATCTTAAGCCTTTTTCACAAAAGACCCACAACCATGTAGTCGTTGAACCTTCCCCAAAAGGGCTTGGCTGCGGATTTCCTATTGGTGCATCTCGACGGATTGTTACCATACCCCGGTCATTCAACCAGGTTCCTACAAAGGTGGTACCGCAAGCTTTAAGGAGTCCCCGCAATTGGGTTGTGTCGCTTCCGAAGAAACTAGCAGCTGCAGTTTTGGGACACAGACTGCTCAAGGGTGACCCCGAGACTATCTGCTTCGTCTCGGGCCTGCTGCTTTTCAACTCTCATCATTCAGAAAGTGATCTGAGGGTTGCCAGTGAGATAGATATCTTGCGCCCCGTAAGCCACGAGTTGCATCCAATATACCCGCCCTTTCGGGCTATTTGTGGGATTAGACTCTCCCTTAAGCAGTTTTGTAACTACCCACTGTCGTCGAGTCGTTTGACCTTCTTCTCGAAAGAAGCTTGGCTGCAGATTGGCCGCTCCCGACGGGTTGTTACCATACCGAGGTCTTGCTCCTCGCCCGGCCACCCTCTCGAGCGCCGTTGGTACCGTCGGGCTCCAGGGCTTTCCCCGCACTTTGACAGTGTCGCAGTCAAAAATGACCACTAGCGACTTCACGGGTTTCGTGGATCAGAGGACCGGTCGCTGTTGGGCTCAATGCTTCAAGCCACCACCCATAACTGATACCCTTAGCCAAGAAAATAATTTTGGGAAAAAACGCACTTGGCCGGGGAGAGTCATTACAGTCTTCTTGACCATGGCGGTGGCCTTGGGGGTTAATCAACTCGCATGGACAAATTGGAAGCCGCGGTGGCTGGCCGACTTCCCATTGATACACGCCGAGATGCAACATACCCGAAATGATGGGTCCGACTCGGCCGCCGCCTTTCCAGATGGGAACTTGGCAATCACCAACCCATCTTTCAGCTGCCACACGGGTTTTCGGCGCGGGTTGAGACCTTTCTCATATGCATCAAAGGAATTTTCCGCTTGTGTCAGCCATTCGAGATTTGATGCAGCGGCGTTGGTCTTGTCACCGTCCTTATGGTTGAGGATCATCTTTGGAGTGTGGTCTGGGGGTTTGGGTACGAACTCATTCCCAATGATGATGTGCAGCCGCCTCTTCTTTCCGCCAAATGTGATGACCGGGTACTTATTCCAGCAACTCATTTGGGAACCATCGATGACGTTTGTGAAGGATCCGTCCGCACGACGCCGCTTGAATCTGCCCTCATTCGAAATGTAATCCATATTGTTGGGGTCAGCGATCCATACTTCGCCTGGAAGGTCGGCGTCGGTCTCCTTGACATGATGACGCCACCGAAATCCACCAGCCGTCTGCTGGCTTCCATTCAGACACTTTGATATGCTTTGTATCCCAAGAGTTCGTTGAGCTGCACTGATGGATTCATGTGTCGCGATGAAGTTCTCGTCCTTGTCCAGCTGGTCAACAGGTTCTCGGAGACCATTCCCATTGTTCGAACGGTCTTGATTCGTGTTTTGCTGACTGAGTGTTGCCATGCGAAGGTTCTCGACCCGGTTGTCTTCATTGTTTGTATTGATATGGTCGATTGTCTTTCCCTCCGCGAGTCCGGCGGTGTACTCGTCAAGTTTGAACGCCATCATGACCAGCTTGGCAACCGGGGCATTTTTCCAAGCGACTCCTTTTTTGTACAAAGTCACTTTCTTGTACTTGTCGTTGTCCATGTACGCTTTGAGCGGCTGGGATCTCTTGCCGTTCCGGTTCACCACGCCGTCACTGCGGATCTCATACGCGTATCCATCAGGAGCAGGACGGTACTCGAGATCATGCATATCATCCATACTGTCACTGTCCAAAGTGTCCCATGCCATGCAAATGCCGTCTTTAAGCCCCAACACGTCAGTGAGAGTCACATACACATCAATGAGTCACATCAACTATCTTATAGGTTACACGGTTACACTCTCACACGGAGCATGGCATTGTACGTGTTTCCATGCAAAATTCCAAATGTGTCTTTCGAGTCTTTCGATATGAAATAATAAAGAAGATCAAAGACGAGCTTTTGGCCAGGAACGAGAACCACATTGTCGCCACATGGTTCTTCAAAGAGCCCGCAAGCCTCTTCGCCAAACATGAGCTGCGCCGTCTTCAGGAGCGCATAACACATAAAGTTTCTTCCCATATAGAGAATGAGAGATTCTATCGTTCCATACTTGGGTTCGTACCGAGACATTATTTCTTCAAACATGCGATTCGAAAGCTCGTCGGGTTCGTCCTCATACTCCTCTCGGTCACCAGGACCCCATTGTCTCTTGCGGTACTCGTTGAGATCAAGTCCTTGCGCACTCAAGGTCTTCTTGGCACATGCCTCGGCCCGTTCCATCTCTTCGTTGGCGGCTTCTAGGATTTTGGTGGACCAATAATCCGTTCTTGAAAGATGCCAGAGAGGTTCACCCTCGGTCCATGTGGGTCGAGACCCATCAGGTTCAAAGTAGGCTTCTGTCGCACACCACGAGTCCATGTCTTCTTTCAAGATCGATTGCACTTCAGGTCGTGACCATGCTGTCCAAAACTCGGCCCAATGCGCATCAAAATCAAAGTAACGCCATGTGGGCCGCATGTTACTGTCGGGGCAGATTGTTTGGATTCGGTGGGAAGTATGCACCTTGTATGCGCCTTTTAAGTCACATGCCAAGCCAAGTCACATGTAGCCAAGTCCACACCCAGCCAAGTCACATTTACCCAAGTCACATGCATCCAAGTCACACCCAGCCAAGTCACATGCCAAGCCAAGTCACGCCCAGCCAAGTCACGTCCAACAAGTCACATGCCAAGTCACATACAGCCAAGTCACACCCAGCCAAGTCACATTTAGCTAAGTCACGCCACACTACGCCGCGGACAATCTCCAAGATGATTTTAGTCACCTCTCGAAATGGCAGCGTTACGTGAAGTCGTCAGGAAGCTCGGCATCACAGACACCGACAAGGACACCGATCACTCGTACTTTGAAGTCTACGA
>Ga0214188_100232_pt1 | contig 15420 bp, 12 predicted proteins | sample TroBogEpilimnion_5_FD_153026 | JGI IMG/M metagenome (GOLD analysis project Ga0214188, IMG submission 153026) | Freshwater microbial communities from Trout Bog Lake, WI - 01JUL2008 epilimnion | ecosystem: Environmental > Aquatic > Freshwater > Lake > Epilimnion/Euphotic zone | place: Trout Bog...
CACGTAGCTCTTATTCAAGATGGTTGCCTCACAAGGATTCGAACCTTGAATAACAGATTCAGAATCTGCTGTGTTACCATTACACCATGAGGCAGTGAGTGGCGGGTGGAGAGAATAGTGGCGACTGCCGTTCTTGCAAGTGGGACGGCAGACTTTTTCACGGCCTTAGGGTCAGACCTGTTGGATGAGGCTCCGGCCAATCGGGAGGAGCGCGGACGGCGCTCTGTGCGGTTTCTCTGCTGCGCCGCACGATTTTTCCGCAAGGTGACATCCCCATTGCGTATTTCTCCGCAATCCGCTATCTTCGCGGTCCAATCAATCCACAATGAAGCCCTCGCTCTTCCCCAATCGCCGTACCTTCCTCCGCAATACTGCCGCAACTGCTGGCAGCATCTTTCTTCCCAATCTGCTGATTGGCCAGGAAGGCGTGGTCAAAAAAATCAATGTCGCCGGCATCGGTGGCGCAGGTGGCAAGGGTGCCTCTGACGTGGGCATCTCGGCCAAGGGGGCCAACATCGTGGCGATCTGCGACGTGGACCGCGAACGCCTCAAGCAGGCGCAGCAGAAATATCCAGACGCGAAGATGTTTGAGAGCTTCCGCGAGATGTTTGAAACGATGGGCGATAAGATCGACATGGTCACGGTGTCCACCCCCGACCACGCCCACTACCCGGCGGCGATGGAAGCGATCAAGCGCGGCAAGCACGTCTGCGTGCAGAAGCCCCTGGTGAACCGTATCTGGGAAGCCAATCAGCTCCATGAAGCCGCCAAGAAAAAGGGCGTGAAGACCAACATGGGCAACCAGGGCCACACCGGCAAAGGCATCCGCTTCCTCAAGCAGTGGGTCAGCGAAGGCATCGTGGGCAACGTCAAAGAAATCCACGTCTGGACCAACCGCCCCATCTGGCCCCAGGGCAATGAAGCCAAAGCTAAGTACGTCAACGGCACGGTGCCAAAGATCAAACAGAAGACCAAAGGCCCAGACGGCAAAGACATCACCATCGAGACCGCCGAGGATCTGTTTAACTGGGAAAACTGGCTGGCCGCCTGCCCTTCCGTGCCTTTCACCGACGGTCTGCATCCCTTCGCCTGGCGCGGCCACCGCGAATACGGCGCAGGTGCCATGGGCGACATGGGCTGCCATTTGCTGGATGGTCCCTTCTGGGCCTGCGGCCTCGGCGAACCCTACAAAATGGAAGCCGAATGCACTGAACTCACCGACGTGAGCTGGCCGAAGTCCTCTCACGTGGTCTTCTACTTCAAGACGGAGAAATACGGCGAGATCAAACTGCACTGGTATGAAGGCAGCCTGAAGCCTGAGCGTCCAGCTGAGCTGGAAGCTGACCGCGACTGGGACAAGATCAAAGGCGGCTTCCTCCTCCGTGGCGATGCCGGCGTGATCCTGAACACCGACGACTATTGCGGCAGCCCACGCCTCATCCCAGGCACCAAGATGACCGATTTCCTCGGTGGCAAAAAGCCCGAGCTGAAGCTCGAAGGCGCGCTGGCCGAAGGCGAACCGCAGCTCGAACTCGTCCGCGCCATCGAGCAGGACAAGATCTGCGGCAGCAATTTTGATTATTCCGTGCCTCTGACCAAGCTCTGCCTCTTCGGCAACCTCGCCATCGCCAACCCTGGCAAGGTCATTAACTGGGACGCGTCAAAGCAGCAGTCCGACAACGCTGACGCCAACAAGCTCATCACCCGCGCGGCCTACCGCCAGGGCTGGGATTACAGCTCCATCTAAGCAGGTGAATCAGGCTGGCAGCCTGATGCGCTAGCATTCAAACAAAAACGCCCGGCAGTTCAAGCTGACGGGCGTTTTTTTATGCTGCCGCGCATCACAAACCTTCAAAAGTAGCGCCCACTCAAAATGACAGTTATCAGGGCAGCCAAAAGCGGATCTACCTCTCCCCGCCCCTGGCAGTCGATAAATAAGGTTATATTTTACTTCGGGGAGAGGGTTGGGGTGAGGGGACGACGAATCGCCTCCGCCTGCATTGGGAGCCCCCCCTCATCTGAGTAGGCTTTGACGCCACGCGTGTCCCACTTGCCCTGAAATTCGGCATCGAGAGAGTGAGCAAGGTCACGGCGCATGCCGAAACGTTCATCGGTCACGCCTTTCTGAGGTGCCACATTTTGCAGACCGGCCTCGGGATTGTTCACCATAAGCGGGCCATGCCTTTTCGCGAAAAAGCCTGCGCCGGGATGGCGGCTGTCATTGCCGACATAGACATACGGCGGCAGCGCGGGATTGCCGGGGCCTTGGAAGAAGCTGAGCCATGCGCCCATGCCAGGATGCTTGATGGTGCTGCGCAGGCCGAAGCTGGTGTGCATGAAGTAGTTGGCCTGTTCATGCGCGGCAGTGTTGGTGGCCATCGAATTGATGACGCAGGCATGGTGCATCTGCTTGGCCATGCGCGGCAGGTATTCGCTGATCTGCACGCCATCGGCGCTCGTCTTGATGGCCTTCACCGGACCTGAGACTTCCTTGTTGTCGGGCTTAGGATCCCAGGTGTCTAGATGGCTCTGGCCACCGGTCATGTAGAGGAAAATGACATTGCGCGCCGTGGCCGCCTGCTTGGCGGTAGCGCTACCTTCACCGACGGCGAGTGCCTTGCTGGAGAAAAGGTGCTCCACGGAGGGCAGCAAACCGACTCCGAGGCAGGACTGGGCCATGCGAGTCATCACAGCGCGGCGGGAGAGATCGTTGTTGGGCGTTTTCATGGTGAGTTCAAATTGGGGTTGCTGGATCAGGCAGAAATTATTCGACGAAGATGAAACGCTGCGTGCTGAGCGCAGCGAGGGTGATGTCCTCCCACAGGGTCTTGGAGGAGGCATAGCTCTCCAGTGTCTGAAGCATGTGGGCCTTCTCTTTCGCATTCGGTTTGCGCGAGTAGAGGCTCAGGAACAGCGTGTCGATTTTCTCGTCGTTGGATTTGGCTTTGCGCAGATTGATGCTCAGCGTGGACCATGCGCTGGTGAGTCCGTTGAGGAGGGTGCCATTCATCATGGTCAGCGCCTGCGGCACACTGGCTTCATCACTGGCATTTTCGACGATTTCGCGGTCGCTCTGGCCAAACTCACGCAGGAAATGACCGCGTGGTGCTGGAGAAGGAAGCTCAGCAGCGCGGCTCCAGGTCTGGTGCAGAGAGCGCTGGAAGTTTTCAAAGTTCTTGATGCTCTTTTCATCCTTCATGCCCAGGACTTCTTCGTCGGCTTTGAGGGTGGTCATGATTTTCGGATCCAGCGGCGCATCCTTGGCATCCACCCGGCTGTCATTCATGAGATTCATCATCGCCATCTCCATGGGGCCATCACCGCTGACGGCGGCGAGTTCCTTCTGAATCTCCTGGTTGCCAGACTTCTTTGCGGCAGCGTAGAAGCATTTGGAAACCTGCTCGCGCAGGATGCGTTGGCTTTCACCCAAGCGGCGCTGGATGTCGCGGGCCTTGACCTTGTCCTCCTTGGCACGCGCCTCATCCAGCTCTTTGCGCAGATTCTCGAATTCCTTGTTCTGCTCGCGCATGGCGGCGGCAACTTCTTTGGCGGCTTCAAACAGCAGAGGAGCTTCGGTCTTGTCGAGCAGTGCAGCGAGATGCTGGCGGTTTTCCAGATCACGGCGTTCGCGCTCGCGGCTGCTCCAGTTCGGCTGTTCTGGATCAGGACTGACGAGGGCGACGAGAGAGTCCCACACCTGCTCGGAGCGCATGCGGTGGAACACAGGCCCCTGGAAGTAATAAGGCGTGCCAGGAGAGACTTCCTTGGTGCTTTCACGTGCAAAAGCCTGCGTATTCAGCAGCAGGCGCAGATACGCCTTCATGTCGTATTTTAAGGCCACCATCTGCCGCTCCAAAAAGTGCATCAGCTCAGGATTCGAAGCCACGCTGCTATCCATCATTTCATCCACCTGCTCATAGAGGCCCGCGCCAAACACGCGCTGCCACAAGCGGTTGGAGATGATGGTGGTGAAACGCGGATTCTCAGGAGATGTCAGCCATTGACCAAATTCACCAATGGTGTTCGACTCCTTCTTCAGCACCACCGGCTTGCCAAACATAACAGAAGCAGGAACGACATCCTTCGGCTTGGCGTCCTTGTACTTGTAGTCGTGCGGCAGACGGAGCTGGCCCTTGTTTTGCACCACCAGAGTGTCACGCAGCGGGCGCATCGCTTCATTGATTGCCTGACGCATGAGATCGCGGGTCGCGGTATCGAGCGACTTATCGTCACGCACCATTTTCTGTACTGCGTCACTGCTCTTGGAGCGGTAGCTGGTGGCGCTCATGTTGTGCGTGAAAGCCGCCATCTCGAAGAACTGCTTCTGCGTCCACTTGTCGAAGGGGTGGTCATGGCATTGCGCACACTCCATGCGGGTACCAAGGAAGACGCGGGTCGTGTTGGACAGATTGTCCAGCGGCATGCCGCGGTCGCGCATGTAGTAGCCGATCGCGCCGGTATCGAAGCAGGAACCCTCACTGGAGACAAGCTCGCGGGCGATCTGATCCCAGGGCTTGTTCTCACGCAGCGCCGCGCGGATGTAGTTCAGATAATTCTGGGAGGTGGTGCTACCGGCCACACCTTGGCTTTGGGCGCGCAGCACATCGGCCCAGTAATTGAAGAAGTTTTGCACATACCCTTCACTGGCGAGCAACGAATCGATGAGCTTGGCGCGCTTGTCTGGCATCTGGCAGGCATAGAAAGCGCGGGCTTCCTCCAAGGTGGGGATGCGGCCCACCACCGTCAGGTACACTCGGCGCAGGAAAGTGGCGTCATCCACTAGGGCATTCGGCTTGAGCTGGTGCTTCTGCCAGCTTTTGGCGAGCAGGGCGTCGATCTGCTTTGAAGCGGCGGTAGTGTCCACCGGAGCAGCTTGCACCGTGACGGCGAACAAGAGGGTGGCGAGAATCGAAAGAGGTTGGCTTGCTTTCATGCTAGAACCAACGTGACCCCACAAAAGATGATGTCAGCGCTGCCTCAGGATGCCAAATCCTGCACACCAAATGGCAAGCCAGTCATTGCTAGGAACACCGCCACTGGCCCAAAAGCCGTGCTAAATCACTTCGGGGACGCGTCATTGAACATCCCCTTGATCACGTCTGCGGCCTCGCCCATGCCCTTCATGAGTTCGGCAAGGCCCGGTCCCAGAAGCCAGGAAGCGTAGCTGATGGCCATCCACCAAGCCAGTGCGTTCACGATGATCATGACCGTCACGAGCACCTCCACCCAGCGGCCCCAGACCACGAGATAACCGTTTTCATCCTTCTTCTGGCGGAAAATATGGTCTGAGTACAAGGCCACCGCCGCCCACCATAGCAACGGCGGGAGAAAGAGAAAACCCAGGATCATGCGCCGCAGGACTGCGCCACCACGCTGATTGTAGGGCACGCGATTGTAGTCGCGATAGCGCGCCACACGTCGGCGAGTGGGCAACACGGTGAGGCCGTCGGCCACGACCTGCCCTTCGGCATGCAACTCCAGCAGGGTCGATACGGGACGCCACTGCTCCTCATCCTCGCGCTTCACGAGGTCACTGTCGCGGATCGAGCCGTACGCGAGAAAGTTGCGCAGATCGTCCTTGGAACAGGGTCCAAGTGTCTTCTGGCCTTTGGCGATGTAATAGGCAGCGTGCACGAATCAGTAGGAATCGAACGGTTCTACAATAGATTGGAACGCTCTTATTATGCAATATTCACACCAACATGTATTGTAAGTTTTTTATCTGCTAACCAGCCCGGCCCGAGCCCCGCCCTTGCCCCCAGCATGGAGGTGCTTTCAGAGTTGGAGTGGCCGTTCTCTGATTGCAGTTTGGGGCGCTCCGTGCCAAGTCATCTGCGCATGACCCCCGCTGAACTCCTCACTGCCCTGAACTGGCGCTACGCCACGAAAGTCTTCGACGCCACCAAGAAGATTCCTGCTGATACGTGGGCCGCTCTGGAGGAGTCGCTCGTTCTGACCCCGTCCAGCTACGGCCTACAGCCATGGAAGTTCCTCATCATTCAAGACCAGGAATTGCGAGAGCAACTGGTGGGGCATTCATGGCGTCAGCGCCAGGTGGTTGACTGCTCGCACCTGGTCGTCATGGCCACGAAACGCACGATGTCCGAGGTTGAGATCGATGCCAACCTCATGCGTATCGCCGAGGTGCGTGGAGGCACGCCGGATTCGCTGGCGGGTTTCCGCAAGATGCTCACCGGCACTCTGGAGCAGGGCTACATGACTACCGAGTGGGCCAAGATGCAGGCTTACATCGCCCTCGGCCAGTTCATGGCCGCCGCCGCGCTGCTCGGCATCGACACCTGCCCGATGGAAGGTTTTGTGCCCGAAAAATACGACGAGGTGCTCGGCCTTGAAGCCCAAGGGTTCACCACCGCCGTACTCTGTCCGGCTGGTTATCGGCACGCTGATGACCGCTATGCGACCCTGCCCAAGGTGCGCTTCAAGAACAGCGATGTGATTGAGCATCGCTGACTTCATCAAGGCTGCACAAGCTGGACGAGGCATGGATTTGCCGCAGGGTCCAGCCACTTGAGGACCTGGCGCAGATGCGGCTCAGACATGGCTGTGCATCCGGCCGTGGGCACGTTTTCGCCCAGCCAGAGGTGCATGAAAATGCAGGAGCCGAGGCCCGGCTGGTGGTGCGAATTGTGTGCGATGACGGCCCCCAGCTTGTAGCAGCCACTGCTGGGGACCATGGTTTCTGGACCCGTCCAATCACAGGCCACCGTGCGATCATCCACGATCTGGTTGTAGTGGCGTGAGCGCACATCGTCGATGCCCCAATGGTGCGGGGTGCAGTGAAGGTACGGCAGCTTGATCCAACCTGGGTGCGGCTCAGCACCAAAGGCCTGGGTGATGCGAAAGACTCCCGCAGGAGCACAACCGTCCCCTTCTGTTTTGCTGCGCCAGCCTGCCGGTGCCGTCAGCGCAAACTCACCATGGCCCCATGCCAGGCCAGTGCGGCCGATACGGACCGGAATGACCGCGCTGACAGCGTGCCAGACATTCGCCGGGGAGCGTTCGAGCATTCTGAGTTCCGCCGCTGATGTCTGCGCATCCACTGCCACGACGTAGAGCACCTGTTTGCAGCTTTTGGGCAGCACGGCGGTGATTTCAGGCGGCAGCGTCACTGGGGCGGACATGTGTACACAGGAGACGAGCGCGACGAACAAGACAAGAAAACGATGCATGCGAAGCGGGTGAAAACAAAACGCCGCAGAGTTTCCCCTGCGGCGCTGAAGTGTGGAACTGACGGACCGGCGATTACCAGCCGTGGGCGTCGCGGACTTTGATCATCGCAGCGAGAATGTTGTTCCAGGTGTCCGGCGTTTCGAGCACGGCGTTCGGGAACATGCAGCCATCCCAGCAGATGTGCTGGATGCCACGGGCAGCAGCGTCTTTGAGCCAGTAGCCGGAAGCCTTGGTGATGTCGAGCTTGCCATTTGGATCGTCAGCACGGCAGTGCTTGCCGGTCTTGTCGTGGGCGCCAGCGCCGTGGACGGTGCCGTCGTTTTGAGCGACGTGGAAGTCGATGGTCCAAGGGCGCAGCGCGTCGGTCATCTTCTCATAAGCGGCCCAGAACTCGGCATCGCTGTAGCCTTCCTTGAGGAGGGCATGCTCAGGAGCGTTGTAGCCGAGGGTGTAAAGGTAGGTGTGTGCGAGATCGGCCTGGAAGCCAAGCGCGTTTGGCATGCCGACGCCTTCGAGGACGTCGAGCATGTCTTTCCACGAGTGCATGCCAGCCCAGCAGATTTCGCCTTCGGCGGCGAGACGCTCACCGCTGTCAGCAGCGATCTGGGCAGCCTTCTTGAAGGTGTCCACGATGCGGGCGGTGTTGGCCTTGGGGTTTTCGCGCCACTTGGAGATGCCGAATTCGGCGGAGTCGATGCGGATGACGCCGTATTTGCGGACGCCGTGGGCATTGAAGACCTTGGCGATGCGGCAGGCCATTTTCACGGCGCTGAGGAATTTCTCCTGCTGCGCGTCGTCGCCCATGGCGGAGTCACCGACGGTGCCGGGCCACACGGGAGCCACGAGGGAACCGACGCTGAAACCCTTGCCAGCAATGAGATCAGCGATCTTCTTGATCTCGTCGTCGCTGGCCTCAGGATTGGTGTGCGGGAGGAAGAGGAAGTAGTCGATGCCTTCAAACTTCTGACCGTTCACATTCGCTGCGGCGGTGAGGTCCAGCATCTTTTCGAGACTGATCGGTGGTTCCTGGCCTTCGCCGTCGCCTTTGCCGACGAGTCCGGGCCACATTGCATTGTGAAGTTTGGGTGAGGAGTAGCTCATGATAGTTGCTTGGTTTGGGAAGCGAGGCCGCGAGGTTAGCGGGAAGGTTTGCGAACGCACGAACAAAGTTACGTGATTTCAGCCGGAAGCCTACACCACCCCCAGCGGCGAACCCGGCGTGAATCCCGGAAACACAGTCGCCACCTCCGCGCCGCGCATCCGAGCCATCAGCACTTCGCTCAGGACCTGGCGGTAGTCGGTGGTGATGGCGAGATCGGCATGCTCATCGAGCTTGTCGTTCGCCAGTCCAGGCCAGCTCCCAAGGCAGCGCCCGCCTTGGATGCCGCCGCCCAGCACCCACATGAGATTGCCATGGCCATGATCGGTGCCGCCGCTTTCGTTGGCCTTCAACCGGCGGCCAAACTCACTCATGATGACGATGGTGGTGCGCTGCCGCTGGGCGGCGAGGTCGGCGTAAAAGGCGTGCAGCGGCTTGGCGAGATTGGCCACTAGATCATTCAGGCGATAGTCCTGGCCGGTGTGGGTGTCCCAGTCGCCGTAGTTGATGGCGGCGACTTGCAGGCCGAGCTCCATCTTCGCGAGCTGCGCCACAGTTTTGAGCGTATTCGAGAAATCGTGCTCGGGATAGGTCACGCCTTTGGCGGGCAGATATTCGGCGACGCTACCGTCGGGCTTCTTCGGCAGTTTCTTGGTCACCTCCTGCAGCAGAGTCAGCATGCGGTTCCCGCCGGCACCGAGTGCACCGCTCTGCGCGTGCATGAGGCGCAGCGCCTTCATTTGCCGATCGTCCCCGTAATAGCTGAAGTCCTGCAAGTTCGCGATGGCTGCTGCGCGTGTGCAGCCGAGCAGCGAGGCGGGCATGGCCCCGTCGGCGCTCAGTCCGGGCAGCAATCCGGTGCCGGGCAGTGAATCGAGAAAGCGAGTGAGCCAGCCGGTGCCGAGGCCGAGATTTTTCTGCTCATTGATGCCGCGCTCCATCATGTCCTGCGCATCGAAGTGGCTGCGCGTGCCGTTCTTCAAGCCGCATGCGTGGATCATGGCGAGGTCGCCGTGCGCATACAGTTCCTGCAACGGTGCGGCGTCTGGGTGCAGCCGCCAGTCGTGGCCCGCGTAACCATTCTTGATGGCTAGGCCTGGTCGCTCGCCTTTTTCCACGATCCGCAAATTGGCCTGCCGTGCCGCACGGTAATGGGGATCATCCACGGGCGCGAGCACGCCGAGCCCATCGCAGCCGCCGCGCAGGAAAATCGTGACGAGGAGATCTCGGCCCGCTGCTGCTGCGCTGTCTTCTGCAAAGGCCAGTCGCTGGATGCCACCTCCACCGAGCGTGAGCCCCGAGGCACCGAGTGCGCGGCGCAGCAGCGAACGGCGGGTGAGTAAGGAAGTCGTCGTGTTCATGGAAATGGGAGTGGGCGATTGCATCAACGATACTGAAATTCTGGTGAGGCTGCGAGCAGCGCCACACAGGAGGCGATGCGGATGTCGCGATCTTTGTCATCGCCGCTGAATTCGGAGCTGGCATTCGCTTCGTCGTCATCGGTGAGCACCTGCAGCAACACAGCACGGCTTTTCTCAGCCACCTCCTGTCCGAGCAGACGCTGGCTCCAGTAGGCCAGCACCTGCCCTGCGGTCGTGCAGTCTGCCGGTGTGAGAGTTAGGAAGTGGAAGGAGGCGATGCCCTTCCAACCGTCGTCACGCAGCACGAGTGGTAGATTCCAGCGCCGCAGCAAAAACGTGCCGCTTTGCCAGTAGCCACTGGTATCTGGGTGCCCTGTCGGCGTGGGCCAGCGAAACAAGCGCTGACCCATTTCATCGAGCTGATAGACCACATCTATGCGCGGGGCGAAGTCCGCCCCCGTGGCACGCAGGTAGCTGGCGAGGAATTCCAACGGGCGCTTGAACTTCGTGGCCGGTGCGCTGCGGAACTCCGCACTGAGCAGGATCACCTTCATGACGCGGGCGATTTGATCTGGGGCATCAAAGGCTGCGGTGAACTCGGCAGCGGCCTGCTTGATGAGCGCCTCTGGCGGATCGTCACTCACGAAGCGACGGCAGAGTTTTTCGGCAATGAAGCGTGCCGTGGCCGGATGCCGTGCCACGAGATCGATCACGCGCAGGCCGTCCTCCAGCGCAGGACGCTGTGAATCAAACTCGGTACCGAGCACACGCTTCTGATAGGGATCATGCCAAGCCTCGCGCACCATGAACCTGCCGGTGTTCGGGCGCTTCGCTCCGTCGTCGTCCTCCGCGCCATTTTCCACGGTCCAGCCGGTGAAGGCGCGTGCGGCCTCATAGACATCCTGGTCAATGTAACCCTCAGGCTTGCCTTCGAGCGCGCCAGGAACATCGCGCCATTTGGTAAAGCGATGATTGAGATAGTTCCGCGCGCCGAAGGTGTGCAGCTCGAAAAGTTCGCGTGCAAAGTTCTCGTTCGCCGGGCTGGCTTTGCTTTCCACGCCATCAAGGTAGTACAGCATTGCGGCACTTTGGGCGACGCCCTGCAGCATCGTGCGAAAGCTTCCCAGCGCATTCGCGCGGATCACATCCCGATCATAGGCAGGCAGGGCAAGCATGACCGACTCGTCCTTGTCTGCATTCACGCTGAAATGGTTGTGCCAGAACTCCGCCAGCATCTCGCGCACCTGCCATTGGCTATGTACGGCACGCAGCAGCGTGGCCATCATCACCTCCTGCATGGCGAGGCTTTTCTCCTCGTAGTTCACGTCGTCTTTGCCATACATCGGGAAGGTCTGCTCCAAGGGCTGATGCAGCAACCGCAGCGGGCGATTTTCATTGACCTTTTTCGCGACCTGCGTGGCCATCATCGCCTTCGCGCCAGCAGCCGCAGGTGCCATCGGCTGCACTTCATATTCAATGTGGAGCCGGAGGTTGTTCAGGCGCTTTTGACAATCGGTGTCGGTCTTGTCGTCCGGTGCCAACTGGGCAGCTACCCAGCGCTCCCAGCCCATGGACTGAACTTCTTCCAGCAAAGCGGGAGTGGTGCCAAAAGTCGCGCGGTTCAACCAGCGGCGGAGATCAGACGGCGAAGCAGGGGCGGGCATGGGTGAAGTGAATCGTAAATTGGGTCTGGGGGCAAGGCAAATGCGCGGGGCATGCACGCACGAACCGCACTCGAAGAGTGCGGACTACGCCACGCTGGGTGGAGACGGACTCACTTCGTCTTCTGCTTGCCTTTGCCTTTCGGCTGCGCGGCAGGTGTGGGCTTGCGAATGACGACAGGGACGGCGTTTTGTTGAGGTGCCCCAGGTGTGCTGCGGCCGCTGGTGATGATTCGTTCCAATTCGGCGTTCATCTTCGTGACGATCTCGGGATTCGTGTCCTGGAGGTTGTCCTTCTCGGCAATGTCCGTCTTCAAGTTGTAGAGCTGGGTGTCGGGCAGACCTTTTTCGCCAGGGCTGCCGGGTCGGGGTGCACTCCAGCCTCCGGAACCAGCGCAGAGTTCGAGCTTCCAGTTGCCTTCGCGCAGGGCGAAGGAACCGTTGATCGAGTGATGGATCACGCTCTGGCGCACAGGTTTGCCGGATTCCCCGAGCAGCGCGGGTAGGATGCTGAAGCTATCCTCGGCGGCGTTCTCGGGCAGTTTGACACCGACTGCATCGGCAGCGGTGGCCATGAAATCGGTGAGGCAGACGATCTGCGCGGAAGTCTGGCCTCCTTTCACTTTGGCAGGCCAGCGTACGATGAAGGGCACGCGGTGACCACCGTCGAAGATGTCCGCCTTGTGGCCACGCAGGTTGTAGCTGGGGTTGTGACCGGCGGCGAGCAGCTTGGGGTAGTCAGCGCTCGGTGAGCAGCCGTTGTCACTCGTTACGATGATGAGCGTGTCCTTGGCGATGCCGGCTTCCTCCGTGGCGCGCATGATCTGGCCAATGGCATCGTCCGTTTCCATGACGAAGTCCGCGTAAAGGCTGATGCCGCTTTTGCCCTGCCATTTCTCACTGGGCAGAATGGGCGTGTGGGGGGAGTTTAGCGGCAGGTAGAGGAAAAAGGGCGCGCCCTGCTTTGCTTTCGACTCGATGACCTTTTTCGCTTCACGGGTGAAAGTGGGCAGCACGTCTTCGCCACGGAAGCCGGGAGAGCCAGGCCCTTCACGGGTGTAGCTCACGCGGTCACCTGCATTCATGACGAGCTTGATCTTTTCGGTGGGATTGGCCGCTACATGATCGTTTTCGATGAAGCAGTAGGGCACCATGTCCAGCGAGGCGCTGATGCCAAAGTACGTGTCAAAGCCGACGCTGTTCGGGCCGTTGGTGATCGGTTTGGCGTAATCGACATTGTTCACCTGCTCGGCCTTTTCGATATTCAGCTCCTCCGTGGGGCCAGTTCGCACCCAGTCCATGCCCAGATGCCATTTACCCACGCAGTGAGTCGAGTAGCCCTGGGCCTTGAGCAGACTTGGCACGGTCAGACGCCCCTCCTCAATCAAGCGCGGACTGAGGCCGCCGAGTACGCCGCTTTGCAGCTTCGAACGCCAGGCGTAGCGACCCGTCATCACACCATAGCGCGTGGGTGTGCAAACACTGGAGCCGGAATGCGCGTCTGTAAAAATCATGCCTTCCTTGGCGAGACGGTCAAAGCTCGGCGTGGCTATCTTGCCTTCGGGATTGAGGCACTTCACATCGCCATAGCCAAGATCATCGCAGAGGATGAAGATGATGTTGGGTTTGTCGCCAGCGCTGGAGGTGGTGGCGAAAGCGAGGCAGAGCAGAGTCGTGAGAACAAGGAAGCGGTTCATGGTTGAACCGACTTCAACGCGCTCAGCCCTCCGAGCTATCGAGATATTCCAAAGCCTTCGAGAAGCTGGCCTGGGTGAGGAAATGATTCAGCCGTGGGGGCAATTGCGGGCGCAGCCGGAGATGCTCGGCCGCTAGTTCTTCTGAGACTTGTTGTAGCGCGGCCAGATGCGCCGCCGCATCACGATCCCGAAACGCATGGTCGGCAATGAGGTCGAGGCGGCGCTGAAGGAGGGTGCGCAGTGGGTTCAAGGAGGTCATAGCTACATGCTCTTGTGGCGGAAATAACTCACCACCAGTTTTTCGCCCGGCTCCACCTGGAAGGAGTACTGCTTGAGCAAGTCCGTGAGGGTTTCAAGCATCCATGGGTAAGTGAAGGTCGAACCGTTTTTGGTGTAATAAATGTCGTCCGCCAGATAAACCGCCGAGTGGACCACCCCACCGCCGGGTTTGGAAAAAAAGGCGATGTCTCCGTAGCGCGGATCGCCCGGCGCCGGGGCGTAGTCCTCTTTGAGTTTCCGCATGAAGTAGGCCGGATCACTCATCTGCGGGTCGGCCACATCATTAAAAAAGTTAAACGAAGTCCAGTGGCAGTCACGCACCGGAGCAGGACCGTTCAACGGATTGTCCGGCTTGGGGTAAAAGAACATCTGGGAGGAGGGCAGCGGTGGCAGCACATTGATGATCCCCAGCGTGCCGCCGCTGGGGGTGGCGGCGATGGATTCAAAAATGGTACGCACATCGGTGGCTTTGATGCCCCTGCCCCAGTAATTTGCCAGGGCGGCAGCGTCCTCCCCCGGTTTGATGCGGACGCGCAGCGTCAGAGTGCGCTGACTCGTCAGCCCACGCATGAAATCGCGCTTTTCCTCATAGGTCTGCAGTTGTGCCAGCACCACCGAAAGGCCGCTGAAGACCAGGTAATCCCCGTGTTCGCAGCACAATTGCTTAAAGAGCATCAAGGTATGTTCACCGTGGTTAGCACTGCCGAAGCGATCCCCCAGCGTGTCCTTGTGAATGAAGGTGATCTGCCCACGGTTCTCTGGGTACTGCAGCAACGCCTGGTAAAGTTTCCTGCGTGGTTCGGCGGGCAGAGCGAGTAGTGTCTGGGCCGCAGGCCGTAACTCCATGCCAGCAGGGGTTTGCTTCAGCACCTCGGGTGCCATCAAATCCGCCTGTAAATTGGCTGGCATGCCGGCGGCTGCGAGCAGTCGCGACACATCACCGTAGTGTGCGTTGGGGAAGAGCCAAGCCGTGCCGTTTTCCTCAAATTTGCGTACCGGCAGCAGTTCCTCCGGGGCCGCAATGGTGAAGGGCGTGGCGTACAACTCACCCCAAGGACCAGGGCGCAAAGGTTCGCCGAGCGCAGCCGCGATGGTTTTGGCCTCTCCATCCTTGGCATCATACCATCTCATCATCACGGCACCGATGAGAACCCCCGCAACCATGAGGCCCGCACGTTTTAAGATTTTGTGAGAAAGTATGGATGTTTGGCCTGACTTTTCTTCCATTCTCTGCATTTGGTTGGTTGGGATGGGGGGTGCCCAGCATGACACAAAGATAGGTGCTTTAAACCTTAATCGTCTTCATTTTTGGCACTCGGAGTAATAATACCCCACCGACAGCCGCCTTAATCCCTTATCGAGGCGATAGTGACTCATTTGTCATGGTGAGATGCCCCCACTAATGGCGTGTGCAGCGAACTTGGCCGTAATATTCAGAGCTTCGGCGGCGGTGGTTTGATCGGGGCCATCTGACCGCTGACGATGCCGTGTGCCTTGGTCGGGCGCTTGTAGATTTTGGTATCACAGGCGATGAAGAGTTCGCTCAGATTCTTGCCGCCAAAGCAGACGTCGTGAGGCTGATGAGGGGTGGGGATGATGAAGTTCACACGACCAGCTTGATCGAGCACTTGGATGCCGAGCGAGGTGGCGACGTAGAGCCAGCCGTTGGAGTCCACGCACATGGCATTGACTGCCACAGGAAACATCAGACCGTACGGATTCTCAGTGAGATAAAAGTGCTGTGCATGCTCAAACAACGGTGGCTCAGAGCGCAGATGAAGGCAATCAATTCGCCCATCATATCCCGTGACGTAAAGCAGGCTTTGATCAGGTGACAGGCAAATCAATCCGCCCGACGAGCCCAATACAAAAGAGTGAAGTTCCGAGCCATGACGGTAATAATAGCTTCCGTCCCTGCCGACCCTGCCAATCAAAGCATCATTGCCTCCCGCAAAAAACAATCTGCCTGCGCTGTCGCAGCAGATGGCACCATGCCGGGTGTAGGGTGGATCGTATTTGTTACCCTTGTCTCCAAATTCAATTTCGGTTTCCACCTTTCCACTGCGTGAGACGTCCACAATCCGGGCAGCCTTGCTGGGATGTCTCGCATTGAAGAAGAGTCGCAAATGGTC
>Ga0214188_100239_pt1 | contig 15155 bp, 13 predicted proteins | sample TroBogEpilimnion_5_FD_153026 | JGI IMG/M metagenome (GOLD analysis project Ga0214188, IMG submission 153026) | Freshwater microbial communities from Trout Bog Lake, WI - 01JUL2008 epilimnion | ecosystem: Environmental > Aquatic > Freshwater > Lake > Epilimnion/Euphotic zone | place: Trout Bog...
TGGCGCATGCCTGCGCTGGCCAGCACGGCCCTGAAGGAACTGCTGCCATACTGGCTACCACGGTCGCTATGAAAGAGCGTGTGTTGGCTGCGGGCCTGTCATGATCATCGAGTGACTCTTGCGACAACAATCACACCCCAGCCACCCGCATCGTCGCATAGCTCTTCTTCCCTTTGCGCAGGATGCACAGGCGACCACCGAGGAAGTTCTCGGCAGTCAGCGTGGGTGCGGCACCCGCAGCGACTTGGGCGTTGTTGATGTAGAAGCCGCCGCCTTTCATGAGGCGACCGGCATCCCCTTTAGAAGTGGCGAGGCCGAGGGTGACGAGGAGATCAGCAATCGGCGGAATGTTCACGAGATCGACTTCGGTGCTCGGCGCGGAGGCCGTAGCTTCGATGAGCGTGCCGACATCGGCAGTAGCCAGATCGGCGCCACCAAACAGCGCCTGGGAGGCGAGGATGACCTTTTGCAGCTCTTCCTCACCATGCACCATGCGGGTGACTTCGGCGGCGAGGCGCTTGTGGCCACTGCGGAGCTCGGGGCGGGTGTTGTGCTCGGCCTCCACAGCTTCGATCTCTTCGTGCGAGAGCAGGGTGAACTGGCGCAGAAAGCGCGGCACATCAGGGTCCTCGGCGTTCATCCAGAACTGGTAGAAGGCATACGGGCTGGTCTTGGCAGGGTCCATCCAGATGGCACCGGCTTCGGACTTGCCAAACTTTTTGCCTGAGCTGGTAGTGATCAGCGGGAAGGTGACCACGTAGGTCTGCTGACCGCGCATTTTGCGCACCAGGTCGATCCCGGCGGTCATGTTCCCCCACTGGTCGCTGCCGCCGATCTGCACGGTGCAGCCGTGGCGCTCATTGAGCACCACAAAGTCATACGACTGCAGGATCATGTAGGTGAACTCGGTGAACGAGATGCCACTTTCGAGGCGGGAACTCACGGAGTCCTTCGCCAGCATCCAGGCGATGGTGAAGTTCTTGCCGACATCGCGCAGCAACTCCACGGCGCTGAGCTTGCAGATCCAGGAGGCGTTGTCTTCGATGATGGTCTGCTCAGGAATGAGGATGCTGCGAATCTGCACCTCGATGCGCTTCACAAATGCGGCCACAGTCTCGGGTGTGTTGAGGGTGCGCTCGTTCGCCTTGCCGCTCGGGTCCCCGATCAAACCGGTGCCACCACCGACGATGGCGATGGCCTTGTGCCCATGCTCCTGCACACGCCGCAGGGCCATGAGCGGCAGCAAGTTGCCGATGTGAAGGCTGTCGGCAGTAGGGTCAAAACCGCAATAGAAGGTCTGCGGTGTCTTGAGGGCTTCCTTGAGGGCTTCGAGATCGCTGCACTGCTTGAGCAGGCCGCGCCATTCGAGATCGGCGATCAGGTCGGTCGTGGGCATGAGAAAAGAAAATGACGAATAACGAATTTAGAATGACGGGTGAAAGCCGAAATGCCGAATGGGAAGACGGTACTGTTTCAATTCGTCATTCGCCATTCTGGTTTCGACATTCCCGTTCAGGGCGTCGTGCCCGGCTCGCCGCGCAGGAGCTGGGAGCCATTGAATTTTTCGTTGGGCTTGAAGAGCCAGCCGGGGCTTTGATTGCGGGATTCCCAGCGGCGCAGCTCAAACTCGGGCAGCACGAGATTGCTGTTGGGGTCAAAGACTCTGCGACCCGTGAAGCGGCCCCACATGGTGTACTCGGCGTTGTGGTCGTCGCCGTAGGCGTAGCCGCCGTCGGTGGGCGCTTCAGGCAGGCGGTAGGGGATCTTCTGGTAGCGCTCGTTCATGATGACGAGCTTCGAGTTCTCCCAGCCCTGCCCAGGACTGCGCAGGTAGCCCCAAAGATGGGTGTGGGGGATGTAGAAGCGGCGACCGATGTAGTAGTCCCCGCGCGGCTCCAAAGCGATCTGGCGGTGGCGTGCCTCCACCGCCGCAGCCTGCTGCGGAGAAAGGCCGGAGGTTTCACAGCCGGTGATGAGCAGGCTGGCAAAGCAGGACAAAAAAGAGAAAAGTGCGCGACGTGACATGGCGGCGCGCACTGTGAAGCGTGCGCGGGCCGTCGCAATGGGAAAGGCGCAGCGGGATAAAAGTCCGCCCGCCCGTCGGCCCCTGCCTTTTCTGCTCCTCCTCGCAGGCTTCAACGCGATTTACGCCAAGCCCGTCACCGTGCCCGTGCTCGATCCAAACTTGTCGGACTCGACGCCGAGCCGTTGCAGCAGCGAGACAAAAAGATTGCTCAGAGGCAGGTTGTTGTCGCGTTTGAAGGCGAGGTGCTGGCCGTGTTTGAAGCCACCGCCAGCCAGGAGGATGGGCAGGTTGTAATTGTCGTGGGTGTTCGCATCGCCCATGTTACTGCCAAAGAGCACCATCGTGCGGTCAAGCAGACGGGCTTCGTCCTCGCGCTTGGCAGCGAGCGATTGAATGAGCTTCTTGAACAGCCGCATTTGCTCGCGATCCGCTTCGGCGAGCTGGCGCACTTTCTCCTCGGACTGCCCATGATGGCTGAGACCGTGGTAGCCTTCAGTGGTGTTTTCATCGCCATGCAGATGAAAGGCCGGTGTGGCAAACGCATCCACCATCAGCGTCACGATGCGCGTGGAGTCAGACTCAAACGCGAGCTGCGCCATGGACAGCATGAGATCGAGTTTTTCAAAAATGAGCTTCTTGTCTTGAATGTCCTGCGGCTCAGGCTGCGTAGCGACGGGCTTGGGCTTCAACTCCCATTCACGCGCCGTGAGCAAGCGCTCCTCGACCTCGCGCACCGAGGTGAGGTACTGATCCAGTCGCGCCCGGTCCGTGCTCCCAAGATCGCGGCTGAGTCGCTTGGTTTGATCCATGAGCGTGTCAAGGATGCTGCCGCGCTCGTCGAGCTGCTGCAGTTGCTTCTTCACCGCGGCGGGATCGCCCTGCACAAACATGCGCCGAAACAAGGCAGGTGCGCTGTCCTCCGCCGGCAGGAGCACACCGTCACGCGTCCAAGAGAGGCTGCGGTTCGCCTTGTCGATGTTCACGCCGAGATTCAGCGTCGTATGGCGTGTGACCTGTCCCAGCTTCTCAGCAGCATATTGATCGAGAGAAATTTGATTGCGAAAGCCGCTCTTCGTGGGACCGCGTGCGGCGGTGAGAAAACAGTTCTCCGCACTGTGCCCACCATTTACATCGGGGTGCGACATGCCGCTAAACAGGGTGAACTCATTCCGCACCTCGCTGAGTGGCTCAAGAGTTGGCGACAACTCATAGTCACGTCCGGCATTCTTCGGGAAAAAGGGCTTCGGCAGAAAGCCGAGGTTGTTGGAAATGATGAGCAGCCGCTGCGGTGCTTTCGACTGCGCAGCTTTGCCAAACACCGGCCACAGACATTCCAGCATCGGCAGTGCAAGCGTCACTCCCGCGCTGCGCAGGAACCGACGGCGGGAGAAGGATTTAGCGATGTAGGGGGCGTTCATGAAGACTTTCAGACAATGAGAGGGGGAGACAATCAGAGGGGAACTATTTAACGCTGTGTGAGCGCCCATTGCTCTGGGTGGTTTTGCATGTTCACGAGCATGCCAATAATGTTGTCATACTCGGCGTAGATCGCTCGGGTGGCTTCGGCTTTCGCATAACCGCATTCGACAGCGAATTGAAGCCAGGTCTGCGTTTCCGCAGCCTCCCCTTCAGCGTCGTTGAGCTTGCAGACAAAGGAACCTGCATAACGTCGCTTGCGCCAGGCCTCGGTTATGTTGGCAGCAACAGAACGTGAGGAACGACGGCCTTGATCGGTCAAAGAATATCTCTCGTCAGCAGGAAACGTCTTGCTGAGTCGGAACACTTCCATCGCCACAGCAAAGGCACGTTGATAAACATCCAAATCAGTGTGGCGCACCACCTTGCTCTTTCTCGTCTGCTGGCTGTCTTCCGATTTCATGGTCTGGTTATCTCATTGTCTGATTGTCTCCCCATCTGATTGTCCAAGGAAGATCCTGCTCTGCACCAATGCGAGCATCAAATCACGCACGCGATACCCATCCTTCGCGCAGGCATCCAGCATCGACTCAATCTCTTGACGGTCGGAGAAGCGGACGGGTGTGCCTGTAGAATAAATCGTGAACTGCTGCAGGAGATTCCGCGCAAGCTGGCGCGGGTCGGCGGTGATGAGGGTTTTGAGATCGTTGATGTTATTGAAGGTCCGTCCATCCAGAAGCTTGCCGGCGCTGTCCACGGGTGCGGCAACGGTGTAGCTGAAACTGTGTCCGGCGCGATCAATGCCGGTGACGCGCTGGCCTTCTTCCAGGCCGCGATAATTCGTACGCCAGCCACCGAGAATATCGAAATTTTCCAGCGCAAGACCAACGGGATCAAACCGCGCATGGCAGGCGGCGCAGCTTTTGGATTTGGTGTGCAGCGCCAGCAATTCGCGGATGGTTTTCGCACCGCGAATGTCCGGCTCCACAGCGGGCACGCTCGTTGGCGGTGCCGGGGGCGGCTGGCCGATGAGGCGCTCCATGACCCAGGCTCCACGCACGACGGGCGAGGTGGTGGTGCCGTTGGCGCTGACTTTCAAAACAGCCGCCTGCGTCAGCAAGCCGCCGAGCGGAGTGTCCTTGGGCAATGTGACCTTGCGCATAGCGGAACCACTGAGCGAAGGCAGATTGTAGTGCTTTGCCAGACGATCATTCGCGAACACAAAATCCGTTTTTACCAGCACGCTGGCAGGCAGGTTTTCGTGAATCATCGCCGTGAAAAAAGTGCGCGTCTCGCGCTCCATGCTCTCCACGAGATACTCATCAAAGCGGTACTCGGGGAACAGGCGGATGTCAGGATCATCACGGCGGATATGCCGAAGATTGAGCCAGCAGCCGGTGAAGTTTTTGACGAAGCGATCAAAGCCGGTGCTGGCGATGAGACGTTCGGTTTCGGCGCGCAGCACCTGCGGATCACGCAGTTGCTTGCGTTGCGCCAGATCCATCAGCTTTGCATCAGGACGCGAGTTGGTCAGGAAATGCGAAAGCCGGGAGGCGATGGCGAAATGATCATCCACCTTCATCGGTTCGCGCACATAGATGAAGTCGCCGGAGGCGAGGAAGGCTTTGTAGCCAGCGAGCATGGCCTCGCTGAACGGCGCGTTCTTGGCCAGTTGCGCCTGGATCAGCGCGTCGAACATCTGCAAATCTTCCTCGGGCACCGGCTCACGAGCGGCGAGCTTCACAAAGCGGCGCAGCAGACGCTTTGCATCTTGCTGCGGGTCCTTCGGTTTCACTTCCACGCCAAGATCATCAAACAGCACACGATGCGAGGGCGGCGGCCAGGTCTGCGATTCGATCGGGCCTTCGATTTCAAGCCACTGCACGGCGAGGCCGGGCTGGCCGCCTTCAGGAAACGGTGGATAGCGATAGGAGGGGGCGGAGCCGTTGGGGTTCATGGCCAGCGGCATGGGCTGGCCGAGCAAGCTGTACTCGATGGCTTCGCCTTCGCGGAGACGCACCGTGGTTTCATAAACGCGCTTCGTCGGTTGAATGTCGATGATGCCGCCGGTGTCGTGGACTTCATTGATGATGTCCACGCCCGCTGGTTTGCGACTGCGGAAGGTCATGGGCAGGGGTTGCGTGGCCGGGGTGATCACGTAGCCGGGCTGCTGGAGTACGGCGCGGGCGGAGAAGCGCACCTTGTAGTTGCCGGTGCGTTTGGCGGTGAAGTGTTTTGGGGTGCCGAGGTAGGGCCAGCTGGCGGAACGGAACAGGGCCATCTCGAGGGTTTCGTCTTTGGCAGCTTCCTGCTCGGTGGGTTCGTCTTTGCCTTTCTCTTTTTTCCCTCTGAATTCCACGGCCTTGTTGTCGCGAGTGAAGAACATGGCCTCGCGATTGCCAAAGGTGCCGGTGCCGGGAAACAGATCGGTGCCGACGGCGCGATATTTGATCACCGGCGGTGGTGCCGCTTCGGTGGTCATGGCCGCGTGCAATGCCGCCTCTGCGGCATCCAGATACGCGACGAGCTGCACCCGTGACATGTCGAGCATCTCAGTCGTTTTGTTGAACCGGTGCCCCTCCCGGTCTTCCGGCAAAATGTCGCGGATGTCGAGATCCGGGAGTTGCAGTATGTCCCGCAGATTCTGCTCATACTCATCCCGATTCAGCCGGCGCAAAGGCCCGCGCCCATGAGCCAGCACTTCGGCGTGATCGGCCTCATAGATGGAAGCAGACAGTGACTTCACCAGTGCCGCTCGATCTGGTTTTGCCAGGTCTTCAGACTTCGGTGGCATCTCGCCTTTTTCGACCCGGTCGTAAATCCGGACCCAGCGTTCGCGGGTGGCAGGTTTGGTGAGATCAAAGGACAGCGCCGTGAGATCAAGACTGCCCTTGGTGTTGTCCTTGTCGTGGCATTCGAGGCAGCTTTGCTCGATCTGCGGGGGTGCGTCAGCCGCGGTTGCCATGTTCGAAACAAGCGCGATGAATCCTGACATGCGGCAGAAGCGCATGAAGCAGGACGGGGCCTTGTGCGAATGAAGATAGGACATGGGGTAGCGGATGACAGTGGAAGTAACAAGTCGTGTGCCTCTAATCTGTCAGGCTATGTCACTTCAACGCGCACAATGATGTATCTAAAATCCACTCGCAGGAGTTAGGATTTCCTCCAGCACGCGGCCATCTGCATTGGGCAGCTTCAGGCCCATCAGCTTCGCCATCGTGGGAGCCACGTCGAGATTGGCCATGCGGTCGAGCACGACGCCCTTTTTAATGCCGCGGCCGCTGGCGATGAAGATGCCATCAAGCTCGGGGTCGCCGTTGAAGTAGCCATGCGTGCCCGCGTAGTTCACTGAAGGTGTGACGACGGCATCTCCACCAGCGTCGTTTTTGAAGGCGTAGCCGGGCTTGGCATAGAGCACGAGGTCGCCCATGCCCAGGTTCTCCTCGGGTGTGGGCATGCCGAGAGTGTGGCCGTCTTTGCCGTCGATCACACGGTCCACACCTTCGGTCTTGGCAAACATCTCTTTGAGCTGGGGGAGGAGCTCGGCCTTGCGGGCGGGATTGGTGATATAAACGAAGGCCATGCCACCCTGGGTCATGGAATAAGCATCGCAGGTGTTGATGGTGGGTCCAAGACCCTGAGCGAGCCCGACTTTTTTCAGCTCCACGTTGGGCAGGATGATCTTCGTGACCTTCTTGAAGCCGTGATCCGTGGCGATGATGAAGGTGGTGCTGTCGCGCAGGCCGCTTTCTTCGACGGCTTTGACCAGATCGCCCACTAGCCGATCCGTATAGGCCAGCGCCGTGTAGCTAGCCATGGAGCCAGGTCCGTAGGCGTGGTGCGTCGAGTCCGTATTCAGCGTGTGGTACATCAACAGGTTGGGCTTGTGCGTCTTGAAGATGTGGATGGCGGCCTTGGTCCACATATTGTCCAAAAAAGTCACACTCTTGCGCTGCGGCCCGAGCTGCATCCAGGCGATGTCTTGCGGCTTGATCTCACCCGCAGCGATCATTTCTTTTTCCACCTTGCCCTCGGCCTCCGGTAGCTCCGCAAAGCTCCAGTCGATGGTCTTCGCTTTCGTCACGGCCACCCAGTCAGACTCCGCCGTGGTCAAACCGGCTTCATGCGCGATGTCGTAAATCGTCGGCACAAACACGAGCTTCGTTTTGTCCGCCCACTGCTCGATCTTCGGCGGCTTGTTGTCGCCCTGGCGCACCAGCAGGCCGTTGAAGAGGACGCCGTGTTTTCGCGGCTCCACGCCGGTGACGAGCGTGGTGTGATTGATCCAGGTGATGGAGGGATTGCTCACCGTCATGGCCTTCGTACTCGCACCTTCGGCGGCCAGCTTGCGCAGGTTCGGGATCTGCAGGGATTCATCATTCCACAGCCATGCGGGAAAGCCGTCGAGGCTGATCAGGATGACGTGCTGCTCCTTGTGGCAGGATGACTTCGAGCAGGAGGTCAGGGTGCGAACAATGATGATGCTGAGGACAAGCAGGAAGCAAAATTTCATTTGGGGCGTAGGGTTACGAGTGCTTGCGTCGTTTGCTTTCTCCCTCATGAAGTTCGTCGCTGTTTTCCTCCTTGCCGCCATGTCTGCCCACGCCGTTGAAATCATCGCGCATCGCGGGTTCTCCGCACGTGCACCGGAAAACACACTCGGCTCGTTTGAACTGGCTTGGAAGAACCAAACCGACGCCTGCGAGCTGGATGTCTATCTCACCGCCGATGGCAAAACCGCCGTCATTCATGACAAGGACACCAAGCGCACAACGGGTGTGAATCTCGACGTCACCAAGTCAAAGCAGACCGAATTGACCGCTCTCGATGCGGGCTCATGGAAAGGCAAGGAGTGGGCGAATGAGAAAATTCCGACGCTGGATCAAGCCCTCGCCACGATGCCGAAGGGCAAGCAGCGCTTTTTCATCGAGATCAAATGCGGTGCGGAGATCGTCCCCGAATTGAAGCGTATCCTGGAACCCATGAAGGACCGCGCCGCACAGCTCGCCATCATCTCTTTTCAACGTGCCGCTGCCGCTGAATCCAAAAAAGCGCTGCCCTGGATCAAGGTGTACCGCCTGGCCTCGGGCAAAACCAAGGACAAAAAACCCACCGATCTGACCCAGCTCATCGCCGACACGAAAGCCGACCAACTCGACGGCCTCGACCTCGGAACCGCCGATTTTCCCTGGGACGCCGCAATGGTAAAGCAAATCCGCGACGCGGGCTTCGGCCTCTACGTCTGGACCGTCAACAAACCCGCCGATGCGCAGCGTTTTGCGAAGCTGGGTGTGGATGGGATCACGACGGATGATCCGGTCATGCTGCGTGAAGCTTTGGCAAAGCCTTGATCTAGGCCTCATCGTGTGGTCTGTGACGACCCCCATGTCTCCCATCACTCCTGCCGTCGTTTCCGCCAAAGATCTGCGCCTTCAATTCGGGCTACAGCAGGTCTTCAATGACGCCACGATGAGCATTCACGAGGGCGAAAAGCTCGGACTCGTGGGACGCAATGGCTCCGGCAAGACCAGCCTCATGCGCATCCTCGTCGGCACCGAGAAGCCGGACAGCGGCATTATCTCGCGGCGCAACGGCATCATCGTCAGCCATCTGGCCCAGGAGTTCACCCTGGATGATGAGGCCAGCGTGATCGACAACGTGCGCGCCGGTGCCTCAGTGCAGCTGGAGATGGTCGAGCGCTACGAAAACGGCGACTACAAGGGCGATCAGGAGGCCGATTTGCTGCACCAGATCCAACTGCACGACGGCTGGGGCGTCGAAACGCGCATCAGCACCGCCATGAACGAACTCGGTTTGCCAGCGGCAGACCGCATCGTCAAAGGCCTCTCTGGCGGTGAAAAGCGCCGCGTGGCCCTGGCGCGTGCGCTCGTCTCGCAACCCGATCTGCTGCTGCTCGACGAACCGACCAACCATCTCGACGCCGAATCCATCGAGTGGCTCGAAATTTTCCTGCGGGACTTCACCGGTGCGGTGCTGTTCGTCACGCATGACCGCTACTTCCTCGACCGCGTGGCCACACGCATCATCGAGATCGACGACAGCCGCATCTACAGCCACCCCGGCAACTACAGCGACTTTTTGGAGAGCAAGGCCGTGCGTGAATCCGTGGAGGCAAATTCCGAGCGCCGCCGCCAGAGCTTCCTGCGGCATGAGCTGGAATTCGTCCGCGCCGGTGTCAGAGGCCGGGGCACGAAGCAGCGCTCACGACTGGATGAATACGACCGCGTGGCCGCCATCGAGGCCCCCGAGGCCGAGCTGGTGATGGATTTGATCATCCCTCCCGCCTCCGCCCTGGCAAACACGATCATCGATGCGACGGACATCGGCGCGCACATCAATGACCGCTGGTTGTTCAGCCATCTCAATCTCAGCTTTGAAGCAGGCACCTGCACCGGCATCATCGGTCGCAATGGCCTCGGTAAAACGACGCTGCTGCGCATGCTCATGGGCCAGCAAGCACCGAACGAAGGCAAGGTCGTCATCGGCAAGCGCACCGTCTTCAACTACGTCGATCAGCAGCGCCTGCTGCTCAATCCCGAAAACAGCGTCATGGAGGAAGTCGCGGGACCGATGTCCGAATTCGTCCAGTTCGGGCCGGAGAAGATGCATGTGCGCACCTACCTGCGCCGCTTCCTTTTCACGGACGAGCGCGTGACCATGCGCGTGAAAGAACTCAGCGGTGGCGAGCAAAGCCGCGTGCTGCTGGCCAAAATCCTCCGCCGTGGCGGCAACTTCCTCATTCTGGACGAGCCTACCAACGATCTTGATCTACAGACCATGCGCGTGCTGGAGGAGGCCATCCTTTCCTTCAAAGGCTGCGTCCTCGTCGTCAGCCATGACCGCTACTTCCTCGACCGCGTGTGCGACCGTCTCATCGCCTTTGAAGGCCAGGGTCGCATCCATGAGTGCGCTGGGAACTACAGCTACTACCAGGAAAAACGCGCCGCCAAAGCCGCTGCCGAGCTGGCGCTGGTGAACGCGGCCGTGAAGAAGGAAAAGGTCGTGGCAGCCAATGCGCCGAAGCCGAAGAAGATGTCGCAGAAAGAGCAGCGCGAACTCGCCGACTGCGAAGCCGCCATTACCAGTCTGGAGAGCGAGATCGCCGCTATGGAGGCCGAACTCAGCAACCCCGAGACGTTTGTGAAGCTCGGGGCAGGAACGAATGACTACATCGCCAAACTCGATGCGAAAAAGCACGAGCTGGAAGGCAAATTCACGCGCTGGGCGGAGCTAGAAGAGGTGCGGGTGGCGTGCGCGGGGTGAGGTTGAGTTTGCTCTTCATTGAAAGCCATCGGTCTGCCGCCATGCAGCACCGCAGGCGCATTGCGTGGAGATTCTAACGTGACAGCCTCTGTCCCGTTCGTGTAGGCTCGCGCGCATGAAACCAGCGATATTTGCGCTCTTGGCATTGTCTCTCAGCATGTCTTCAAGCAGAGCGCACGAAGAGATCGATTACGAGATCACCAGCGAGCATGAGGGGCTGAAGGAAGCGGCGAAATACGCCATCTCAAAGGGAGACAAGGCGCTGTTTGATACTTTGCTCAAAGCGGCCTGCAGATCAACAAACCCCTGGATTCAGATACCAAGGAGCTGGCGCTGCATGCGGCAGTCATGAAAAAGAATCCGGACATGATCCCCTATTTGATGCAACAGGGAGCCAACCCGCAGCTGCGAAACGGCTGGGGCAATCGTCCGATTGATGACCTAGAGAGCAGGCGAGAGATTGACATCGCACCGATCATAACGGCACTGGCAAGAGAACCGACGGCCTACGACAAGAAGCTGCTCATGGGGATTCCGGTGCCCGTCTGGCGTGAGATCCTTGGAGCTCCAGAGCGTCCGGAAGATCCGCTCGCGCCGCCCATTGGAGACAAGGAGGTTGTACACTTGATCCCCTTTGTTTCCATCAATGAAGAGGACCCCAGCCCTGAAATGACTCCCGTGCTGAATGCCCATTTTCCGGGGTGGCGTCCCGGCAGTCTTGCGGAGGAGACGAAAGGCAAAGATGACGCATCAGGCTATCGCGACAAACAATCCCATGAACGTGGGATGATCGTTGAGATCTCGCTCGCTACACGGTCATCCAAGAATATTGCGGCCAATGCCTCAGGCACGCTTACCAGCTACGTTCGGAGCAAGGAACTCCCGGCTTATCAATTCAAAGTCAGGCATGCCACAGGCCCCATTCTTGCAGGCGGAGGCTGGGGCGGGCATGTGGTGCTCCTTGCCGGATACTGGGTGAAGGTCGGTACGGAAGGATGGGACGAATGACCGACAAGCGTCCCCTCCCACACATCGTGCAGTGCTACTCCAGCACCTTGATCTTCATGTTCCGATAATACACCGGAGCCTGGGCTTTGCCGTGAAGACCCTGAAGTCCGATGGGGCCGCTGCGGGCGTAGTCTTTGAGGGCTTTCTTGAACTTGTTGGAGGTGCCGTCGGGGTTTTTGCCGGCTTCGGGCCAGTTGTCGAGGTTGGCGTTGATGACTTCTTCACCATTGAAGACGACGCTGACCAGCGGGCCTTTGCAGGTGATGGTGAAGTGATTCCACTCGCCCACGGGCTTGGCCATGCTCTTGCTGGGGGGCATAGCGTCATAGATGGCGGCGACCATGCCGTATTTGCTGCCGTCGGCGGAGTCGTGGACCTGGATTTCCAGGGCGGAGAGGACGTCTTTGATGTTGCCGGAGCGGAGGAAGATGCCGCTGTTGGATTCCTTCTCCACTTTGAATTCGAGATCGAGGATGAAGTCGCCATAGGAATCCTTGGTCCAGAGGGTGTCGTGGTCTTTGGCGACGAGGATGCCGTCTTTAATCTCCCATTTGCCAGGAGCGACAGTGTTGGAGAGGTCTGTGGCAAACAAGTCCTTCCAGCCGGTGGTGTTCGGATGATCGGCGGCAAAGGAGAGCGAAGCGGTGGCGAGAAGCGCGAGGAGGATGTGTTTCATGGAGGGAAGGGGTAACGTGAACCCGAGTGGGAAGATTCCAAGTCCCAGCTAGAAAGTTTGTCGTTGCCCAGACCATCCGCCGGGGTTCCGCCGCCCCTGTTTGCGGTGGCTTCAGCTCGAAACTGCTCACCGTGATGGATTTATAGGATTGCTTTTTTCTTCGGCTTGGCCAATTCTTCATAAAATAAACCTGCCCACCCTCTCCATCATCAGCTCCATGAAATCCGCTCACTCTCTGGTCATCTTCTCGGTTCTTGCCGCTTTGTCACTCACCTCCTGTGGTCATGACTGGAGCTGGGGTAGTGGTGGCTACAAGCGCACCAAGGTTGGCGGCACCTACTACGGCAGCAACTTCAACGGCGCTCCGAGCTTTGGCGGTTACGGCGGTGGCTATGGCAATGGCTACAGCGTCTGGCCTCAGCCCACGATCAACTACGGCGAAAACTTCGCGTATGAAGGTGACCCGAGCCTTGTGGGCAACAGCTGGGACCACGGTCCCTATGAGATGCAGTCAACGAGAGTCAGTCAAGCTCCCCAGAAAGCATCGTACGACTCCGTCCGCACTTCCAACAAATAGACCTTTCCCGTCAAAGGTGATGCTGGTCTGGAGCGGCAGGGTGCTTCCAGTAGAAAAGGATTTCACTGAGCCGCCACTGGCATTCCACAGGCGCACTTGATTGTCGCGCCCGGCGCTGAGGAGTTCACCCTTGGGGCCGAAGGCAAGGGCGAGGACGCCATTGGGAATCTTTCCATAGGTGCCCTGCGGGCGTGCCGGTGGGTGGGCGTTGTTGTTTGTGACCGTGGGCCAGCCATCTTTGGCGTCCCACCAGATGAGCAGGCCGTCTTCGCCGCCGCTGGCGAGCATTTTGCTGTCGCTGCGCCACGCGAGCGCGCGCACGGAGGCTTTGTGCTCAGAAAGAGAAAGCAGGATGCCGCCGCCGGTGGCGTCCCAAAGATGAATGCCACCCGCGCGATCCGAACTGGCGAGCTTTTTGCCATCCGGGCTGAAGGTGAGCGCGGTGATCCAGTCGGTGTGCTTGGTGAGCTTGTGGCGCAGTTTGCCATCGGCAGTGCCGTAGATTTTGACCACCTTGCCGGAGCCGCCCAGGGCGACGAGCTGCTGATCGGGGCTGAGATCTGCGGCGAGCACGGCGTCGGTTTCATCGCCAATAGTGGTGAGGCGTTTGCCAGTCTTCACGTCAAAAAGCACCACGCTGCCGGACTGCACCGGTTTGCCACCGGCGACCATCAAGACACGGCCATCGGCACTGAAGCGGATGACGTTGGGCTGGCCTTCGGGGAAGGCGAGCGCGCCAATCTGCTTCTGCGTGTTGGCATCCAGCAAACGCACATGCTCATACCCTGCAACGGCGATCAGCGGCGCACGCGGACTCGCGGCCATGGCGATGACGGGCAGCGGGCGTTTGAGCTCCGGCGGGGTGAAAGCAGGCAGTGCCTCGGGCATCGGCGGCGGGCCATCGAGCTTGATCTCGCTGGTCGGCGTGAAGCTGGTGTCGCGTTCGGCCACGAGCGATTTGCTGGCGGAGGATTCCCGTAGGCCACCCTGGATCCACTGGCGGATGAGCTCAATCTGTGGCGCAGGAATCGCCGCTTTTTTGGGCGGCATGCGCTCGGCGTCATCTTCAGCGGTGATGGCCTGGAAGAGAAGGCTCTGGCTCGCACGCCCGGCGATGACCGCTTTATCGCCGCTGCCGCCTTTGAGCACGGCGGTGAAGTTGGCGAGGTTAAGGTCGGCCTTCTGCTCGTCCTCTCCGTGGCATTTGAGGCAGTGTTCGCGGAAGATGGGCTTGATGTGCTCGTCATAGGTGATGACGGCATCGGCGGCGGAGCCTGTGGAGGCAAGCAGCGTGGACGAAAGAGCGATGGCTCGGGTGAAGGTCATGAGTGGGCTAGTCGTGAATGATTTTCCATTTACCCCAGAGCTGGGGGGTGAGTTCGGCCTCGCTGGGCACGTCGGCGGTGATGGCGGTGGCTTTGTTGGACCAGTAGATGCGCTGGGTGGTCTGGCCGTTGGAGCCGCGCAAAACACCGAGATCGGCGCGTGCGGTGTCGCCGGGTTTGGGCTGCCAGTGCAGCGTTTGCAGCGGCACACTGATTTCAAAATTGCCGGTGTTGTCGGTGGCGAAGGCAATGTGGTCGGTCACGTCTTCCACGACATCAATGTGGATGCTGCGCCAGGGGCTGCCGAAGGCAACCGGCGTCTTGGTGCCTGCCACTTTGGCGCGGTAGAGCAGCGCGCGGGGCTGGCCTTTGACGAGGGTGATGAGCAGGCGCTGATCGGTGTCGGCCTGGAGCATGAGATCGAGGCAGCCGCCGGTTTTGAAGAGGGCGTTGGGGGTTTCGCCGCTGTTGCTGAGGAGGTCTTTTTCGGTGGTGCGCCAGGCGGCGTAGAGTTTGTCGCCGCTGAGGGTGACGGCGGCGCTGACTTCGTACGGACGGGAGTTGCTGTTGAAGTTGGCTTTGATGCCGCGGCGGTCGATGGAAGCCCAGTCGGTGGTTGCGGGCCAGTCATCGAGTTTGCCATCGACAACGGGAGGCTGCTGACGCATGACCACGCTGAGGATGCCGTTGCCACGGGCTTTTTGGCGTGCGGCTTCGGCGCGGGCGAACCATGCGCGGGATTTGTCGAGATCAGCGGGGGTGACTTCGAGGGTTTGCTCAGGGATGCGCTGGAGGGAGTCGAGACCATCGACGCGGACGAGGCTGGTGCGGCCCCCATCAACC
>Ga0214188_100241_pt1 | contig 15088 bp, 13 predicted proteins | sample TroBogEpilimnion_5_FD_153026 | JGI IMG/M metagenome (GOLD analysis project Ga0214188, IMG submission 153026) | Freshwater microbial communities from Trout Bog Lake, WI - 01JUL2008 epilimnion | ecosystem: Environmental > Aquatic > Freshwater > Lake > Epilimnion/Euphotic zone | place: Trout Bog...
TAACCAGCACGGTAGTACAAAGCGCATCCAGCACCTTGCCCTTAGGCTCCGAAATGCATGGTGCTATTCGCGCGTCTGCCCCGCCGCAGGGGCTCAAAATGCCGCTCACAGCGCCCGCTGCTCCAGCGATGGGAGCCGATCCATTCGGTGCGCCCGCTCCGGCGGCGGCTCCAGTAGCAGCAGATCCCTTCGCAGCTTCTGCCGGGTTAACTACAACGGCGGCGATATTCCCCATAAAAGAAGCCACCCCGGTCGATAACGAAGGCAAGGAGCAACGCCGCATGCTGGATGCCCGGCCTGTCACCCTCGCACAGACCGTCGAATCGCTGCGCCCCACGGGTCGGCGTGCGCTGGGCATCGAGTTGCCGCTGGATGGCACGGCGCATCATTTCTCGAAGCTGAAAGACCATGCCGTGCTGGAGGTCGCGATCCAGCGCGTGGGCGATCCGAAGACGACCTCACGCCTGCTCTATCTCAGCGGCGGCTTGCTGCTGTGGCTGGCGATTGGCTGGAAGCTGAAACGCCGCAGCCAGGTGGTATGACCGAAAAGCGGGAATGCGTTCTGGTGCGAGTGAGCCGGAACCGCCATGCCAAGGTTCAACGATAAACCTTGGTCACCACAGCGTTTAACGAAAGATGAATGCCCGCCTCATTGCTGCTTTTTTATTGTTTCCAGTGGTCAGCGTGATGGCGGATGACCCCGTCGCGGCATGGTCCAAGGATGTCACGATCAAGCCGGTGTCAGCCATAGAAGGGCGGCACACCACGCACAGTTATTATCTCACCAATCCTGAAAGTCCGGACGGAACTCGCGTGCTGTTTTTCACCTCCACCGACCCCCAGGGCCATCTTGGCGAGGTCCGTATGATCGAGCGTACCACCGGAAAAGAGACCGTGCTGGCCGAGAAAATCCACACCGAGGACGCCCATCGCGTCGCCTGCCAGCAGTGGCTTTCCGGCGGCAGGCGCGTGGCGTTTCATGAAGTGATCGACAAGAAATGGCGTGTGGTCGTGGTGGATGTCTCAACTCTGGCGAAGACAATCGTTGCAGAAGATCATCAGGTCGGTTTCGGCAGGCCAGATGGTGATCTGCTGCCCATGTATGGCTGTCATTGGAATCCGGGTCCGTATCGCGATCTCGAAGTCTGGGACGCTGCCACCGGCAAGACCACCACCATGGCGAAGATCGCGGAGGTGGAGGCCAAGTATAGCGACTGGTTGCAGAAGGAGTTTGCGGGCAAGCCCTGCTCCGTTTTCTTCCCCGTGCTCAGCCCCGATCTGAAGCGCGTGTTTTTCAAAATCGCCGCCGGCAGTGGCGGGGACAACTACATGTCCAAGGCTGCAAGCCATCGCCAGGGTACCGTCGTCTATGACTTTGAAAAAGCCGCCTGCGTCTGGCAGCGCAACCAGTGGGGCCACCCGGCCTGGACACCCGATTCCCATCACATCTTTGAAGCCGGAAACATCAGCTTCGACATCGCCGAAAATCCCGCCAAATACACCCGCCTCAAGGATGTGCCCGTCCTCAGCGGCACTCATCCTTCCGTGAGTCCGGACGGCACCCTCATGGTCACCGATGGCCTCAGCCGCAATGTGGGCGGCAAAGGCGATGAATGGGGCATTCAGGTGGCGGACATGAAAGGTGGCAAATGGGTGCTGCTGCAAAGCTTTGCTCAAAACGGTGGTGCCAAATCCTGGCGGCGCAATCACCCCCATCCTGCCTTCAGCGCAGATGGCAAACGCATCTACTACAATGTGAGCGATGGCCCCTTCACCCGGCTGATGGTGGCGGAGCGTCCGCAATGAGCACTCATGGTGTCTCGGCAAGCACCGCTCTTGCCCTGAGCCGCATTGCCTGCTGTGTTGGTGTATGACCCGTGGCAGCCGCTCGCTCATTCTTCTGATTCTCGTGATCCTCGCGGGGATCATCGTGCCGTTTGTGATCTGGGGGGCGCAGTTTGATCAAACCCTGAGCCTTGCAGGCGCGCGTCGATGGATGGAAGGCTATGGCACATGGGCTTGGGCGGCGGGGATCGCGCTGCTGGTGGCGGACATCGTGCTGCCGGTGCCTTCGACGGTGGTCATGTCGGCGCTGGGCTGGATGTATGGCTGGTGGGTGGGCGGCCTCATTTGTGCAGCGGGGTCGATGCTTTCTGGCTGCATCGCCTATGCTGCGTGCCGCTGGCTCGGGCGGGGTGCGGCACGCTGGATCGCGGGTGCGGAGGGTCTGCGCAAAGGCGAGGAAATCTTCGAGCAACGCGGCGGCTGGCTGGTGGCGCTCTCTCGCTGGATGCCGGTGCTGCCAGAGGCAGTGGCCTGTCTCGCGGGACTTTCGAACATGCGCTGGCGGGTGTTTTTGCCAGCGCTGGCCTGTGGCTCAGTGCCCACGGGGTTTGTGTTTGCGGGGATCGGCCATCTCGGACAAAGCGAACCGGCCTGGGCCTTTGCTTTGAGTGCCATCGTTCCCATCCTGCTGTGGCTGGGAGCCGTGCAGGTAATGAAGCGAGATTCCTCAGGCGAATGAATGCTTGGGCAAAGGGTGCTCTTCTAACTGCTACAAAACGCCGCCTAGAGGCTCCATCAGCAGCCGTCCAAACGGCTAACATTGCACCAGGGATGATTCTGACTATTTTCATAGCCGTACTTCAGGAGCGCCTCATCGCGTTAACCAACGCGGAGGGTGTTTCTTGGATGAGATTCCAACCAAACCAAACACACCACCAGCCATGAAAACGAAACTCATGCTTGCCGCTTTGCTGGCCTTTGCCTCCCTGGCGCAGGCTGGACCCCCTATCACCCCAGCGAAGATCAAGCGCCCACTGCACCTCAGCCAAGTGACGAGTATTTTCCCGCGCGCTGAACCCACTGCACCCGCCCCACAGGCCAGTGTGCCCGTTCAGCAAGGAAGTGCCTCTGCCCAGCAGGCGAGCGCAGGTGTTCCTAGCTCAGCGGGGGCCGCCAGCACTGCTGCACCTGTTACCAGCCCGGTGAGCAGAAAGGTCCACCTGAATACCTTCCTCAATCATCCGAAAACCGCTCCGGGCCCGAAATAGGTGACGACCTGTCAAGTTCGTGGCTGGTTCAAGAAACAGCTAATGAGCTGACCGCTAGAGAAGAAGGCCGCCGCCTCAAAGACGGCGGCCTTTCTGTTGGATGAGTTCTCGTGTGAATCGACACCCCATGGAATCCATATCGGCAGACATCGCGGTCAGCGAACTGGAGTCCGTTCACGGCACTGCTTTTTGGTGGGTCTGCCAGGGATTCTCAGGAATTTTTGCTGACTTGGGACTCAGTACCGCCCCCTTTCGAAAGAGAGTCAGGCGCAGGTTGGACTGACAGGCAATTTCCTCAAGGGCATCTCGATAGGATAGGTTTTCGGCATTCAGGGAAATTTTTGTGATTGAGGTTTTGTCATCGTGTTGAACCACGAGGTTCACCCCACTTGGCTTTGTGTCTGGTGTCATCAGTAGCTCACGGCTTTTGATGTTGAGCAAACTGATGACATCTCCCACATCGGCAGCTTGGAAATTTAGTTTGGGAAAGATGATGCTGTGCAAGGTCTGCTCCACAGGGCTCATGCGGAGATCGAGGATCCCGATCTGCCAGGGGATGCTGCCATACTTTTTCGCCTTGTAGCCTTCGGCATCGACGCCTTGGAAGACGAAGCGGAGATGCGCGGGATCAACTTCGAGTGTTTCGTTGTTGCTGCTGCGGATGAGTTCGCCGTGGCTGATGCTGGTGGTCCAGGGCTCCTTTTGCGTGACGTTGGCGGTGGAGGCAAATGGGTGATCGCGGGTGGCGGCCAGCGGCTTCCAGGGGCCTTCGAGTTTGTCTGCCAGCCAGGCTTTGTAGTAGCGTTGGCCAGGAGCCATGGCCTCGATGAGGGTGAGATATTGGTCGTGGCCTTTGAGCTTGTAGGTGTGCGAGGCTTCGAAGAGCTCTTCCTTCGTGTCTTTGAGCAGGAGTTCGGGCTTGGACCAACCGAGCGGGAAATTGGATAGGGCCGTTTCGCGGCGCCAGAAATGGCCGTCGTCGCTGGTGTAGAAGAGGTGGGCCTTGGTGGCGTCGCAGATGACCCAGAAGTCGATCCATTTGATTTTGTCGCCGCCTTCGGGGAGCGCTTCGAGCATGGGCTGCGGCTTGGTCCAGGACTTCGGATCGGCGAGGGTGGTCGTGGTGGAAAAATACGGCCCCATCTTGGGTGCACGGCGTTCATCGGCGAGCTGGTAGATGAGATACCACTTTTGATGCGGTGTGAAGAAGAACACCTGCGGTGCACAATGATACTGATCATGGAGGTCGAGCGTGTGGCGCGTGGCTTTGCTGGCCTCGCTCCAATCGGCGAAGGTGAGGTACTGCATGTCCACCTTGCCTGAAGCGCGTCGATGCGTGGCAAACAGATGCCATTTTCCCTCATGAAAAACCATGGTGGGGTCTTTGAGCGCCACATCGGGGTCGGCTGCGTCTGCTGCGGGACCAATGAGCGGGGGCGAGCTTTGCCACTGGAATTCGCCCGTGCTCAACCAAGCTGGATCAGCGGCGTGAAGCGAGCTGATGATCAAGAGGGCAAGCAATGTGTGCAGCTTCATGCCATGAGTTCCTTGAGCGAGACGTGCGCGAGGGAATCGACGCGTTTCCATGCGCCGGTGAAGTCCAGGTGCCGCGTCATGGGCCCGGGCGCGACGATGCAGCGGATACCAGCGGCCATGGCGGCGCGGAGGCCGTTGAGGGAGTCTTCGAAGATGACGGCTTCCTCAGGCGCCACACCAAGATTTTCAGCGGCGTGGAGGAAGAGGCTGGGGTCGGGCTTGACCTTGCCGGTGTCATCGACGGTGGAGATGTGGTGGAAGTGATCATGCAGACCAAGCTGGTCCATCCAGGAGTCGATCCACACTCGCGGGCTGCTGCTGGCGATAGCAATGCGCAGACCGAGTGAGGCGGCTTCTTGAAGGCGGTCCGCCACACCGGGGAGCAGGTGCAAGTGCTTGCGCAGTTCACCCTCGCGGGTCTTGCGTGCGATTTCGATGGCGGTCCAATCGAAGTCACGGCCGGTGAGCTGTTCGAGATCACGCTTGGGATCATAGGCCCCGGTGATGAAGTCCGTGCCGACCGCCTGGGCGTAGCGCTCCAGGGGAAGATCATGGCCGTGCTGGTCGAAGATTTCTCTCCAGGTGTGGTAACCGGTGCTTTCAGTGTCAACGATGAGGCCGTCGAAGTCGAAGATCACGGCGCGAATGGGTGGGGGCATGCGGATGGATGGCCGAGACTAGCGAAAGATGCAAAAGATTCGAAAGCTGTGAAAACTGGCAGGCCCATTTTTTGTGCATTTTCGTTTCTTCCTGCCCACAGGCCATGGCAACGTTTTGCCACCATGATTAGCCTGCGAAAGCCAGCTCCCGAACGACTGCTAGGACTGCTGGAGTCATGGAGAGATGAGCCTTTGAGCTACACGCCGCCACTGGCGGATGGATTCATCGCTGATGAGCATGCGGTGAGGCTGGGAAGTGGAGAAGGCGTGTACCGTGTCGCGTGCGAGGCTCTGGATGCGTGGGTCATGTTTCCGGCATGGACTCACGTCGCCCGTCGAGAAGCCAAAGGGCAGGAGGTGGGTCAGATCGTGGCGATGGTGGTGCAAATCTGCGGACTGTGGTGGGTGAATCCCTGCCGGATTCTGCGGCGCTGCGATTCGGCGCAAACGCACGGCTTTGTGTATGGCACCTTGCCGGAGCATGCGGAGTGCGGCGAGGAACAGTTCATCATTGAGCAGCGGCCGGATGGTAGCGTGTGGTATGTGATTCGTGCTTTTTCTCATCCGCGTCATTGGATGGCTTGGCTGGGGTTTCCACTGGCGCGGTGGTGGCAGTGCCGGTTTGTGCGGGATTCGCAGCGGAGGATGGCCAGCCTATGAAGACATCTGACAAATTTAAATATGAGTGGCTGGTTGGACTGCTGGCATGGGCTGCCCAGCTTTGGATGCTGAAGTCACTGCCTCCGGGCATTTATTGGATCGTGATCTTGCTGCTGTTTTCAGCGATGGTTCTGATGCCGCTGTCGAGGCGTTTGTCGGATTCTGAATCACAGCAGGAATGGCGGCCCAAGGTGGAGTCGGGAAGCGCTCTTTTTATGACCTGCACTTTTTTAACGAACTCGGCTACCGAAGCCATTCCATGGCTGTTGGTTCGTTCGGCTGCGGCATATGAAGCGATCAGAAATTGCTCAAGTAAGAAGCTGCGTGATCCGGCTGAGCTGACGCTGTTGTCAGCCCGAATTTTCCCCGCCATCGGTGCCGCATGGTTCGTGGCGCATCGTGCCCAGTGGACGCCGTGGGGATTTGATCCCTTGATCGTGCTGCTCACGGCGGCGCATTTTCATCATGCGGGATTCACGCTGCCGCTGATGGCGGGGCTGAACGCCAAGGCGAGTCCTAGCTGCTGGACGCGCTTTTCATGTGTGGCAATTTTGCTCGGGGTTCCTTTGGTGGCCGTGGGCATCACCGGCACGCACTTTGGGGTACTGAAGTTCGTGGAACCGTTTGGCGTGGTGGTCTTGGTGCTGGGCGCACTGGGTGTCGCTGTTTCACAAATTGGGCGCGGCTTGGAGCGGCAGCGCTCGATTTTGACACGCATCTGCTTTCTCCTTTCAGGCGCGTCGTTGTTTGCTTCGATGGTGTTGGCGCTGGGTTTTGGCCTGCGCTATGTGATCCCGAACTTCGCGCTGACGATGCCGCAGATGTGGGCGATTCACGGGACGCTGAATGCGTTTGGCTTTGGGCTGTGTGGCATCCTGGCGTGGCGGGGTGCCGTTAAGCGTGCTGAGTCCCTTTGAGCAGATCAAACAAGGTGATCATGCCGAGGAGATGTTTTTGTTCATCGACGACGACGGCCTTGCTGACGCCGCTGCGCATCAGGGTGCCGACAAGCACAGGAACGGGGGTGTCAGCGGTGATGCAGAAGGGTTTGGTCAGCGGCAGATCCTGCAGCTTGTCCACACAGGTGAGGCCGTGGTTTTTCAGCCATTCGTAGGCGACGGAACGGCGCAGCAAGCCGATGACGCAACCGTCTGCGGTGACGGGATACGTGCTGTGCGGATGGGCTTGGAATTCTGTGACAGCGTCCTGCACCGTCACGCTGGCATCGAGGAAGGCGATGTTGCGGGTCATGACGTCGGCAGCGCAGGCTTTGCGGGTGGCTTCTGGCATCATGTCCACCGTGTGTTGGATTTCCTCGGGCAGATGGTACTGCTGCGCGGTGCCACGGAAGAGGGCATCCAGCGAGCCGATGCTTTTGGCGAGGGTCTTGAAGGTCTCTCCATCAATGGCGACGAGTTCGCTGGATTCGGTGGCCTGGGCATCGAAGCGCCAGATGCCATCGCTCAGCAAAGCGCGCTCGCCGAAGTGCTCGCCGGGACCGGCGGATTTGACGAGCTGGCCTTGGGCGTCGGTGATGTTCACGTTGCCTTTTTTGACGGCGTAGAGGGACTGGGCTGGCTCGCCAGCATGAAACAACGAGTCGCCGGGTTCGAGGTGCATCTCGCCGAGAGGTTAAGAGAAGCTGGGCGTGAGCAGGTTGATGTCACGCGGGAAGAACATCTCGAAGGTCCATTCCGCCATGACGCGCAGTCTGCGGTCAAAGCCGGGAAGTTTCATGAGGTAGATGCTGCGCCACATGAACCAGGCGATGAAACCAGAGAAACGCATGCCAAACACCTGCGCGACTGCTTTGCGATGGCCGATGGTGGCGAGCTCGCCGAGGCCAGTGAAGCGAAATGGTTTCAAAGCGCGTCCGGCCATACTGGCGGCGATGTTTTTAGCGACGAGCGCCCCCTGACGCATGGCAAACTGGGCGGTCTCGGGGCAGTTGCCGCCGTCGGCTTTAGGAAACGCGGCGCAATCACCGGCCGACCACACATGGGTGAGGCCTTTGACCTGCCCGCTTGCCTCGACGACGACCTTGCCACGCTCGACCGGCAGCGCGCCTTTTGCGCCGAGCGCTGTGATTTGCGGGTGCGGCGCATTGCCGACGGTGCAGACCACGAGTGTGGCGGAAAGTTTGACGCCATCGCCCAGTTGCACCGTGCGTGCGGTGACAGCGCGGACGCGGCTTTTGAAGAGGATTTTCACGCCCATCTCGGTGAGGCATTTGCCGGTGTAGGTACCGAGGCTGTCGCTCAGCATGCCCAGTAGACGGTCGCCGCTATGGATGAGCGTGACGCTGGGTTCATCGGGCTCAATGTTCTCATAGAAGCGGCGTGCGCCGAGAATCAAATCTTGGATCTGCCCGGCGGTTTCCACGCCCGAGTAACCACCCCCGACAATGACGAAGGAGAGGAGTTCTTTGCGCAGCTTTGGGTTGGTGATGAGATTGGCCTCCTCCAGGCGGCTGATGATGGCGGCGCGCAGCTTCATCGCATCGCCCACGGTGCGCATGAGATAGGCGTGCTCGCCCATGCCGGGAATGCGGCTGAGGTCCACCCCGGCGCCGGGTGCCAGCATGATGTGCTCAAAGCCCACCGTGACCTGAGGGGTGAACATGCCGCCGTTCAGCGTGATGATGCGGTTCTCGAGGTCGATGTGCGTGACTTCGCCTTTCAGCACCTCGGCACCCCGGCAGATCATGCGGATGGGATTCACCACATGCTGCGGTGACAGCGAACCGCCTGCGACTTCGGGCAGCATCGGCTGGAAGACCATGTGGTTCTCGCTGGCGATGATGCCCACGGTCATCTGGGCCACCTCTTGGGTGAGGCGCAGCAGTTCGCGCGCGCAGTACACTCCGGCAAACCCTCCGCCGATGATGGCTACTTTGAAAATACGGTCGGGTTGCTTGGGCATAGTCCGCATTTCAGACGCAGGCAGCGAGCCAGCTTGAACGAAAACTGCATTTCTCAGGTGCGCGCCCGGCGCAGGACGCGCTTCATCACCACCAAGGCATCGCCAGGCATGAGCATGGCGGTGGGGTTGGGGTTCAGGTCCGTGGCACCCTCCTTGCGCAGGATTGCCACCGGCAGCATGCGGCCAGCGGTGTCGGTTTCGACATCGGAAATGCGTTTGTGGACCCAGGGCGACTCCGTGCCAATCTCGATCTCTTCCAGATCTAGGCCGAGTTCGGTGAGGTGGTGGTCAAAGTCGATGCTGGCCTTCGTCTTTCCGCCAATCAGTTCGCGCGTGTTCGGGTGCAGGATCAGGTGGGCGATGCGGTCGGCCCCAATGTGCGCTGGCAGCACGACACGATTCGCGCCGGCCTGCAACAGCTTGCGCTCGGTGGAGGGCACTTCACCACGCGCGATGATTTGAATCGTGGGATTCATGTTGCGCGCGCTGAGGGTGATGAAGACATTCGCAGCGTCATTCGGCAGCACGGTGGCCAACACCCGTGCGCGGCTGATGCCTGCGGTCTTCAGCACGGCTTCATCCGTAGCCTCGCCCTGCAAGGTGAGAAAGCCCGCGTCCCGCACCTCCGCCACGCGGTCCGTCGCCAGATCGACAATGACAAAGGGAACGCCGCCCGCCTGCAACTGCGTGGCGATCATGCGGCCAATACGGCCATAACCGCAGATGATGGCGTGATTTTTGAGTTTTTCGATTTCGTTTTCCATGCGTTTGCCTCCCAAAGCTCGTTGAATTTGCGCCTCCGTCAGCCACTGCACCAGGGTACCGGTGACAAAAATGATGCCGGTGCAGCCAAAGAGAATCAACGTCACCGTCCACGCTCGCAGCCAGGGGTCGGTGATGGGCACCACCTCGCTGTAACCGACGCTAAAGGCGGTGATGACGACCATGTAGAACGCATCACTCCACGACCACCCGCCAATACGGTAGCCCACGGTGAAGACCGCCATGACCACGCCCATGAAGGCAAAGGCATAGAAAACATTGGTCTGTGAGCGGTTCTTATCAATCGGCATGCGGTCGGGCGGAGCATCTTAGGTAGCGTAAGGCGTGCCAGAAGCAGGGTTGTCGGCGCAGATTGCTTCTGCTCGTTGAAATGCCGCGTGCGCTAGCGGCGTTTGCTTGCCACGTTCCAACCCCAATCTATGAAGCATCTGCTCACTGCCCTCCTTGCCTTTTCACTCCTCGGCTCCGCGTTTTCAGCGGACAAAAAATCCATCGTCATGATCGCGGGGAAGCCCTCGCACGGTCCAGGGCAGCATGAGCACAATGCAGGCATCCAGCTCTTGAAGAAATGCCTGGAGCAGGGAGCGGCAGACCAAGTGGACATCAAGTTTCACCTGAATGGCGAGTGGCCCTCCCACGAAGAGCTTTCCGCAGCGGACACAGTCGTCATTTACTCCGACGGCGGCGGCGGACATCCCGCCTTGCAGGGCGAGCGCCTGGCCCAGCTCGACAAAGAAATGAAGCGCGGCTGCGGCTTTCTGACGCTGCATTACGCGGTCGAGCCGACGATTGCGAAGGGTGGCAAGGAATTCATCGACTGGATGGGCGGCTGCTTTGAGATCAACTGGAGCGTGAACCCGCACTGGGACGCCAACTTTAAAGAACTGCCCGCGCACCCGATCAGCTCCGGCGTGAAGCCTTTCGGCACGAATGACGAGTGGTACTTCCACATGCGCTTCCGCCCAAACATGGAAGGCGTGACCCCGATTCTCAGCGATGTGGCCCCTGATTCGACGATGGGCCGCCCAGACGGCTCCCACAGCGGCAACCCTGCCGTGCGTGAGGCCGTGAAGAACAAGGAAAAGCAGCATGTCGCCTGGGCCTGCGAGCGTGCAGACGGCGGCCGTGGCTTCGGCTTCAGCGGTGGCCATTTCCACAAGGGCTGGGCCAATGACGAGCAGCGCAAGCTGGTGCTGAACGCGATCCTGTGGACGGCGAAGGGCAAGATTCCTGCTGATGGCGTTGCCTCGACCGTGACGGAAGATGACATGAAGGCCAATCTCGACCTCAAGCCCGGCCAAGGCCTGCCGGAGAAGCCGAAGCCTGCACCGAAGGCGAAGTAAGCAGACCGTGGTGCGTGCGCTCAGGCGGAGTAACCGCCTGAGATGTACGCATTCAATTGTTCGATCGTCATGCGCTGGGTCGCAATGATCCACTTCACGAGATCGCCAATGGAAACAATGCCGAGCAGTTCGTCGCCATCGACCACGGGCAGATGGCGGATGCGATGTTCGGTGATGATCTCCAGGCAATTGGAGACGGTTTGATCAGGCCCTACGGTCACCAAGTCTTTGACCATGATGTCGCCGACAGGTGTTTCCTTGGAGGATTTGCCATGGAGCGCCACTTTGCTCATGTAATCACGTTCTGAGATGATGCCGACAAGTCGGCTGCCCTCCATGACTGGCAGGGCACCGATGTTTTTTTCGGCCATCATCTGAATGGCCTGAAAGACGGTGGCTGTCGGAGGGATGGTCCAGATGTCCCGGCCTTTGTGTTCCAACAGAGTCTTGGCTGCGGTTGAGATTTCCATGACATTTAAGGTTGTTGGGGGCAGTTTCTGAAATTGGCGTCTGTTAAGCAAGCTTCGTTTTCCCCGGATCATCTGGCCGGGGGAAAAGCGGGAATCAGCCAACCTTGCTGCTTGAGAACGACTCGATGCGTCGTTTCATGCGGTGCCATGAGCACCCAACCCACGCCTCTCTCACGTCGCCGCTTCGTCGGTGCTGCCGGTCTCGTCGCCGGGAGCATGATCACCCGCCCACTGTTCGGCCAAAACGCCGCCAGCAACAAACTCAATGTCGCCCTCATCGGCGTGTGGGGACGCGGCCTCGCGCATTATGACTCCATCGCGGAGGAAAATGTTGTCGCACTGTGTGACATCAATGAGGCGCGCTTTCCCGACGCGCTGAAGCGTTTCCCGAATGCCACGACCTACATCGACTGGCGCAAGTGTCTCGATCACAAAGGTCTGGACGCTGTCGTTGTCTGCACGCCGGACCACACGCATGCCTTCATCGCCAACTGGGCGCTGAAGCGCAATCTGCACTGTTACTGCGAGAAGCCGCTGGCCATCACAGTGAATGAAGCCCGCACGGTGCGCGCGACTTGGGAGACGAAAAAAGACAAACTGGCCACGCAGGTGGGCATGCAGCGGCATGCGAACCCGAATTTCAACCGCGTGCGCGAACTCATCCGTGACGGGGCCATTGGTGAGCTGAAAGCCGCCTATGCGTGGGGCAATCGCCAGATCCCGAGACCTGGCTACTTCCCAGAGGGAGGCGAGCCACCAAAAGGATTTCACTATGACCTGTGGCTCGGCCCATCGCCGTTCCATCCATACAATCCGGCCTACTTCTCCGGTGGAGCTGGCGCAAACTGCCTCTCCTGGAATATGTTCTGGGACTTCGGTGCCGGACAAATCGGCGACATGGGCAGCCACACGATGGATCTGCTCTGGAACGCCGTGGACGGTGGTCTGCCGACCTCCGCCGAAGCCAAGGGAGACGCCTACAACTCGGATGTGACTCCCGTGAAGTGTGAATCTCATTTTGAACTGCCGGCCAACGACTGGCGCGGCCCCATCACCGTAGGCTGGTATCAAGGCGGCGCGATGCCCAGCTCACCGAAGAAACACATCGACCTGACGCAAATCGGCCACGGTGCGATGTTCAAAGGCACGAAGGGCTTCCTCATCGCTGACTTCGACTCACGCCTAATTCTCCCCTATGGCAACGATGCTGACATGAGCTACTACAAGCCGCGCAAGAAGGAGGACATGCTGCCTGACCTCGGCCACTTCCAGAAGCAGTGGTTCGACGCCTGCCGTGACCCCAGCAAGCCCACCGCCTGCAACTTCGGCTACAGCGCCAACATGATCGAGATGATGCTGCTCGGCCTTGTCGCCTACCGCACGGGCAAGAAGATCCAATACGACGGTAAAACCGGCACCAGTCCAGACACACCCGAAGCGAACGCCTTCATGAAGAAGGAATACCGCGACGGCTGGAACATCGACGGCTAGTCTCGCTAAAGTCCATTCACCCTCATCAGCATCGTCTGTCTAATGCTGATGAGGGTTTTCTATCTGCCGTGAAGTGGCATCAGCACCTTGGTACGAATGACACGCATGCTGGTACTTCCGCCCCTATCATCTGGGGGTGGTCGATTGAGTACCTTCGCGTAGTGCGTATGGAGAGAATGCGCCTGCTTCTCTTCGCCATCTGCCTCCTCAATTTCACCGCGCAGGCGGCTGATCCCGCCCAGGTATTCCGCGCCGGAGCCGCCGCGAGCAACATCACGCCAGACCTTGGCAGCTCGATCAACGGCGGCTTCCAAGATCGCAAGGCGGTATTCATCCACGATGAACTCAACGCCCGCTGCCTCGCACTCGACGATGGAAAAACGAAGCTCGTGATGATGGTGGCGGACAGTTGTGTGATCGGGCGTGGCATCTTCGATGAAGCGAAGAAAATGGTGAACGAGGCCACGGGCTTGCCTTTGGAAAACATGCTCATGTCTGCCACGCATTCGCACTCCTGCGGCACCGCGCAGGCCGTGGGCCAGAGCGAACCGAGTCCCATGTATCAGCGCTTCCTTGCCAAACGCATCGCCGATGGCGTGCGGTGCGCGTTGAACAATCTCGCGCCTGCCAAAATCGCGTGGAGCAGCGTCGATGTGCCGCAGCATGTGTTCAACCGCCGTTGGAAGATGAAGCCCGGCGGCGTGCCTCCAACGCCCCATGGAGTTACCACCGATCAGGTGAAGACGAACCCCGGCGTCAACAACCCCAACCTCCTTGAGCCTGCCGGCCCCACGGATCCGCAGGTGAGTTTCATCAGTGTCCAGTCTGCGGAGGGGAAGCCCATCGCGCTGTATGCAAACTACTCGCTGCATTACGTCGGTGGCACGGGTCCCGATCACATCTCGGCGGATTACTTTGGGGCGTTTGCCAATAGCATCGGCGAACTGCTCGGCGCAGACAGGCAGGACCCACCTTTCGTGGGCGTCATGTCGAACGGCACGAGCGGCGACATCAACAACATCGACTTCCGTGGCGGACAGGCCAAACAACCACCCTATGGCCAGATCAAACTCGTCGCGAATGATGTGGCGCAGGCGGTTGCGAGTGCGTGCAAAACTTTGACGTATCACGAATGGGTGCCGCTGGGTGTCGCGCAGAAGGACGTCATGCTGGGCCTGCGCATTCCTACGCAGGAGGAAGTGGAAAAAGCGCGAGCGCTGACGAAGCAGTCGAAGCTCTTCCCACGCATGGAAACGCTGGAGCAAGTGTATGCGCGCGAAACCGTTCTGCTGGCGGACTTTCCGAAGGAAGTCTCTGCGCCTCTACAAGTCCTCAAGATTGGCGAGCTGCGTGTCTCGGCCATTCCTGCGGAGGTCTTCGTGGAGATCGGTCTTGGAATGAAGAAGCGCCATGCTCATACCTTCACGGTTTCGTTGGCGAACGCCTACCACGGTTACCTGCCCACTCCCGAGCAGCACAAGCTCGGCGGCTATGAAACCTGGCGTGCGAGGTCGGCCTGCCTGGAAGTGGATGCCTCGACGAAGATCGTCGCGGGGCTTGAGGATCTGTTTTCGTCACTTCAATGAAACCTGTTATGAAATCCATCCTGCTTTGCTTCGCTCTGCTTACTTGCGCGGCGTCTGCCGCGAACATCGTCATCATGACGGTCGAAGATCCCAATAACTATGAATCGCCAAGGACAATGCGTGAATTTGCGGAGAAGGAACTCCGGCCGCTGGGGCATCGCGTCACGATCATTGAAGGTGACAAGCCGCAGATGCATCACTTTGCCGGACTCGTCGAGGCGCTGAAGGATGCGGATTTGCTCGTGCTTTTCTCCCGCCGCCGTTTTCCACCGCAGGAGCAAATGGCCGCCATCCGTGCGCACCTCTCTGCGGGCAAGTCGTTGCTCGGCATTCGCACAGCGAACCATGCCTTCCTTCCCAAGCCCAATGAAGTCGTTGATCCCAGTCTGGCACCATGGCCGGAATTCACGCATGAGGTTCTCGGTGGCGAAAACACCGGCTACGAAACCAAAGGTCTGCCCTACGGCGTGAGCATCGCGCCGGGTGCTGAATCAAGTGCGTTGGTCAACGGTGTGAATGTGGCAAACATCCATGGCGCTCAATCCCTCTACAAGGTGCTGCCGTTGGCCGCAGACGCCACACCTG
>Ga0214188_100243_pt1 | contig 15034 bp, 12 predicted proteins | sample TroBogEpilimnion_5_FD_153026 | JGI IMG/M metagenome (GOLD analysis project Ga0214188, IMG submission 153026) | Freshwater microbial communities from Trout Bog Lake, WI - 01JUL2008 epilimnion | ecosystem: Environmental > Aquatic > Freshwater > Lake > Epilimnion/Euphotic zone | place: Trout Bog...
GACGAGTGGAGCACTGGCAAAATTTACCTCAACATGCACTCTGCTGAACCATCCCAAACCTGATCGCCACTTTTACAGAATAAAAATTGCGCCGCCAATGACACGATAATCTTTGATCCTGCCTTTCAGGCCTGCCAGCTTGAACACGGTTGTCATCGTCTCTGGTGTGCAGTCTTTTTGTTCATTGAAAACCATCAGCGCATTTTGAATGATTTTCACATCTCCCATGGTGATGGGGATGAAGTCCCCTGGACCCGCCCCGGGCTTTTTCGCCAAAATGTCGGAAAGCCCATGATCGTCATTTCCTGTGCCGGCAAGCAGCATTTGCTGATCGTAAAGATCTGCCAGCCGATAGCTTTTCATCAGCTCTTCTTCTGTGAATTGGAGCTCCGAGTCAGTGGCGATTTTTTCTGCAATGAGCTGTGTAACAGGGTGCAGGATATCGAAATGCGTGCCCTCCAGATGAAAAGCCTGGAAGTTCGGTTTGGCGAGGTTTTGCATCTGCTGCGCTGCGTTTTTATCGAAATGCACGTCTGCCTCAAAATAAAACACGGGCCTTCTGATGAAGGCTGCATAGCGCATGGGATTGCGCAGTTGCAGATCCCTTTCTGAATCAGGCTTGAAAGGCAGTTCGTCGATCTTCGATTTTTTCATCGACGTCGCACCGTCAAGCATGCCTCCGACTGAGAATGCCGCGCGGAACTGATCCGTGGCACAGGCGGTCAGAAGCGTCAGTGTGCCGCCCGTGTTGTGTCCTCCAATGTAAATCCGCCGCGGATCGACATATGGCAGCTTTTTGACGTGTTCGATCGCTGCAAGGAAATCGTCCACTTCGCCATAGAGCATTTCGATGCGGCCCGGATTATCGTTTTCGCCGCGCCAGGAGGGACACATCATGACGATGCCCTTTTCACGAAACGCTCGGGCGGTCAGATTGTATCCATCCTCGGTTGGCTGCCAGAAGAGGTTGCCGATGCCCCCGGAAAAGCTGTGTGCCCAGACGATGGCCGGGTGCTTCTTGTTGTCCTTGGGATCCGGGGTCAGATATGCCGAGAGTTCTCCGGCGGGTGACTTGTAGCGGGTCAGCAGAAAGTTTTTGCCGTTAGGCTTTTCGGCAGGCCCGGTGGCTTTGAGTTTGGACTTCTGCCACTGGATCTCATGTCCCGAGCGTTCTTCCAGCAGCGGCACGAAAGCTGTCTCAGCAGTGCCTTGGTGCAAAACGATATAAGCGCCGCATCCAATCAGCGCTCCGATTCCACCCAGAACGACGAGTGCCGCCAGCGTCACCCACAGCCACACTTTTTTGCTCTTTTTCGCTGCCGGCTGCATCGGTGGTGCCGCTTGGGGGGCTGGTAGTACTGGTGATGGTGGGACTGTCTTGGGAAGCGGCTGGGGCAGGAATTCATTCAGAGGACGCCACTCGGTCATGCCAGTGCAACAGCCTGGCTGCTCGGGTACGATTTGACCTGTGGAAATCAGCTCCTGCAACTGCTCCAGCGAGAACGGTCCTTCTCGCTGGGATCGGTAGATGATATAGTAAACGACAGGCTCCATGACGCAAAAAGCGTACTCACGTCTCCGAAATTTTTCTGTCAAGATTCTCACTCTTCATCTGCAAACGATTGCCCTCTAAGAAATGCGTCGCATCATGATGAATGAGCATTGAACAAATCACCGCCCGCATCTGTGCGTTTCGTGACGCCCGGGACTGGATGCAGTTTCACAGTCCGAAAGAACTCGCCATCGCCATCACGGCGGAGGCGGGTGAGCTGCTGCAGCACTTTGTCTGGCAGCAGCCGGAGCAGATCGAACAGCGGGTGAAGGACAAGATGCCCGAGCTGAAGGACGAAATGGCCGATGTGGGCATCTTGCTCTTTGAACTCGCACACAATCTCGGCGTCGATCTCGGTCAAGCGATGCTCGACAAGGTCGAGCGCAACGAAACGCGCTATCCAGTGGCGAAGGCACGCGGATCGAACGCTAAATACAACGAGCTGTGAGCGAGTCCGAGGTTCCAACGCCGCATCGTCGTCGTCCGCGTTATTCTGGTAAAAATCCGCGACGTTTTGAAGATAAGTATAAGGAGCTGAATCCCGAGCGTTATGCCGAGACCATCGCCAAGGTGCGTGCCTCCGGTAAAACGCCTGCCGGGCAGCATGTGCCGATTTTGTTGAAGGAGATCATGCAAATCCTTGATCCACAGCCCGGCGAACGTGCCGTGGACTGCACGCTGGGCTATGGTGGTCATGCCAGCGCCCTGCTCAAAGCCGTGCAACCGGGTGGCACCCTGCTCGCACTGGATCAAGACCCTTTGGAAATTGGGCGCACCGAGGCACGATTGCGTGCAACTGGCTGCGAGGAATCCGCACTCGTCGTGAAGCGCATGAACTTCGCCGGTCTGCCCCGGGCGCTCGGCGAACTCGGCTGGAGCGATGGCGCGGATGTGCTGCTCGCTGATCTGGGCTGCTCCTCCATGCAATTCGACAATCCCGCCCGTGGTTTCAGCTTCAAGCACGACGGCCCGCTCGACATGCGCATGAATCCGCAACGTGGTGTATCTGCGCGCGAACTGCTGCAAAAACTCAGCGCAGAAAAACTCACGTCCATCCTCAGCGACAACTCCGACGAACCGCACGCGAAACTGCTCGCAGCGGCCCTTGCTGAATCCGATCACGCCACCACACGGTCACTGGCTGAAGCCGTCCGCCGCGTGCTGCCCCACCGGGTGAACGAGGAAGATCGTGAGGCCACGGTGCGCCGCGTCTTCCAGGCTCTGCGCATCGCCGTGAACGAGGAATTCACCGCGCTCGACACCTTCTTGCGTCAATTGCCCGCCTGTTTGCGTCCCGGTGCGCGTGTTTGCATCCTTACGTTCCACTCTGGGGAGGACCGTCGCGTGAAACATCTCTTTCGCGAAGGGCTGCGTAGCGGCCTTTTCAGCGCCACCAACGACGAAGTCATCCGTCCGTCGTCGCAGGAAACCCGCGACAATCCGCGCGCGGCTCCGGCAAAGCTGAGGTGGGCGGTGAAGGCGTGAATTGAGCAGCGTTCGTTGTGCGAACAGGGGGCTGGTTATCGTATGAGTGAGCCATGTTCCAATCCGTTCGCTTAATCTTACTGGTAGTTTCCTTTTTTCCCTGGGTTTCTCAGGCCGCTTTGCAGGAAACTTGGGAGACGGGTTATGTGAAAGAGGACGCTGCCGGAGCCCATGTGCTGGGGTATTGGAAGTTTGATGGTGAATCGAAGGAAGTGACGCTGCATGGAGTTGCATTGAATCCGAAAGGGAAATTTGGCGGGGCGTTGGAGTCGTTTCCGGGGTTTCCGGTGGAGGACAAACGGCATGCGGCGGTGGTGGCGGTGAAGCCGGTCAAGGGGGCGTTCACGCTGGAGATGTGGATCAGGCCGAAGGCGGCGTTTGAGCCGAGGCTGCGGTGCTTCTTGCTGGACAAGAAGTATGTCGATCACACGGACTATCAGTGGCAGATCGGCGATGCAGATAAAGGCGGATTGAGGCGAATGTGGGTAACTTTGGGATTTGGGGAGCAATCCAAGACGATCTATTCGCTGCCGTTCAAGCTGGAGACGGAGGTGTGGCAGCATGTGGCTTTTACGTATGATAGTGCAGGTGAGGGTAAGTTTTATCGCAATGGGGTGGCGGCGGGTGGGGCGAGGCTTGCAGGATATGGAGCGGTGATGCAGGGAGTGAAGCCGTTGAGCATTGGGGATCGGCTAGGGAGCAATTATGGCGGGTTTCCGGGGTTGATTGATGAGGTGCGCATCTGTGAGGGTGTTTTGAGCTTTGAGCGCGTTTCGTTGCAGATTGTGGCAGGGCGCAGTGTGTGGCGAAGGATGGAGACGTCGAAGCCGGTGGAGATCGTTTGCACCAATTTGCAACGAGAGACGCTGAAGGCGGCTAGGCTTAAAGTGAGTCTTGGTGGCAAAACGGAGGAGTTTCTTGTGTCGGATTTGGCAATGGGGAAGAGTTTCACGGCCAAATACATCTTAAACACGGCGCTCAAAACGGGTGATTATGAATTGCGTGCTCGGTTTGAAACGGGTGATTATGCGACGGAGCAATCGGCCACGCTTAAAATTGTGTCGCGCGTGCCGGAACGCATGCCGGTGATTATGTGGGGGGCGAGTGGCGATGACATCGCGCAAGTGAAGGAGCTTGGCTTCACGCATTTCATTGGGCTGGGTGCGGACTATGGTGAGATGTGGAAGCAGAAGAAGATCGTTCCTCCGGCGAAGCCGGAAGTGATCGCGAAGAACCGGGCGATGCTGGATCAGGCGCTGGCCAATGGGCTTGAAGTTATCGCCAGCTTGTCGCCGGCTGCTGCTTTGGAGAAGGAGGAGAAGAACCTGCGGGTGGGGCGTGATGGGAAGGCTTATGAGCGGCCGGACATCTGTGCATCGTTGCCTGACTTTGCTTCATTTTTTCAAGTGGTGGGCATGAGTGTGACGAAGGCTTATGGAGATCATCCCGCCTTCACCACGGCGTTGATCGATACTGAGGTGCGGGACAACAGTCAGGTGAGTTTCAATGCGGTGGATGTGGAGGCGCACCAGAAGTTTGCGAAGGCGGACATTCCTGCGGAGGTGTCGGCGAAGTGGGGGGTAGACTGGACGAAGTTGAAGGACTTTCCGGTGGATCGGGTGATCACGGATAATCATCCGATTTTGAAATACTTGCGCTGGTTCTGGACGGTTGGGGATGGCTGGAATGGTTTGCATACGGCGCTGCACAAGGGCGTGAAGAGCAGCAAGGTGTGGACGTTCTTCGATCCTGCGGTACGGCAGCCGAGCATCAGTGGCGCGGGTGGTGCGGTGGATGTGATCTCGCACTGGACCTACACTTATCCTGACCCGCTAAAGATTGGGATGTGTGCGGATCAGTTGTTTGCGATGAGCGCGGCGAGTGGCAGGAACCAGCGGGTGATGAAGATGACGCAGTTGATTTGGTATCGTTCGCAGACGGCGCCGAGCCGCGTTCTGGCGAACGCAGCTACACCGGTGGCGTGGCAGGATCATGATCCTGACGCGGCGTACATCACGATTGCGCCGATGCATTTGAAGGAGGCGCTGTGGACGAAGATCTCGCGGCCGATTCAAGGCATCATGTATCACGGGTGGCAGTCGCTGGTGGCCACGGATAGTCCAGGGGGGTATCGGTTCACGAATTCGAACACGGCACCGGTGCTCAAGCAATTGCTGCATGATGTCATCGAGCCGCTGGGGCCGACGCTGATGGCGATTCCTGATGAGCGCAGCGAGGTGGCGTTCTTGGAGAGTTTTACTTCACAGATGTTCGCGCATCGAGGCAGCTATGGCAGCAACACGGACTGGGCGGCGGATGTGTGGCTGGCGCTGCAGCATGCGCATGTGCAGACGGATATTCTGTTTGAGGAGACGCTGCTCAAGAGTGGGCTGAGCGGTCGCAAGGTGCTCATCATGCCGTATTGCGATGTGCTGACGAAGTCGGTGGTGACGCGGATTCAGGATTGGCAGAAGAAGGGCGGCAAGATCGTGGCGGATGAGTTTCTGTGTCCGGCGCTGAAGGCTGACTTTGTACTGTCGAGTTTCAAGCGGGTGAAGAAGGCGGATGAGGATAAGGCGAAGGTGCTGGAGATGGCGCGGACGGTGGGTGGCTTTGCGCTGCCACAGAAAGCGCTGTGCGACAATCCGGAGATCATTGTGCGAACGCGGAAGTTTGGTGATGCGACCTATGTGTTTGTGGTGAACGACAGGCGCGAGTTTGGCAGCTACGTGGGCCAGCATGGGCTGGTGATGGAGAATGGACTGCCATCGAGCGGGATGGTGAGTTTGAAGGTGGAGTCGGCGAATGTGTACGAACTGACGGGGACGCAGTTCATTGTGCCGAAGCGTGGCGAGAACGGTGTGATGAGCTGGCCGGTGGATCTGGGGCCTTGTGATGGCCGCATCTTCATGGTGCTGCCGAAGCCGCTGCTGGGGATGAAGCTGGAGGTGCCGGAGAACGCGGTGGTGGGGAACAAGGTCAAGGTGGCTGTCAGTATCACCACCACGCAGGAGTTGCCGACCAAGGCGGTGATTCCGGTGCGCGTGGACATTCGCGATGCGAGCGGGAAAGCGGCGGAAGGCAGCGGGTTTTATGCTGCGGAGAATGGGATTGTTGAAGTCAGCCTGGACCTCGCGCCGAATGAAGATCCGGGCAGCTGGGAAGTGCGGGTGAAGGAGTTGGCAAGCGGGATGGAGGCGCGGAAGTGGATGAGCGTGAGGAGGGAATGACGAAACCAGAATGAGGAATGGCGAATGAAGCGGTGTTGGGTGAGCGCGGGGTGGGGCACCGAAGGACAGAATTGAGGTAGAAAAATTTCAGGAGCTGGATTTTTAGAGGCGGCTTTTCCGCTGTCAGGATGGGCTGATTGAGGGTGGTGCTGAGTGAATCCGGCACCGCAGAGCACCTGAGCTCAAGGCGACTAGACTGTGGAACAGAGAGTCACTTCCTCTTCGTCACAGCCTTGAGCATGAAAACCAGTCTTGCACCGCAGAGATTTGGAGAACGCAGAGAATTGATTCTGAACTGAAAAGGGGAATGGAGGGCCTACGGAACACACAGAATGCACGGAAAAAGGCTGTGAGAGCCAGTCACTCGGTAGGTGTGTCATGCGGGCTAGCGGCTTGGTCTGAATTTCCGTTTGTTCCGTGCGTTGATTCGCTGATCCGTGCTGCTCGTGAAATCCGTGGTTCAACTCAGGAGTTTCCAACCACGGATCTCACGGATTTTCACGGATGACTGAGCCGGAGTTCGATGACCTTATCCTTGATGCCCGTGAATCGATCAGGCTAGGTGCAATGGTCAAAGATTGGGGGTGAAAAAAATCAGCCGTTTGAGGTGGGGATTTGTCACAGCAGCGTTTTGATTCTGAAGGTGGTCCAGCCTTTGGTGTTCAATCGGTGGTGACTCGGGACGTGTGCATGATTCAGCCGGGGCTGCGCATGTGGGGCATCGGGGTTGATGCGGTTTCTTCGGTCTGGGCCTCGTTGAGGCGGAAGATGGTGCGCGGAGAGGGATTCGAACCCCCGACCAACTCGGTGTAAACGAGCCGCTCTACCACTGAGCTATCCACGCTAATTAACTGATCTTCAACGAATTAAGAGGGTGTTTAAACTTGATCGAAATCCCCGTTGATACTGGTTTTGTATACTCGTAAAATCCTGGGCATGCAGACACAGGAAAAACGAGACCAGAAAGGGGTTTGGAAGAAGGTAGCACCATGCTTGTATCAGTATCAGAACAACAGGGTTTATTATGCCGTCGTTCGTCGTGCTGGCAAGCTGATCCGCAAAAGCCTTGAGGTGACTGACAAGGAGCTGGCCAAGCGGAAACTGAGGGACTACCTCAACGACCTGGAGAACAGTGCGCCAGATGCTCACAAACTCCGCTTGGACGAATACATGAAGGAATTCCTGCAGGGCAGAACGGGAAAACCGAAGACCCTGAAACGGTATCAGCAAATGGTGATCGATGTGGATAAAAGCTGGCCGGGAGGTTCAAAACAAGCACTGCGCAAAATTGATTTGAGCCAGTGCAAGAAGTGGCTCAGCCAGTGGAACGGAAAAGTGGCTCAATACAACCGTCGAATTCAAGCAAACCCACGCTCTGACCCGTGCCCGTGAGCGTCACGCCCGGCAAATACGCCGCGCGAAAATCGTTGCCCGCAAAATTCCCGCTTGGACCGCTGCCCGAATTGGGCGTGGCATTCCCGGTGGCTTGCGAAGCCTGACCAATGAGGCGCGGCCGCGAGTGCGCGCGGGGCGGCGCATAGTCGTCCAAGCCACCGATGTGCAGAATCGGTCCGGCAAACTCCGACGATGGCTCCGAGTCCGGCGAGAAAAATTGACGCCCATCGTTCGGATGCTGATACGTCCGCATCGTGACATGAAACGTCTTCTCGATATCCGTCACCGCACCTTCCACACCCAGAACCAGCCGGTTTGAATGTCGTTTTGTCACCGTAAGACCATGGGTCTTGGCAAAATCGGCGAGCGCCTCATAGCTTTCCGGTGTGGGCCCGAATCGTTCCGCAAACTCCGCAGAGGTGATGAAATGCCGGTACTGCGGACTCGTCGGATCGTAGAGACCGTGTAGCAGGTTGGCCAAGCCATCCGGATCGCGCGAGGGAAGCGTTATTGAGAGCTTCAAGTGCTTTGCCGCATCCAAACGACCGCTCGGCGCAAGGTGATTGACCGGCCCTGGCAAATGACCTTGCAGGATCTGGCGTTCTGCCGCAACACTGCTAAGGCAAAACACCAAATTCCAGACCAAAACCACTAGCCATACGCAACTCAAAAAAAACCCGGCATCCTCCCGCGAATAGTTGAACCAGGGACACTTACAACTGGAGATTGTTGCGCGAGATGCATGCTATGATAATTTTTTACTTAATACCATAGAAATGTCAATGTTTTCACACCTCTTTTTCCTGAGGTAGCCCGCAATGGCAACCGGACTTTCAGCGCAACGGATTAACCTGATTGCGATTATTCTTAAGAGTTAATTTTGACAGTCATGAGTGCTGTTCTTTCTGCGCACCTTGCAACAGCAGAAACGCCGCCTTGTATGCAAAGTAGAGCGCGAAAAAATCATCATGTCAGCACTGCCAGAGCTGGCCGTTACGATCATCGACCATGCAAGACAGCATGGCCATTTGGTCAAACGCGGAACTGGCAATGGCACATGGTATGCTCTGCCTTATTAGTGGATCACCCATTGCGGAAATAGGATTCTATCGGTGTGGCATTGGAAGAGTGAGCGTCGTTTAACCGTGTGTGGAAGCTAGTGCAAGAGAGGCAGCAGAAACCTGCTTGAGGGGGGGCCTGAGGGCAGAAACTTCGGGTGGCCTGTCAGAGAGCCGGTTAAATGCGATTTGAAGCCTGACGACTGCAAGCCTAAATGAAGGGATGTCACGCATCGGCACTCCCCTTTCCTCCTCCGCTACCAAAGTCATGCTGCTCGGCTCCGGCGAGCTGGGCAAGGAGGTCGTCATCGAACTGCAGCGCCTGGGCTGCGAAGTCATCGCGGTGGATCGTTATGCGAACGCGCCGGCTATGCAGGTGGCGCACCGGAGCCACATCATTTCCATGCTGGATGGCGAGGCGCTGCGCCGGCTGGTGGAGGTGGAGAAGCCTGACTGCATTGTCCCGGAGATCGAGGCTATCGCTACGGACACTCTGCTGGAGCTGGAAAACGAAGGCTACCGCGTGGTGCCGACGGCCCGCGCGGCGAAGCTGACGATGAATCGCGAGGGCATCCGCCGACTTGCGGCTGAGGAGTTGGGCCTCAAAACCTCCCCGTACGTGTTTGCTGCTACCGAGGAGGAATTTCGCGCTGCGATTGAAAAGATCGGCATGCCTTGCGTGGTGAAGCCGATCATGAGCAGCTCCGGCAAGGGCCAGAGCGTGGTCAAAACCGCTGCTGACATTGAGCACTCGTGGAAATACGCCCAGGAAGGTGGCCGCGCTGGCAAGGGTAAGGTCATCGTGGAAGGCTTCGTGGAGTTTGACTACGAGATCACCATGCTCACGGTGCGCCACGTCGGGGGCACTTCCTTCTGCGCGCCCGTGGGTCACACGCAGATCAAGGGTGACTACCGTGAATCCTGGCAGCCGCACCCGATGTCCCAAACAGCGCTGGCATCCGCCGAACACATGGCCGGGTCCATCACGGAGGCGCTGGGTGGGCGCGGCCTCTTCGGCGTCGAGATGTTCATCAAAGGCGACGACGTGATTTTCAGCGAAGTCTCCCCCCGCCCGCACGATACCGGGCTCGTGACGCTCATTTCACAGGATTTGAGCGAGTTTGCCCTGCACGTCCGCGCGATCCTCGGCCTGCCCATTCCGAACATCCATCAGAATGGCCCGAGCGCGAGCTGCGCGGTGCTGGTGGAAGGTGAGTCCGAGAAAGTCCAGTTCGGTGCGCTTGATCAAGTGCTCGCTGAGCCGGACACCCAGGTGCGGCTCTTTGGCAAGCCCAGCGTGAGCGGCCAGCGCCGCATGGCGGTGACGCTCGCGCGTGCTGGAACCATCAACGAAGCGCGGGCGAAAGCGCACCGCGCGGCGCAGGCGATGGAGATTCGGTTGTAGGGCCTCGCAGTCGAGTTTGAATGGCGACTAGCCTCTCAGCAAAACCACGTAGTGCGATATTCTGAACGCGGCGTCCTTCCGCCGAGGCAGTGCGTGGCTCGGAAACCTGCCGCGATGTTGACGTGATCGCCTGTGCTAGCCAAATGCCTCTTTGGCAGAATGAAAGAGGTTCTGACCGTCGATAAAGATGACGGCACGTTTAATGGCTGGTTCTGATGGCATCAGGGCAAAAATAACCCCGCCCGAGGCCTTGCGGCGGGTCGGGCGGGGAGCAAATAAATGGGTGCCTCGAAGGCTAAGGTGAGTATGAGGTATCTGACCTGGAATGTCAAGACCACCTGTGAACAAGTTCCGATCACCTGAATTGAGGCCGATTATCGCAGCGAGTCGTCCTCCCTCACCTGCTGCTCCAGTTCCCGGAGCGCGGTGAGCATGGCTTCCCTCGCCTGCGGTTCGCGGCGTGCCTTCACGGTGGCGATGCAGGTGCCGTGCCGGTGTGTGAGCTGGATAATAGCGGAGGTTGGTTTTCTTCTCGGCATGGGATTGTCAGACCGATGGCTCTCGATGCGATGGCGAATGCTACGGGTGCTCTCCCCTGCTTTGGCGGCGATCACCAGTTCCTCTTGAAGCTGGGAATCGCCCACTTGGGCGATTCGCTGGGCCATTTCATAGCCGAACCCCTCAATGGGATTGCGAAGCTCTTCCTGGACGCGAGCCGGAAGCTCCAGAATGCGCAGCATGCCGCTCATCCACTGCTCGCTCTTCCCTACCTGGCGGGCAAGTTCGCGCTGGGTGGCGATGGCTCCTGAGTCGAGCAAGGAGCGCAAGGTCTCGGCCAGCTCGACGGCTCCGATGTTTTCACGCTGGATGTTGGAGATCAAGCTCTTGAATCGTCGTGTGGTGTGGTCTTCGGATTCGCGCACGAGGACTTCAATCTCGGGGAGGCCGACGGCCTTGGCCGCACGGAAGCGGCGATGACCGGTGAGAATGCGATAGCTGTCACCGTCCGGTGTGACGGTGATCGGCTCGACGATGCCATGGCGTCGCACGGACTCGATCATGTCGTCCATGTTTCTGAATGTCTTGCGTTCGTTGTCGGGGTCTTCCTGGAGTCGTTCGATGGAAACCACGAAGCGGCCTCGTTTCGGCAATCCGCCGGTGAGGCCGGATTTGACGAGATCGAGGCGGCTTTTGCCTTCAGGTAATTTCATGCTGTTGAAACGGTGACTGCATCGCGCTGAGGTTCATCGGGTGAACTCAGGGCGTCTGCGGCCTCCGGGTGGGCCTGTGGCCCGTTAGTAAATAATTCGCGCACCTCTTCGACGAGGGCGGCCATGTCCTGAGCTCCTTTGGAAAGCGGTCGGTAGTGGAAGATGCTGCCGCCGTTTTCGTCCACCTGAGCCAGCCAGCCACAGGAACGTATCTCGCTGCGTGCGGACGCCATGGCGTCATTGTGCATGAGCATGAGGACACGCTTCCGCAAGCCGGGCAGGCGGGTGAGGTTGCTCAGGACATGCAGGAGACGGAAGTCGGCGCTGGGCCGGAGTTTGAGCAGGAGCTTGTAAATGCTGGCGTAACTCTTGACGGCTTTCGTGCTCTCAAAGGGCACGATGAAGGCGTCGGCGGGAAAGATGGCGTTCTCCATGATCGGCGAGATTTGATTCGGCGAGTCGATGACGATGAAGTCGAAGCGATCTGCGATGTGTTCCTCGGCGATGAGCTGAGTGAGCATGGACGGATAGCCTTCGGTCTGGCTGATCTCGCGCCCGAGGTCTTCCAAGCCATCGGCACTGGCGACGAAGGACAGCCGCTCAAAGCCGGTGCCCTGGATGACATCGCTGAGCGTCTGCTGGCGCATGAGCGCGGACACGAGAGTGCCATCGGCGGTGAGGCCATCCCCTGCGGCTAGCCATTGCGTGACCTGTGCCTGGGGATCAAGATCCATCAGGAGCACGCGATGACCGTAGCGAGCGAGTCCGCTGGCGACATTCATGGCGATGGTGCTTTTGCCACAGCCGCCTTTGGCATTGATGACGGTGATGATTTTCATGCGGTTTGATTAAAAGCTTGGTTGTTAATGCTCGCGTCCCACTGCCAGAAGTCCGGGAGGCCGAAGAACTGCCGAAAGGCGCTAAGGCGCATGCTTTCAGCATCGAAACTGTCGAGAACCTTCCTCGACCACGGCTTCGGATCGGCAGCGAGATCGGTCCGCTCGTGATCGCGTTTGGCGATGAAGCGGGCGTATTCATCCGGCTGGGATTGCTGCATCGTGCTCTCCTGCTCGGTGAGCCAGGCCAGCCATGCAGCACGATGGGTTTGCTCATGCTGCTCGCGCAATTGGGTCACGGAAGCGAGCTGTGCATGAAGCCGTTGCTTCTCGATCTTCACGAGGAAAGCATCTCCAAGCTGGCGGATCGCGAGTTGGAGTGATGGGAACGGATTACGCTGCTCGCGGGCCAATTGCCCCAAAGCACGGCCCCATTCGCTGACTTGGCTTTCACCTGCAGCAGCACGAGTGAGACGCTGCACGAAGGTAGCTGCCCTCTTTGGTTACGATTCCCCACACCCGAATACCATTTGGGATTCCAGAGTCTCCACTGCGCTTTGCTTTAGATTAGCCTGCATTTTGAACAAAATGGGTATTGATCGAGTTAAAGCACGCGAAATATTTCCGCAGCTTGGGTATGTTCCAGGAAATTCCCAGAGAGTGACTTCGCGCCTTCCACTCATTACACAATTCTGGCCCAATGTGTATGAAAGGTGGAAAGGACACTTTGCAGGCGCGGGCATCATCAATGAGTTGTCGGTTTTATTGAACGATTCCAATATCATATGCCCGATCCACGGACTCCAAAATGAAGTTCAGTGTTGGACACCTTGGAAGGTAAACATGGTATTCTTTACCGACGATATAGTTGCATGCCCAGGCCGGGCCGAGTCTATGGCAGTGAGTGGTGGTTCTCAAATGCCTCCCCCGCATAATGCCGAAGCAAAGATTGACCCTGGGGAAGATGGCTTATGCAACCACCGGATTGTTAACCGTAATTTTGGTATTCACTTTGAGCCTGATGTCATTCACGGTGAGTTAAACGATTCTGAAGTGCTTGGATTGCCGCACGGCGAGCATGGCTTGGAAGGCCGAAGATTTCTTCTGGAATTTTACCGTATGCCAAATGGCAATTGTAAAATTGGTGGACGCGTGAGAGTGGGAGATCCCTGTTTTGAAATAATCAACGGAGCCGCGATTGACTCCGGTTGCCCGCCAAAACAAGGTGGGATCAATGTGCTCGATCAAACAAGCAGTGTTTTTGTTTTTCCGCTTGGGAAGGTTGCAAAAGGAAGAGAGGTCGCTGAAATCAAAAACTTCACCTGCCATCCACGAGTAGAGTATGCACATTTTCTTGAACTGCTGCCCCAGGCTATACAATTGCAATGAGGACTTCGAGATCTCATCAGTTTGGTTCAGGCGCGTGATCTCAATTCATCGTGGTCAGCCTGCTATCAAACACCCCCAAACACCCTGAGCAGCAGGTATAGTCATACGCTCGGCCACACATCATCTGCCAGGTTACTTCTGGCGATGACACCGTGGCGATGATGGGTGCCATAGGACCGCAAACAGGGCAGAGCACGTGACCTGCCGGAACGATGACAGGCGGGGTGGCGTTGGCCCACGAATGGAAACACTGCACCAAGTGCTCTTCAAGCAGCCGGTCGGAGCCATCTTGGATCGGATGCCTCAGCGCATGACTAGGCGGCAGTTCAATCTTGTGGCCGTCCGGCAGGGCGATCAGGCGGCGCAACCCCCAATAACCATGTTCCTGCAAAATTTGGCGCAGCGTGCGCAGTTTTAGTTGGTGGTGGCCTTTTAGCGCCACCGACTCGGGTTTCGTGATTGCCATGTAACAATGGCCGTCGTTTTGATCACGCCATGACTCCGCCCATCCCGTGGCACGGACTTCTTCGAGAAGTTTAGCCAGAAAAAGCACATCGCTGGTTTCTTTGATCGAATCTCCATCACGCGGTGAGAGTGTTCCCTCGGCGGGTGGTGCAAGGTGAAAGCGTTTGGGTTTGAAGCATTGCTTCTGGATTAGAAACCGACGGCGAACGTCTCTCTCTATGCTGCCAGCCTCCGCAATGGTCATTTTAAAGTGCTGGGCTATTTCGTCATAGGTTTTGATGCCCTCTTTGCCCCAGCCCATGCAAGCGATGAAAACCTGCCGTTCCAGTTCGGACAGGTCTGGCACGGCGGCGAGATACTCCAGTTCTTCCGCCAGCCAGCCTTCGTCCTCGTCTTCATTGTTGGCAACCGGTGGTGCGGAGCTTGGATAATCATCTGGAAATTCGGTAGAGTTATCCTCGACTTCATGGTTCGCGGCCAGTGGCACGCTGCTTAAAAAGTCATCTTCGAAATCAATGGGGCACATAGGATGGATCGTTGGTTTGATGGTGATTGTCGGGGTGTTTAGATGCGGATCGCTACGATCATTGCCATTGAACACGAGCGTGAATGGGATTCGTGGGAAGCGCCGGGCTTGCCGCAGAGCAGCGAAGGTCAGAAAGGTCGAAGGCGCGACGAACCACCACACAAAGTCGTGCGAGTTGGATGTCTTGGAGAAACTCGGCCAGGATTTGCCCCTGATCTTCCAATCCAAGCGGAATAAAAAACACCCGATCAGGCAGCGCACCGGCTTGGGCAGCTTGTTCGAGCGCCATCTGCAGGGATTGGAGAGACTCATCCATGCAGGTCTTGCCCGCCAGTCGGCCCGGCCTGCCTTCCATGAGGGATTCCCACGTGACCAGGCGAAGCTTCGAGCGGGCGGCTGATTTCGGCGGCAACATGCGCGATGTCACCACCAGCCAGTCGCCTTCCTTGCCCTCCCTGGCGGCCACATCAAAAACATCGCCA
>Ga0214188_100244_pt1 | contig 14979 bp, 16 predicted proteins | sample TroBogEpilimnion_5_FD_153026 | JGI IMG/M metagenome (GOLD analysis project Ga0214188, IMG submission 153026) | Freshwater microbial communities from Trout Bog Lake, WI - 01JUL2008 epilimnion | ecosystem: Environmental > Aquatic > Freshwater > Lake > Epilimnion/Euphotic zone | place: Trout Bog...
TTTCGCAGCTTCGCGAGCTACCGCCGTCGCATCCTGTTCTTCTGCGGCAAACTTGACCTAAAACCCGTCCTCTAATCACACGCCAATCCCCGAAGAACCATCTTTTTCGTCGGTGACAATGCCGTGCCCGTCCGGGTGCCCGATTACCAGCGCGCCTATTCATGGGAGCTTAAGCAGATCGAATTGTTCATTGCGGACCTCGTGAAATATCAAGTCCTCGGCGGGGGGTATTACTTCGGCCACTTCATCGTGGAAGACATCGTGGGGCATTGGGAAATCGTGGATGGCCAGCAACGCATCACCACGTTCGTGCTGTTTTTGATGGTATGCCGGGTTCTTTCACCCTCGGGCGCTCATGCCTCTGCCTACTCGATGATTCAGCAGTTTTCGACAGTAAGCTACGACGTTGCTGCGCTGGAATCCATTTGCGGCAAACTTGGCGCATTCCTTGAGGCGAACGGGCATTTCGATGAGCGAAAGCCCCCGACCGACGAGCAAATCATCACGGATCTATCATTGAAGGGGACATTCACCCGCTCTCAGAGAAGGATGGTGTTGGCCTTGCTTCGCTTTCATCAGGCTTTCCAAGGGGAAAAGCAAAAAGTTGGGTTGGAAAGAGGAAAGATCGGAGGCTACATCGCAGCGGTCATGACGGCCCATTGTTCCCATCACTTGACCCAGGACAAATCGGTTGCGGTCAATATTTTCGAAATGCACAACACTCGCGGCATTCCGCTAACGACTTTGGAGATCATCAAGGCCATGCTCATGAAATACGTGTATGATCATGGCGGTGCCGATCAAAGGGCGAAGGTGAAACAAATTCAGGCTGAGTTCGGCGAGATTTACGGCATGGAAGAGCGGGTAGCCGCGTGCAGCTTCCGTGGGGAGATGACCATCGATCAGCTCCTACGTCTGCATCTCAGGGTCGTGGACGATGGCACAAAGAAGACGGCAGACCAATTTGACGTTCCTCCGCCGAATGCGAACGCCGACGCGTTGGTTTCCTATGTGGATTCCATGCTCCATTTTTTGGACGCAAAGAAGACCAAACCCAAGCATCCGGAGGACGGTGTGCAGTATGCGCTTAATCTCGCAAAGGAGTTCAAAAAATCCGTTCGGATCGCCAGCGATACTCTGCCAACATGGGACAAGAAGGATGCGTTGGTGGGGGATGTGTTGATCCTGGACCGGGACTTGAGTTGCCAGTTTTTCCTCATCGTTTGTCGCCGTTTGGAGCGTGTGCAAGACAGGGCCGATGGGCGCATTGGAAAGGAATCGCTTTTGCTCTGGGAGAAGCTGCTATTTACTCAGGACTTCCATGGCGGGTATTACAACCTGAAAGGTCGCAGGGATGACTTCCCAGCATTATTCGCGTCCTGTGGGCAGGATGAGGAGCGAATCTCCGAAGTGATAAAGGGCTATTTGGCGGATGGTTTCCGCCCAGCGGATCGGACGAAAGGACTTCAATTCATCGTGACCGCGTTTTTGAAGGAGCATAGAGAGTGGATTTTGAACCACGCCTTCGAAGGGTGGAGATCCAAGATGATCTACGCTATTTACAAGTATGAGATAAGCAGGGACGCGACGGTCCGAGACGTGATGAAAGGCACGATCTCGGTCGAACACATTTTGCCTCAGGAGTGGTATTGGATAAAGGAAACGGATGAAGATTTGAAGGGAATGTCCGGGGATGAATGGGCTTCCTTTCGCAAAGAAATCGACGCTTGTATTAATGGGATCGGGAATCTCCTTTTGATCACGCCGGGTGAAAATACATCCGTGGGCAACAAACATCCGGCGGACAAGGGGTATGAAGAATACTGTGCCGGAGGATCCTACGAGGAGCATAACCGAAGCCGGGAGAAGTGGAGATCGTCAAAAGAATGGTCTAATCTGATCCGCGCGCGAGGTGAGGAGATATTCAAATTTATGCTCAACACGCTCGTCGACGCTTCTGAAAGTCCCCCGAGTTCATTACCACACTGAGCCATGCCTTAAATCCCACGCTCCGAAAGCAATTCGCAGAACTGCATCATAGCCGAGTTCCGCTATGAACTGTGAGCCCCCAGCCAACCAACCCTCATTCAACCATGAACTACTACTGTAAGCATTGCGGAACCAAAGCCTCCAGCATCTCCAGCCTGACCGGCTCCTCCTGTTCACGCCATCCGAATGGCGCGAACAAAGGCAAACACACCTTGTATGAAGGAGACGAGAAGTCCCGTTATGAGTGCAAGTATTGTGGCTCCGGCGCATCCAGCATTTCGAGTTTGACCGGATCTTCATGCTCGCGCCATCCGCTCGGGGCAAACAAAGGCAAGCACGAGCCAGCGCTGTAAATCAAAAAAGAAATAGGCAGCCAAGCCGCGTTTCTGGCAGGATGAGGTTCATCATGCTGCGCTCGCTCACATTCCTCCTTCTCTGCTCCTTCGCACACGCGGACGAGTTTGACTCTCTGCGGGCCGTGGTGTCCAAGGCGGTGGCCAAGGGGAACCCGGCAGGTGCGGTGCTTTGGTTTGAAACGGGTGAGCAGAAGATGACCTTGGCGACGGGTCAGCGTGCGCTGCTGCCTGCGAAGGAGGCGATGACGGAGGACACGGTGTTTGATGCGGCATCCCTGACGAAGGTGGTGGCGACGCTCCCTTGTGTGCTGATTCTTATGGAGCAGGGAAAGATCGAGCTGGAGGCGGAGGTGCGGCGCTACCTGCCGGAGTTTCGCGGAGGCATCACGGTGCGGCATCTGCTGACGCACACCTCAGGCTTGAAAGCAGGCATTCCCAAGGAGCCGGAATGGACGGGTTACACGGCAGGCATCGAGCGCGCCATGGCATCCGAACCCGAAGGGCTGCCGGATCGCTTTTTCCGCTACTCGGACATCAATTTCATTCTGCTTGGCGAGATCGTGCGGCGCGTGAGTGGCACAGGCTTGAATGAGTTTGCGGCGAAGCACGTGTTTGAGCCGCTGCACATGGACTCCACACGTTTCCTACCGCCGCAGGATTGGCGGCCACGCATCGCGCCAACGGAAAAAGATGAAGACGGCGTGATGCTGCGCGGTGTCGTGCATGACCCCACCTCGCGCAAGATGGGCGGCGTCACGGGCCATGCGGGACTCTTCACGACGGCGGGTGATCTGGCGAAGTATGCGCGGATGATTCTCCAAAGCGGTGCCGGCATCTTGAAGCCGGAGACGGTGAAACTCATGACGACACCGCAGACGAATGCCACGGTGTTTGAGCGGCGTGGTCTCGGCTGGGACATCGACTCGGCCTTCAGCAGGCCGCGTGGTAAAGTGTTTCCGCTGGGTTCCTTTGGCCACACAGGCTTCACCGGCACGAGCCTGTGGATCGAACCGCAGTCAAAATCCTTCGTCATCTTCATGAGCTCGCGCTTGCACCCACATGGCAAAGGCGGCGTGCGAGATTTGTATGAAGCCATCGGCACCGCAGCGGCACAGTGTGTGAAGCTCACTCCCTCCAACGGTCCGCCCTGGCCGCGTGCTGAGTCAGAAGTGCCTACCGTATTGAACGGCATCGACGTACTAGCGCGGCGAAAGTTTGCAGACTTGCAGGGCAAGCGCCTCGGCTTGATCACGAATCAAACGGGCATCGACGCGCAGCGCCGCAGCACGATCGATCTTCTCGCCAATGCGCCCGAGGTGAAGCTGGTGAAACTCTTCAGCCCCGAGCACGGCATTCGCGGTGAACTGGATCAGGAGAAGATCAGCAACACCACGGACAAGAAGACCGGCCTACCCGTGCTGAGTTTATTCGGCGAACAGCGCGCGCCGACGCAGGAACAACTCGCGGACGTGGATGCGCTGGTCTTCGACATTCAGGACATCGGCTGCCGCTTTTACACCTACATCGGCACCATGCGGCTGTGCATGGACGCGGCAGCGAAGGCCAAGAAATCGTTCTATGTGCTGGACCGCGTGAACCCCATCGGCGGCATTCAGGTGGAAGGCCCCGCCGTCATCGATGCCGAAAAACCCACCGCGACGCACGCCATTCCACTGCGCCATGGCATGACCGCCGGCGAGCTAGCGATGATGATGAATGCCGAGCGCCACATCGGCTGCGACTTGCACGTGATCCCCGTCGAAGGTTGGCAGCGCAGCCTGCTCCTGGACCAGACCGGCCTGCCGTGGATCAATCCCTCGCCGAACATGCGCTCCTTGGCCGCTGCGCTGCTGTATCCTGGTATCGGCCTGCTGGAGTTCAGCATCAGCGTGGGGCGCGGTACGGACACCCCATTTGAAGTGCTCGGTGCGCCCTACGTGGATGATGTGCGGCTGTCCTATGAGTTGAACAAACTCGGCCTCCCAGGCGTGCAGTTCACGCCACTTCGATTTACCCCGACGACGAGTGTGTTCAAAGGCGAGGCCTGCGGCGGCGTGCGTATGGCAATCACCGACCGTGCAGCATTGCGGCCTGTCGAGGTGGGCATCGCCATCACCTGCACCCTCCAGCGGCTTTACCCCAAGGAGTTCAAGCTCGCGCTGGTGGACACGCTGCTCAATCGTGCGGTCAGCGTGCAGGCCATACGCGGTGGCGAGCCGTGGAAGAAAGTGGTGGCAGGTTGGGAGCAGGAGACGCAGGCGTTTGCGGCGAGGCGCAAAGAATTCCTGCGCTATTGAGCACTTGCACGCCCAGGGAGTGTCTGTGCTAGCATGCCCATCATGAATTTCCGCCACCTCCTTCTTGCCTGCACCGTCCTGCTTGCCGCCTGCGGCAAGACGGCTGACCCACACGCAGCCTCCCGTGGCACCATCGCGGTGTCGTTGCTGTCTTTGCAGAACCCTTTCTTCAAAGTGATCGGCGACAACATCATCGCCGAAGCGAAGCGGCATGGATACGACACGCTGGTGGTGAGCGCGGACGGTGATGTGGCGCGGCAGAGCAACCAGATCAAAGACTTCATCGTGAAGGACGTGGCCGCCATCGTGCTGAGCCCGACGGACTCCAAAGCGATTGTGACGGTGATTCAAGAGGCCAACGCAGCAGCCATTCCCGTCTTCACGGTGGATGTGCCCTGCAATGAGCCCGGCGTGAAGATCGCAACCCAAGTAGCCACCGATAATTTCGGCGGTGGCAAGATGGCGGCGGAGGCGATGATCGAGGCACTCAAAGGGCAGGGCGGGAAGATCGGCGTGCTCGACATGAAGCAGGTGGAGTCCTGCATCCTGCGTGTGAAAGGTTTCAAAGAAGTGCTGGCCGCGCACAACGCCACGGCGGCAAAAAAGATCGAGATCGTGAGCGAACTCGACTGCGGCGGCGCGAATGACAAGGGCTACAAGGCCACCGAGGACATGCTGCAAGCGCAGCCAGATCTCGTGGGCATCTTTGCCATCAATGACCCCGGCGCGCTCGGCGCACGAGGCGCTGTAGAGAAGGCGGGCAAAGTTGGCAAGGTCGTGATCATCGGCTTCGATGGCCAGCCCGAAGGCAAGCAAGCGATCAAAGACGGCAAAATCTACGCCGATCCCATTCAGTTCCCAGACAAGATGGGGGCTGAGGTGGTGCGCGCTTTCATGCGCTACTCGAAAGGCGAAGAGCTGCCGCCGCAGATGCTGATTCCAACGAGTTTGTATCGCAAAGCCGATGGCGTGGCAGATGCCGCACTGAAATGATCCCATCAGTCAACACACATGAAAGCCCTTTCCTCCATTCCATGGTCCCGACGTCGGCTGCTGCTGGCTGGTCTCGCTGCGTGCGGCTGGCATGCACACGCCGCCGATGAGGTGCCCCATGTGCGCATCCTGTTTCTCGGCAACAGCTACATGGCACTGAATCGCCTACCTGGCATGGTCGGCGAGCTGCTGCTTTCCTCCAAGGTGCTGGCACCGCATATCGGCAGCAATTTGCAGGGCAACTACACCCTGGCGCAGCACGTGGCGGATGCCGAAGGTCTGGCTTTGCTGAAAAAAGGCGCGGACGACGGCAAGCCCTGGGATGTCATCGTGGTGCAGGAACAAAGCATCATTTCTGCCACCGCTGCCATAGACGCCAAGACCAAGGAGCTGATGGATAACGGCCTCTCCAAACTCGTCAGCCTAGCTCGCGAAGTGAATCCGCAGGTGCTCGTCGTCGATTTCCAAGTGTGGTCGCGGCACCCCAACCTCTGGAAGAAACAAGCGCCCGATGCGCTCTTCACAGGCAAGGACCCTGGGGAGGCACGTGCCCGCATCCATCTCGCGAACGTGAACGCCGTGAAGGCGGCGCTGGAAAAAAATCCGGGGGCAAACGTCCTGGTCAGCCCAGTGGGAGATTTTTGGTGGCTGGTGCAGGATGCCTATCCGGCCCTGCCGCTCTATGTGGAAGATGGCACGCACCCCGACGTGCTGGGCACGCTGCTGAGCGCCTATGTCATTGTCGGCACCATCGGCGGACGTGAGGTGATCGAGCAGGCGACCTGGCTGCCCGATTGTCCTTCGGCACAGGCGTTGCGCGTGAAGAAGCTGGTGCTGGACCACCCCGAAGTGTTCAAGACGGCGGGGAATTAGCGCTGGCGTAGTGGGTAGGCTTACTTGGGCCGCCACGTGGTGATGTCATCACCTGTGCGCGGAATCTGGTCTTTGCCACTGCTGTAAACCGCCACCTTCGTGACGAGATAGGCCGCCTGGTTCGTCGAAAGCTTCGGGTCCGTGTTGCTGACATCGGGATTTTTCACCTGGTTGTCCCCATTAGTGTCCAGCAGGATGTGGTAGGGCTGGGCATACATGTCTGCGAGCTTGAACGGGCGTGCAGAGCCGACCAATCCATGGCGGCCGTTATTGGCAGGAGGGAAATTTGAGAAAGAGATACACTTGGGATTCAGATCCACCGCACCGCTAGAGGTTGGAGGAATGCCCATGATGGCGTCCACCAAGGAGTTGCTGCCATCAGTCAGCACTTCGGGGGTGTCCTCGCCATTGGAGCCTGCGACATTGGAGTCGGTGGGGTAGCGGTTGTATTCGGTGTGGAAGTTTTCGATGCCGCTTTTGAGATCCATGGCAAACGCTCGCACTTTCAAGCGATTGCCTTGATCAATGACATTGACAATTCCCGCTGCCGTCAGGCTGGCCAGAATCGCGATGATGGTGATCGTAATGAGCAGTTCGATCAAGGTGAACGCTCTCGTAACAGATTGCCGGTGCGTTTTCATAATCGGATTTTACCTGAAATGGCCTTGGCAGGTCAATGCTGCTTTTTTTCAGCGTCCTTCACCTGAACAGGGATATTGAGCGGTTGGCCTTGTCGATCGCGCTTGCTGATCCGATTGATCAGATTTAGTGCCACACTCGCCAAGACCACGAGGATGGTGAACGCAAGTAGATACTCCAAGTTGCAAAATGCCCTCGTGAGTCGCCGTCGACTTGTTTTCATGCAGCAAGTTTACCAGAAACGAAGCTTACAGGTCAATGCTGCTTTTTCACCCTTGCTCCCTCCATCGAAACAGCGGACGGCTTGCCTCCCCGTGAATAAACAAGCCGTCCTCGATCAAATCCTCTCTCTGCTGAATGCTGAACTCGCCGCACTGACCCGTGCTGCGCAGGGAGCCTTCGCGGCGGCTACGGACCCAGACAGCAAGGCGGAGAACAAGTACGACACGCGCACACTGGAGGCCTCCTATGTCGCGCGTGGGCAGGCACAGCGTGTGGCGGAGTTGCAGGAGGCAGTGCGAGCCTTTGGTGCGTTGTCAGGCACCCCCCTGGAATCAGGCGCGGCGGTCACACTCGGAGCACTGGTGAGTCTGGCACTGCCCGGCGAAGTGGCGCATTATTTCCTGGGGCCATTCGCGGGCGGGACGGAAGTGCTGCATGAGGGCCAAGAGGTCGTCGTCATCACTCCGGCGTCAGCCTTGGGGCAAAAGCTCCTCGGCAAGCGGACCGGCGATGCGGTTGCCATGCAGCCCGGCGTTTTCGCGAAGGTGGTGGCGGTGGTCTAGCAATCACAGCCGCAGCACCCGCAGCCGTCTCCATCGCAGGGATTGCAGTCGATTATGTTGCCGCAGCCGCTTGTGCCGGGGCGGCAGTGGCACAGGCAGTCACAGCAATTGCCATCACAGCCGTTGCACCAATCGCATTTATCACAGCAGGAGCTTTTGCGCCTGGTGTTTTCAATCGGAGACTGCAGATGCTTTGGGCGCTTGTCTTTTTCTTCCGCCACCTGGTTCACGCGCTGTTCCGCACCGGAAATCAGCACCGCATGCAGCAGATCGCGATTTCGCCGCAGCGGCAGCGCATCAAACACGCGGCGCAGATTGGCGAGGGCTTGTTCAAGTGCGGGCAGCAAAGCAGCACGGCGGCCGGAGAGATCGGGAAAGGCGTGCAGCGGGTTGAACTGGCCGCGTCTCTTGTCACGCGCCCAGTCATCCCAGGCATCCTGCGCATAGATGAGGAAACCCAGGTTCTCGCCAAGCTGATGCAGCAGCGGCTTTGCCTCCGGCGCATCAGAGACATGCGCCAGATGGCCCACGATCTCGCCATACGCTGCACGAGTGGGGGCGGCGCACTCAAGGAGACTGGCGGAGGAGTGCTCGATGTCTGCTTGCCCAGCCATCCAGGCGCGAACTTCTTGAACGGGAAAACGCATCGCATGCAGCAGGCCCAACGCATCGCCGATGGGTGTATCGAATGCTTTCGAGCCCAGGCGCGCTGCGTGTCTTCTCCAGCCGTGTTCATCCTGTGCATCGTCATCCAGCTTCGTGCTCAGTCCGCAGACCGTGATGGCGGCGGCATATTGCAGCACCGGATTGTCCGCCACCAGATCACGCGGCGTGGCGAACTTGTTGCAGCACGTCGTCTGGCACAGCTCTGGCGGCGCTTTCGCCAAAGCGGAGCCGAGCAGCGCGAGAAAGGCGCTGTCCCGATTCACCAGCCAGCGTGCCCATGCGCCATAGTGCCGGTGCAAACTCGTGCCGAGTCCGCAAAAATGCGCGCGATACAGAGACGCCGCCTTCTGGCAGCACATGGTGGGACCCGGTAGATGGCCGAACATCGCCGAAGATGGCGCAAACAGTGAAGGCGACGAGTGATTTTATCTCAACCCGCCCTGCGCATCTCAGCGATCCACTCCGGCGCGCTGCCCTGACCCGGCACGGAGCTGTCCGGCTGGCGCTTGAGACCCACGGTATGGGCCAGCAGCCACTCCAGACCTTCCCAGAAATGCAGTGCATCCAGCACGGGGTTCAGCGCATTGGTGACCGGGCAGTAATGAACCTCCTTCGGATTGGTATGATGCACGGTGTGGTGCTGCGGAGTTTGTAGAATGCGCACATCCTGCAGCATCGAAATGAAGCGCCCGTTTTCACGCCGGGTGCGGTGCGACCACTTGTGTACCTCGTTCGCATTCCCACCCACCAGCGCAAAGAGCCACACATGCCAGGTCAGACAGTCCAACCACGCGGCGGCGATGAGCAGCGCCCCCATCGCCACCAGCAGTTCTTTGTTGCTCTGCCACCAAGTGTTGCGCGTCATGCGCCGTGGCAGGTGATGATGCACGATGTTCGGACGGCCAATCCAAGGCCCCAACACCGGCGTGTCTTCGCGGATGTAGGCGTCCTCCATCCAGTGGACGAATCCGGCGGCAAAATCAGCAGCGAGAACCACGCCTGCTGCCTGTAGGGAGAGTGAAATGAGGTCGTTCATGACCCCGTATTTCTTGCCCACAAAGGCGCAGCTCAGAACATTGATAGTCTTGAAGCTTCGATTGAGCGGATCAATGGCGGGCTGCTGGGTGCCCTGGTGGCTGCACACAGGCGCGGAACTGCGGCTTGCACACGCTGACGTTTCCAATACCTTCTCATCATGTCATTTGATCCTTCCGCCATTCAACTCCCGCCGCCGGGTTTGGAGACGCGCATGCCGCCGCTAAACCGGCGTGAGATGTCCTATGAAGAAGTTTATCAGCAGGTGCGCCGCCATTTGAAAGATGATGAGGCTGGCACGATGTCGGTGCAGATGAAAGCTCAGATCAACGGCATCCATGCTCACACAGCGCGAGTTTGCAAAGCTGGTTGATGGCCCTGCGTTGGACCGAGAGATCGACCGCCTGACGAAGAAGGGAAGCGGTTGGCTCCAAGCCGCCCAGATTCTTAGCCGCCGCGTAAACGGAACCTTGGACTGGGAGGAACTGGGTCCATCAGGGTCACGGTTTCAGATCGTTGGCAGTCGTGGTGAGGCGGTGCTGTTTTGGGACAGGCATCTGAGCCGAATCGTGAAACTACGTGGCCGGGAAGAGAACGGCTATGGCACGGCGGGCTTCGGCTGCATCCTCGTGCGCAATGAGCGTGGCATGATCGATTACGGGCCGGGGACCATCGAGCAGGCGCTGGAACGCGAGCGACTGAGCTGGGTGCATCTCGGCTTTGGCTGCGTCTTCGAAGATGTGATAGGCGATGTTGAAGGACTACTGCTGGCGCAGGCATTCATCAGTGGCTTCGCGCCGACTGAGCAAGAAATCCGTGGATGGATGATACAGCACGGCTGGGAGTCCTTGGAGGCAGAGCGCGATGTTGTTGTCACACTGCGCCAGCATGCCTGGCGTCGCGGAAAGATTGGTGCATTTGACGCCAATGAGACGAATTTCATCAAGAGCGATGTGGACGGACAGTTGTATCCGATTGATCTGATCGTTTGGACGATGCCAGAGTGATTGGGTGCAATGTTTTTCCACTCTTTAGAAAAACAGAGCATTGGCTGATTTCACTCTCCCCCGTCATTTCTGCGGAAGCACGCACCAAGTCTGCAAGTGGATGTTCTGGCGAGACTGATGCACGGCTGGCTCGAAATTCTTCCACACCAGACTCATCTTGTTGGGTGCCTCCACGGTCCATTCACTGAGATTGGGCGATGCATATTTGCGCTGGAGACGCGGATCAAATCGCTGCTCGCCGTCTTCGAAAGCCAGATCCTCCAGCTTCCAGCCATCCAGGGTGACGTGGAACTCCGCTTTTTCGATGAACCCTTTCCAACTAGCTCCGGTGCGCGTGGTGTAGGAGAAGAAGGTGTCTCCCATCACCGAGCGGCCGTTGCTGGCTTTGTACTCACGCTCCACGATTACATCGCGATCCGGCGGGAAGGTGACGGTGATGGTATAAAAGTCGGCGGCAGCCCCTTCTGAAGATGTGCCGAGGTGGCATTTCGAGGTTCCCAAGTCCTGCCAGCCACGCAGTTTCTTCGAAGCCACTTCTTTGCCATCCACACGGCTGACCATGGAGTGAATCGTTCCGGTGTCGCCTTCCGTGTGGAAATCGGGGAACCCCAGCATCTGCACCGCATTCGCCCCCACTTTGCTACTACGGAAGACAAAGCGGCAATGCACTTGGGTCTCTTGCTTGCCAAAAATGATGTCGATCTTCTCCGAGACCATGCGCACGACCGACTCCCCGCCCTGGAACTCGCCTACCGGCTCAGGCCCATGAGCACCGAGATTGATGCTGGCATCATTCGCGGAGAGTGGAGTGACGGCGCTGCTGAAAATGGCAGCAAGTAATAGAACCTGTTGGATAGACATACGCGCACACAAGCCAGTCGTATCTCGACTGGCAAGCACGATCTACGGCAAACTTGTTTGCGTCCAAGCCATCAAATCGCCACTTCCGCATCTTCATCACCCGCGTCAGCCAGGGAACGAGTGATCATGCCAGCAGCGACGGTGTTGTTCGTCTGTTCATCGACGAGGACGAAACTGCCCGTGGTGCGGTTTTTGGAATACGAATCGAAGAAAATGGGCGAGGCGCAACGCAGGCGGATGCAGCCGATGTCGTTCAGGGAGAACTCCTTGCTCGCGGTGGTTTTTTCCAGCGTGCTGATGTTCACCTTGTAGAGCACATCCGTGACAACGGCGCGCACATCGTTGGTGGTGTGGCGCAGATGGAAACGGCTGCGGGGCTTGAGCGTTTTCTTGTCGGCAAACCAGCAGATCATGGCGTCGAATTCCTGGCTGGTCTGCGTGGGCTCATTCGCCTTCACGATCATGCCACCACGGCTGGTGTCGATCTCATCGGCCACGGTGATGCTGTAGCTCAACTGCGGGATGGCCTCTTCCTGCGGGCCTTCAAAGGTGTGAATGCCGGTGATCTTCGATTTCAGCTCGGACGGATACACGAGCACGTCATCGCCCACGCGGAAGGTTCCGCTGGCCATGCGACCAGCAAAGCCGCGGTAGTCATGCAAATTGCCGAGCTTGGCGTCTTCGCGGTCTGAGATCGGGCGAATGACCCACTGCACAGCAAAGCGTGCTTCATCCGCAGCGGTTTCGCTGTGCACCTGGACGGTTTCAAGATGCTGTAGGAGAGACGGGCCGGTGTACCACGGAGTGTGCTCGGACTTATCGACCACGTTGTCGCCATTGAGCGCGCTCATCGGGATCGGTGTGACCTTCGGCAGTTGATCGAGTCCCTTGGCGAAAGCCTGGAAGTCAGCGACGATCTTGTTATAAACGGCCTCGTCAAAATCCACGAGGTCCATCTTGTTCACTGCCAGCACGATGTGGCCGATGCGCAGCAAGCTCGCGAGAAAGGTGTGGCGCATGGTTTGCTCGATGACACCCAGACGTGCGTCGATCAGGATGATCGCAAGATCAGCCGTAGAAGCACCCGTAACCATGTTGCGCGTGTACTGAATGTGCCCCGGAGTATCAGCGATGATGAACTTCCGCTTCGGCGTGGCAAAGTAGCGGTAGGCCACATCAATCGTGATGCCCTGCTCGCGCTCGGCACGCAGGCCGTCGGTAAGCAGTGCCAGATTCACATGCGCATCGCCACGACGCTTGGAGGATTCTTCGACGGCAAGAAGCTGATCTTCGAAGATCGACTTCGAGTCATACAGCAAGCGGCCGATGAGCGTGCTTTTGCCATCATCGACCGAACCAGCGGTCGTGAAGCGGAGAAGAGAGGATTCAGTGGGATTGAGAGTGGTGGTGGTCATAATTCAGTCAATTCTGCGCTGCCAGTAATCGGGGCGGCGTTTGTCGTGGGCGGCTGCGTAAATCTTGATGGTCTGGGTTTCGTCAATGACGCGATAAACAAGCTTGAAAGGATAGCGCGCCATGCGGATGGCCCGCAGGTTCGGCGCAACCAACCGATGACGTAGCGGATCTTTGAGAAGCCGGGTGAAGGCATCCTCAAGTTCGATGAGGAAACCTTCTGCCGCCTGGTCGCTGCGCTTTCGGTACCAGCGCAAACCTTCCTGAAGATCACGCGCAGCACCTTTTTCGATGATGATCTTCATGCAGGCAGCTTGAGGGAAGCTCGAAGCGCCTGGAGAACATCTGCAGCGGGGATCCATTCGGAAAGCCCGGCTTCGTCATCGGCGATGCGGCGATTAACCTCAGCCATCCATTCGGGCGAAAGCGTGGCACTTTCGGACTCATCGCCATTGCCAAGCACCTCGGTGAAGCGATCAAAGAAATCCACCCGTTCATCTCGTGTGAGACGTTTGGCGGCTTCAATGAGCGAATCAACCGGGCTGGGAACAGCAGCAGTCATGGCTTAGGATTATACGTGGTGAATATCAGAAGTAACCCTCTTTTTTGCGGTCCTCCATGGCCGTCTCGGAGCGCTTGTCATCTGCGCGCGTGCCACGTTCTGTCTGACGTGCAGCGGCGACTTCGGCAACGATTTCATCAATGGTGCTGGCGGTGGATTCCACGGCGCCGGTGCAGGTGGCATCGCCGACGGTGCGGAAGCGGATGGTCATTTCCTTCACCTTGGGCTTTTCTTCGTCGAGCAACGGAATGATGCCGGTGCTGGCGTCGAGGAGCTGGCCGTGGCGCTCGATAATCTTGCGCTGGTGGCTGAAGTAGAGGCTTGGCAGGGGGATGTTTTCCTGGCGGATGTACTGCCAGATGTCCATCTCGGTCCAATTGCTCAGCGGGAAGACGCGGAAGTGCTCGCCGAAGTGTTTGCGACCGTTGAAGATGTTCCAGAGCTCGGGGCGCTGGTTCTTGGGGTCCCACTGGCCGAATTCATCGCGGTGGCTGAAGAAGCGCTCTTTGGCGCGGGCTTTTTCCTCATCGCGGCGACCACCACCCAGGCAGGCGTCGAATTGGTTTTCCTCGATGGTGTCGAGCAGCGTGACGGTCTGCAGCTTGTTACGGCTGGCGTTGTGGCCTTTTTCTTCCTGCACACGACCTTCGTCGATGGACTTTTGCACGAGACCGACCGTCAGCGTGGCACCGATCTCCTGCACGAACCAGTCGCGGTATTCCATGGCCTCAGGGAAATTGTGGCCGGTGTCCACGTGGAGCAATGGGAAGGGCAGCTTCGAAGGATGGAAGGCTTTGCGCGCCAGCCAGGCCATGACGATGGAGTCTTTGCCACCGGAGAAAAGCAGCGCGGGCTTTTGGAACTGCGCCGCCGTTTCGCGCAGGATGTAGATGGCCTCGGATTCGAGGAATTGGAGATGGGTGATCGCGGACATGAGACGGGGACGTGAATTAGAGAATCTTGAAAATGCGCAGGGAATTAATGACGACGATCAGCAGACCGACGATCACCATGAAGGGCTTGTGCGGGATGTGTTTCGCGGCCCATGCCGCGAGAGGCGCAGCAATGACACCGCCGATGGCAAGCGCCAAGATGATGTTCCAATGCGTGAGGCCGATGGTCAGGAAAAAGGTGATGGAAGCGGCGAGCGTGACGAAGAACTCGACGGCGTTCACACTGCCGACGGTGATGCGGGTGTCATTGCCACGGATGATGAGGTTAGACGCGACGATGGGACCCCAGCCGCCGCCGCACATCGCATCGACCAACGCGCCGAAGAATCCCAGTGGGGCGAGGTGGGTGGTCACCTTGCGCGGGGGGACGCGGGTGAAGGCCTTGGCGATGATCACTACGCCCATGACCACGAGATAGACCGAAATGTAAGGCTTCAGCACCTTACCGTCGATGGAGGTGAGCACATAGGCACCCACCACCGCGCCGATCACGGCAGGAATGAGCAGCCGCCGAAACAACACTTTGTCCACATTGCCAAACGCATGATGC
>Ga0214188_100252_pt1 | contig 14626 bp, 12 predicted proteins | sample TroBogEpilimnion_5_FD_153026 | JGI IMG/M metagenome (GOLD analysis project Ga0214188, IMG submission 153026) | Freshwater microbial communities from Trout Bog Lake, WI - 01JUL2008 epilimnion | ecosystem: Environmental > Aquatic > Freshwater > Lake > Epilimnion/Euphotic zone | place: Trout Bog...
CAAGAAAACATTGGAGAACAAAACCTGTCATCGCTCCTTTGTTGTTCCGCCCCCAGGAACCATCGGGGTCCTGACTGGTTTTGAACAGATTCAGGGAGGTCACCACCGCTGCTTCCATCTCTGGAGCCCCTCCGCCCCGGCGGATCGCTTCCAGGCGCGTGGCGGGATCGAAGCGGGAGCGGAAAGACTCTGGCATGCCTTTGAGAGCCGCCTCTGGAATTCTGCCAGGAGCGGCGCTCGGCGGCTCCTTCTGCATCGCCATCCAATGGTCTTTGGCATAGACCTTGTCGGGCGGACTGAGGTTATCGATGGCGATCTCAAACTCCGCGCCGGTCTTCAGGCGAACTTTGACCGCACGCTTCGCGGCATTCACGCCGATCATTTCGGCCTCGATCAATTGGCCACTGGTATTCGTCCAAACACGCATCTCCGCGACTGCTGCATTGTGCAGCAGGACAAGGCTGAATGCGGCAATGCCCCACACCCTTTTCATGGTTTATTTAACTGCTGCTTTCGCCTGGGCCTGGCTTTCGGCGGAAAGTTTGCTCAGGGGCAGAATGTGCGTGACGCCCGTGGAGGGAATCTTGAGCAGCACGCCGTCACCCTGCAATCCCATGAATTCAGCTTCGATGGTTTTGCCTTCGGTGTTGGTCCATTTCAGGACTCCGCCAGCAGCGGCAGGCATGGCTGCGGGAGTCGCTGCTGGAGCTGCGCCACCGCCGGTGAGGCTGGCACCTTCATCGATCCAGGCTTTGAAGGTTGCCAATTCTGCATCGGTGAGCTTGTTCTTGCCTTCAGGCGGCATCACATCGGCGTCATCATTTGGCAGGGTGCAGTTCACGTACATGGTGCTCTTCGCTCCCTGACCCGGAATGATGTTTTTGCCATCTCCGATTTGTTTGGGCAGCTCGGCATCATCCAGCGCCAGCTTGCCTTTGACTTTCTTCGTGACGCTATGGCAGGCGTAGCATTTGTTGCGAAAGATCGGGGCGATCTGCGTTTTGAAATCCACCGCTGAAGCATTGGTTGCGGTCAAGACAAGGGCGAGGAGAAGGCTGGATTTCATGATTAAAAGCGACATGGAACGATCAAACCTGCGATTTGCCTAGCTTATTTTGCGAATTCCAGCCGTTTAGCGCGCGGACGGGTCGAGATCGCGCAGTTGCTGAAGGGTGGTTAGAATAGCGTTGCGCTGGGATTGCAGTCGGCTGAGGCCCAGCACGGCACGGCTCCCGGAAAGCGTGCTCAGCAGTGGGCTGGACTCGGGCTGAGAGGAGTCCCACTGCGCCCCTCGCAGGGCGACGGCATTTTTGGCGGCAAGCGCCTGATACTCAGTGTTCAAGGTTTGCCGTTGGGCGGCCAGTTGGGCGCGCAGTGCATCCACCGCATTGCGGGCAGGCACGGCTGCCGTTGGCACTGGCTGCGGAACGCCTTGCTCACGGACCGGTCTGATTTCCCTCTCCCACTTCTTCGTTATGTTCTCCATGGGATCGTAGCCTGCCTCCCAGCGCAGATCCGGCGTGCTTCTCGCCAGGGCGACTTTGACCGTGCCCTCGGCGTGCCGGAATGAGATTTCCTCGGCGTTGACAGAGGCTATCTCCGCTTGGCGCAGCACCTTGCCATCCTCCAGAGTCAGCAGGGGAAACTTCTTGCCCACCATGGCGCTGCGGCGCTGGGCGATGATGACCTTATGCAACTGCATCTGTAGCTCGGAAACATCCGTCTGTGACTGCGCTAGCAGATGGCTGGCCTGATCCACGCGCCTCTGTAGAGTCTGATTTTCGAGCTGTAGGGCGTCATACTCGCTTTTTTTGACACAGCCGCTCAGCAGCGACAGCACTACTGCCGCTGTTGGAAGCGTCTGGGAATGTGGCCTGCTCATTCTGCTAAGATTGTAATCCCTTTCCGGTCTCTTTGTCACGTATCCCTTGGATGATTTTCAGAATGCCGTCACAGGCTCAACCACTTGCATTCAAGGTATCCTAGCCGACACTGGAAGCCCCCAAATCCAACCTTTATGAGCAAAGCATCCGTCGAAGACATCAAACTCGCCTCAGCCGGCCTCCGTGGCCAACTGGCCGAGCAGTTCGCTGATACCAGCACCCCGAACATCCCGGAGGACTCCAATATCCTGCTCAAACACCATGGCTCCTACCAGCAGGATGACCGCGATGTCCGTGCTGAACGCACCAAGGCCAAGCTCGACAAAGCCTGGAGCTTCATGATCCGCAGCAAGATGCCCGGCGGCCGTATCACCGCCAAGCAATGGCTCATCCATGATGACCTTTGCGAAAAGGCTTTCGGCAACATGCGCCTCACCAACCGCCAGGGCATCCAGCTCCATGGCGTGCTCAAAGGGGGCCTGAAAGAAGTCATTTCCAATGTCTGCCACAGCGGTCTCAGCACCATGGGTGCCTGCGGCGATGTGGTGCGCAACACCATGGGCCCGGCGGCACCGATCAAGGACGCCGTACATGCTGATACTCAGACGCTTACAGAGGAAATCAGCCAGCGCTTCCTGTGGCGCAGCCAGGCCTATGCCGACATCTGGCTTGATGGCGAAAAGCTTGAACCCGAATGGACTCACGACCCGGAGGTCAATCCTTCCGTCCGTGAGGCCACGAAAGCTCCCGAGGGCGACGATCCCATCTACGGCAAAGTCTATCTGCCGCGCAAATTCAAGATCGGCGTGGCCATCCAGCCCTGCAATGACGCGGACATCTTCTCCCAGGATGTCGGCCTTGTGCCGCATGTGGTGAACGGTGCAGTCGAAGGCTATACCATCACCGTCGGTGGCGGCTTCGGCATGAGCAACGGCCAGCTCAGCACGCGCCCCTTCCTTGGCCAGCCACTGCTGTATGCGAAGCGTGCGAACGTGGTCGATGCCATTGAAGCCATCGTCACCACCCAGCGTGACCACGGCAACCGCACCGAGCGTAAAAACGCTCGCCTCAAATACACCGTGCAGACCATGGGCCTCGACGGCTTCCGCGCCGAGGTCGTGCGCCGCCTGCCGGGCATCGAAACCTTCCCGCCCAAGGAGCTCAACTTTGACAGCGTCGAGGACAAACTCGGCTGGTACGAACAGGGCGACGGCAAGCTCTACTGCGCCGTCCATGTGAGCATGGGCCGCATTGTGGACCGTGAAAACGGCCCGCATTACCGCAGCGCTTTCGTGGAGCTCTGCAAGTCGCTCGACCTGCCGCTCATCGTCACGCCGAACACGAACATGATCATCGCCGACGTCGCGCCCGATCAAAAGGCAGCCGTCGATGCCATCCTGGCCAAGCATGGCGTCATCCACGCCGATGGCATGACCCGCGCCCGCAAGGTCGCCCACGCCTGCGTGGCTCTGCCGACCTGCGGCCTGGCGCTCAGCGAATCCGAGCGCGTCCTGCCCGGCTTCATGGACAAGATCGACGAATCCCTGCGCGAACTGGGTCTCGAAAACGAGCCGATCCTCTTCCGCATGACCGGCTGCCCGAACGGCTGCGGCCGCCCTTACAACGCCGACTTCGGCTTCGTGGGCCGCTCGCCGAACAAGTACGCCATGTTCGTGGGTGGCAGCATCCGCGGCAACCGCCTCGCCGGCCTGGAATTCAAAACCGTCCTCGGTGAAGAAGTCCCCGCCAAGGTTCGCGGCTTCCTCGAAGCCTTCAAAGCCGAGCGCAAAGACGGGGAAATCTTCGCCGACTGGTTCGCCCGCACCCGCACCACGGGTGAGGCCCCGACCCCGGAGCAGTTCCACATCGAACTCGCCGAACGCGCCGCGAAACTCGCGGGTGCAAAAGCAGCCGAGGAAGGTTGATCCGCCCCAAAGCATCGAATTCAAGGCGGCCCGCACCTAGCGGGCCGCTTTTTTTCTGAGCTGACGTAGGGGCCGATTTTGAATCAATCAGTCTCCACCGCCACCACAACCGCCGCCGCCACAGCCGGAGGAACTGCACCCAGAGGAACCGTCGCTGTGGCTGGAGCAGCCGGAGGAGCTGTCGTGGTGGCTGGAATGGTTGGAGTCACCGCCACATCCCGTGCTACAGCCTCCACCATCTCCGCCTTTACCTCCACCTCGACGCGCAGCCCGGATCGCGAGACCGATGATGAGCAGTAGAAACAGGAAGGGTAGGACATTTCCGAAACTGACGTGCTCGAACTTGGTGGCGCATGCGGCCAGAGTCGTCAGCGAGAGTAAAGCGAGCAGGCATGCGGCGGCCAGACGGCGGACGCGCTGTTTTGGCAGTATCCAAAACGCCGCCGTATTCACTCGAGCAAAACGCATGTGGGGCGAAAAACGAGCTTTCGAAGGCGGCCAGATGTCGGCGGGAGGTGCTTGGCCAAACCACCGGGCGTAGCTCGTCTGGGTCTTGACGTACTGGCGTTCAAAGTGGTCATCTTCCGCCTTGCCACCACGGGTTGGCCCATGATGCAAAGGACGCTCCAGGATGTCCTGGCAGAGATCCTCCCAATAGGAGCGGGTGTAAACGAGGTGCAGGTGCCATGCCTGATCGACTTCATCCGAGGGAGTGACCGGGTGCCCGGCGCGCAGCGCCAGAAACAGAAAGCGGCGATATTCATCCACGACACGTCGTGAAAATTCGGCCGACCAGTTGTTTTCCCGAGCAAGGCGTTGGGTGAAAGTCAGCGCGTCCTGATGGTCGAAGGTGAATGCCTTGAGCTTGAGCCACAGCGGGTCGTGTGTCGCGTTCATGGACGCCAAGGTGGGCGCGGGATGAACGCTGGCAAGCCATGTCTGCAAACTCTGCCCAAAGTGTGGGGAATGGCGGACTGAGCGATGGCCTACGGAACACGCCGAAGACGCGAAATCAGAGTCCATCCCCGCTGATTTTCCGTTTCTTCCGTGCCCTCCGCAGGCCGCCTCTGACAAATTCTAAACATCCCGGCACTTGTGTGAGGCGGTTCTTTGGGCCACAGACTCCGCCATGTCTCTCCAGTTCTATCATTTCCTGCATCTCATCGGTCTGATCCTTGTTTTCATCGGCATTGGCGGAATGCTCTCCAGCGAAGGTGCCAAGAAGGCCATGATGTGGCACGGCATCGGTCTCCTCATCAGCATCGTCTCCGGCTTCGGCATGCTGGCCAAGCTGGGCATCATGGGAACGATGCCGGTGTGGGCTTGGATCAAGATCGGCCTCTGGCTGGTGTTGGGCTTCCTGCCCGTGCTTGCCAAGCGCCGCGTCATCGCCACGCCGCTGGTCGTGCTGATCGCCGCCATCACAGGTGCCGTACTGGCCTACCTGGGTTACTTCAAGCCAGCGTTTTGATTCCAGAACGGAGGCGGCTGGAGATCAGTCCGCCCCCTACCTGATCAGGCCGGGAGGTCTGATCTATGATCACGCGCCCAGCGCCTTGCTCTTCTCGGTAGCCGCGCGCACGGCCTGGATCATTGCGTTGCGCAGGCCATGCTGTTCCAGCTTTTCCAGCCCAGCGATCGTCGTGCCGCCGGGGCTGGTGACTTCATCCCGCAAAGAAGCGGGGTGTTTGCCACTGGTGAGCACCATCTCCGCCGCACCGGCGACGGTCTGCGCCGCGAGACGCAAGGCGGCAGCGCGAGGCAGGCCCATGAGCACGCCACCGTCGGCGAGGGCTTCGATCACGGTGTAAACATACGCCGGACCGCTGCCGGAGAGACCGGTGACGGCATCGAGCAATTTTTCCGCAACTTCATCCGCCGTGCCGACGGCACCGAGAATCTTCGCGGCAAGCGCGGCATCTTTTGCAGTCGCCTGGCTGCCGCGTGCAAAGGCAGCAGCTCCTTTTCCAACGAGTGCCGGCGTATTCGGCATGCTGCGAATGACGCGCTGTTTGCCACCGAGCCAGCTTTGGAGATTGGCCAAGGAGATCCCGGCGGCGATGCTGAGGTAAAGCCGAGAGCCTTTGACCTGCGCGAGCGCCTCGCACAGCGGCTTCATATCGCCCGGTTTCACCGCCAGGATGATCACCTCTGAAGCCTCCGCCACTTCCGCCGGCGTGCCGCTGATGGATTTGCAGGCAAGGCATTTCTGCAGGGAGCTTACCGCCTCAGGCATCACATCGCTGAGCGCTACATTCAGGCTGGCTTTGCCAAGTGCCTGCTCCACGCCGCGCAGCAATGCGCCGCCCATTTTTCCACAGCCAATGAGTCCGAGTTTCATCATGGCGCGACTGTGGGGCAGATGCGGCAGCGTGCAAGTACACCAATCTTGTCTTGCTTTGGTCCCCCATTTTTTGTCATGCTGGTAGAAATCGTCGCTAAAATGTACCCCGACCACTTTCAGCCCGAAAAAATCATCGCCGCCGGCCCCTCCGCCAAAGTGTATCGAGGCGTGGAAACGGCAACCGGACGCAAGGTGCTGATCAAAGCCCTGCTGCATGATCACGAAACGTCCCACCCGCTAGATCGTGAGCAACTGCAACTGCTGGCTCCATCCCTCATGCAGATGCGCCATCCGCAGATTGCGGGGCTCATCACGCTGCTGCCCTCGGAGGACGAATTTGCTATCGTGTCCGAGTTCATGCCCGGAATGAACGCCCGGGCCTTTGCTGGCCAGCGTCAGCCCACGCCCGCCGATCTGCGCGCGCTGGCGGTGCAGCTCATGCACGCGTTGATGGTGGGTGAACACCTGCGCCAGCCGCATGGCGACCCGAAGCCGAGCAATCTCATCATTGCCGATCACCCCGGCGGTGGCTTGTTTCTGCAAGTGCAGGACTGGGCGCTTTCGCTGGCACGGCAGGCGCATCCGCCGGAGACGCTGTGGTTTCGCGCGCCGGAATTGCATGCAGGCGGTCAGCCGACGACGCAAAGCGACCTGTTCACCGCAGCGGGCAGCTTGTTCTGCCTCGCCACCAATACCGCCCCGGCTCAAGGCACCACGGTGGAGGAGGTCATGCGGGACTGGCAGGCATTCAACGCGGGCCATGTGCTGAGCCACATGCGGCCAGATCTGGACCTGCCGCTGCGTGACTGGCTGGCCTGGCTGCTGAACCTGGCGCCGCAGCAGCGTCCGCAATCCGTGGCCCAGGCACTGGATACGCTCATGCTCAGCATGCACACCGGTTTCATTTACATGCCGCAGCAGGCACCCGCGATGGCCCCAGGTGCCCAAACCACGCCGCTGGTGGCCGCAGTGCCTCATGCTGCGCCGTTGGCGGCTCCTGCAAGTGCGCCAAAGCCCAAGCCCATCCAGCCGAAATCTGTGCCAGCACCTGCCGCTGCCGCCAGCCCCTCGGCTGCCGCGCCGAAAAAAACCTCCAGCAGTCGGGTCTTGGCCGCTGTCATTCTGAATGCGGCTGCTCTTGGGGTGATCGGGGTTTTTCTCTGGCCCATCATTCAGCAATCTCTCCCTCGAGTGGAAGTGTCCACCGCCGTGAGCAGCGATAAGCCAACCTCTGTTGCAACTCCCATCACCACGGCAGACATCACGAAGGCCGCACCCCCAGTTCCCGCCAAGCCAACGCCAGCACCTGGAGTGAGCGAAGCCAAAGGCCGCTAAATCGCGACAGCATTCTCCATGCGGCAGGCGCTGATTTCGCATGCAGGATGTGCGTATTCCTCTCGTGAAAAGCCACTCTGCCCTTCTCCTGCTGCTGTTCGCCGCACCTGCCGCTGCGGCGGTCGATTTCGTTCAGGACATCCAGCCCATCTTCAGTGAGCACTGCTATCAATGCCACGGCCCGCACAAGCAGGAGGCAGCATTCCGGCTCGATCACAAACCGAGTGCGCTCAAGGGCGGTGACTTTGGTGCCGCGATTTTACCTGGCAAAGCCGATGACAGCCGCCTGCTGCACGCCGTACAGGGTACGAACCCGAAAATGCGCATGCCGCGCAAAGGCGACCCGCTGAGCGCGGATGAAATCGCCAAACTCAAAGCGTGGATCGATGCCGGTGCCGTCTGGCCAGATAGCGCCAGCGTGAATATTGACAAAAAAACCGACCACTGGGCCTTCAAGCCACCCGTGCGCCCCAAAGTGCCCGCGACTGCCAAGCATCCCATTGATGCCTTCATCCGCGAGCGCCTGGCCAAGGAAGGATTGCAACCCTCAGCACCAGCCGCTTCTGAGACACTGCTGCGCCGCATTCATCTTGATCTCACCGGCCTGCCACCGACGCCGCAGGAAATCGCCGCCTTTGCCACCGCTTATCAAAAAGATCTAGCATCCAGCATCCAAAATCTAGCATCCACCCTGCTAGCCAGCCAGCACTTCGGTGAGCGCTGGGCGCGCCACTGGCTGGATGCGGCACACTACGCAGACAGCAACGGCTACGAAAAGGACCCGATGCGCTTCATCTGGTTCTATCGCGACTGGGTCATCAGCGCCTACAACCGCGACCTGCCCTATGACCAGTTCATCATTCAGCAACTCGCAGGCGACCAACTGCCCAAGGCCACGCAGGATCAAATCGTCGCCACCGGCTTCCTGCGCAATACGATGGTCAACGAAGAAGGCGGCGTGGACCCCGAGCAGTTCCGCATGGAGTCGATGTTTGATCGCATGGATGTCATCGGCAAAAGCGTCCTCGGTCTCACCATCGGCTGCACGCAATGCCACAATCACAAGTATGACCCCATCTCGCAGGAGGAGTACTACCGCATGTTTGCCTACCTCAACAACGACAACGAACCCTGGCGCGTGGTGTACACCGCCAGCGAGCAGATGCAGCGCACGCAACTGCTCACACGCATCGCCGAGCTCGAAGCGAAGCTTAAACATGATCACCCCGACTGGCAGCAGCGGATGAAGAAGTGGGTGGCAGCAGTCAAAGCCGCGCAGCCGCAGTGGCACACGCTGGCCTTTGAAGACGATCCCTCCGGTGGCGAAAAAGCTCTGCGCCAGCCCGATGGCAGCATCCTCGCCCAAGGCTATGCCCCGACGAAGAGCGATGTGAAGTTTGCGGTGAAGGGCTTTCATGATGCCCCCAAGTCGAATGGGAGCGGGGACACTCCTGTCCGCTCTGACAGCGCTGAGGCAGCGGACAAGAGTGCCCGCGCTCCTCTCATCACGATCTCAGCCTTCCGCTTGGAACTGCTCAATGACCCCAACCTGCCCGCTTACGGCCCTGGCCGCTCGCAGAAGGGCACGGCAGCGCTCACTGAATTCCAAGCCGAGATGAAGATCGACGGCAAGCCGACCAAGCTGAAGTTCAGCCAAGCCACCGCCGATTTTGGCGAAGCAGAAAACTCACCGCTCGCCCCCTTCGCCCGCGATCAAGACCTCACGAAGGACAAGCGCGTCACCGGCCCCATCGCGTATGCGGTTGATGGCAAAGCCGACACCGCCTGGGGCATCAATGCTGGGCCTGGACGGCGCAATGTGCCGCGCAATGCGGTCTTTGTTTTGGAAAAGCCCATCGAACTCAAACCCGACAGCGAGCTAACCGTGACCCTGAGCATGAAACACGGCGGCTGGAACAGCGACGACCTGCAAACGATGAACCTGGGACGCTACCGCATCAGCGTCACCGATACGCCGAATGCTGCGGCGGATCCGCTCTACGGCAAGAAAGCCGAGTTCAGCGCTTTCCGCACCACCGTGGCGGAATGGCAGCCGGTGAATGACGAGATTGAATCGCTCTGGAAGCAGCATCCCGAAGGCACCACCACCCTGACGCTGGACCCGCGTGCGGAACCGCGCATGACCTCAGTGCTCAAGCGCGGTGATTTCCTCAAGCCCGACAACCGCGTCACCGCCGGAGTGCCCGCCGTGCTGAATCCACTGCCCAAAAAAGCCGATGGCTCGCGCCTGACCTTTGCCAAATGGCTGGTGGACAAAAAATCGCCCACTGCCGCCCGTGCTTATGTGAACCGCGTGTGGCAGGCCTGCTTCGGCACAGGTCTGGTGGAGACCGCCGAAGACTTCGGCACGCAAGGCTCGCCGCCGAGCCATCCCGCATTGCTCGACTGGCTCGCGGTCGATTTCATGGAGCACGGCTGGAGCACCAAACACCTGCTGCGCCTCATCGTCACCAGCGCCACCTACCAGCAGTCCAGCAACGTCACGCCCCAACTTCTGGAGCGTGACCCCTACAACCGCCTGCTCGCACGCGGCCCACGCTTCCGTGTGGAAGGCGAGGTCGTGCGCGACATCCAGCTCGCCGCCAGCGGCCTGCTCAATCCCGCCATCGGCGGTCGTCCCGTCATGCCGCCCGCACCCGCCTATCTCTTTGAAAAACCCGCCAGCTACGCGCCCTTTCCGTGGAAGGTCGATGAGGATGCCAGCCAGTTCCGCCGCAGCGTCTATGTCTTCCGCCGTCGCAGCACCCCCTATCCATTTTTGAGCACCTTCGACGTGCCCAATGGCGAAAGCGCCTGCATCCGCCGTTCCAAGAGCAACACGCCGCTGCAGGCTCTCATGACGCTCAACGAAACCATGAGCATGGCCGCCGCCAAAGCCTTGGGCGAACGCATGTGGAAAGAAGGCGGCACCGATGATGCCTCCCACATCGCCTACGGCTTCCAACTCTGCACCGGCCGCCAGCCGACCGCCAAAGAAACGACTGTCCTACTGAGCATGCTCAAACGCCACCAGCCCAAACCTGGTGAGATCGACTCCCATACTTTGATCGCGCGCGTGCTGCTCAATCTCGACGAGACGATCACGAAGGAGTGAGGCTTATTGCTCCCGCTTCATCCGCCACAGCCAGTCTTTGTCTTTGGCTCCGCCGTCGTCCTGTGCATCGGGTCCGGCAGACCAGAGAAGGTAGCCGCCTGTTTCCAGACGATAGCCCAGCGGCTGAGTGGGGCGTGCCGGATCGTTTACTTGAAAGAGCTTCAGGTCGGAATTCACCAGATTGAGGGATGCGGGAAAGCGGCCATGCTTCAGGCGATGCTTTTCCAGTGCACAGGCTATAATGAGGCAGCGGCGGTGGAAAAGGTTGTCGGCGGCTGATGCAGCGACACTGCCGACATTCGGAATGGCGATGGCACCAAGGATGCGGCGAGGATTGGGACAGGAGTTTTCAGCTCTGCTTCGCAGGCGCACCCTCTGATCCCGTGCCCCTCCCTGCATCCATGCTTCAGGATCTGGCGGCCCGAGTTGATCGAGCATGCACTCGGCGTAAAAGGCCACGTTGGCATCATGCCAGCCGATGGGGCCGGAGTTCATGGCCCAATCGAATGTGTTCTCCACCAGTCTCTCCCACAACCATGGCTTGGTGGAGCGGTTGCGAATGAGTTCGTGCAGCTCAGGACGATGATGCCGCAAATACTCGAGCTGAAAAAACATGCCGAGGATTTCCTGGCCGTGAGCAGACTGATACTGCTGCAAATCATCAAACTGTCCCAGTCTCACCTGCAGGCGGCTCAGGGACTCCTCCGTCCAGGCGGGATGGCTCAGCGCCTCATGCAAGGCATCAAAAGCAGTTTCATGGAGAGACAGCGGAATCAGACAGCCGACCATGCCACCCCGGGCAGTGCCTTCGCTGATGCGCAGCATGATCAGCGCCGTGCTCGCAGTCTTCGCCTCATCTGCGGCCAAAGCAGCGCTGCGCAGATGCAGGCCAAGCTGACGGTAGAAGTCATTGAGGCCTTTAAAATTGGGTAAATCTGCCTGCCAGGGATTGTTGTCCGCAGCCTCCATGGCTTCGCGTTGCCCCGGCTTCATGATCGAGAAAGGTTTGTTCAGCCCTTCAGCCAGCTTCGGCAGCAGGCCATTGCCATCTCCCAGCTCACGGGCGAGCATGTGAGCGGCGGGTTCCGTCACTGGACCTCCGCGTTTTTTGATCCAAGAACCCAGATCCACTTTCTCGCAATCGCCGTCCGTGGCTTTGAAAAGCTCTGGCCGGAGGAAGCCTGCTGGCAGCAAGGCGTCCGACGGCGGTATGTATTGCATCACCTTGTGGCCCGGTTCTTTCATATTCAACCAGCCTTCGAGCACGGGATTGGCAAAGTAGTTTTCCTCGTCGGGCACCTTTGGCGGCATGAGTGCCACCGGATCATCGGTGCCCAGCCGCTCCACCACGCGACGATGAGCCACGGCCAGTTCACGTGCGCTGCGCCAGTTCTCCCACTGCCACAACACCGTGATGAGTGAGATGAGGCACACGAATGCCCAGCCCGTGCGGCGATGCCACAGCAGGGACCACAGCCAGCGCAGAAAACGTACCGTGTACCAGGAGTTCATTGTTGTTCCGTATTGAGTTTCATCCGCCACAAAAAGTCTTTGTCTTTTGCTCCGCCATCGTCCTTTGCATCCGGTCCAAGAGACCACAGCAGATAGCCGTCTTTTTCGAGACGATAGCCGGGCATCTGTGTTGGGCGTGCAGGATCGTTGACGGGAAAGGGTTTGAGATCGTCTTTCACCGCCGCGAGCGAAGGTGGAAAAACCCCATGCTTCATGCGGTGCCTCTCCAAAGCACAGGCGATAATGAGGCAGCGGCGGCGGAAGAGCGCCTCGGCGGCAGCATTGAAGAGATTGCCCACATTGGGAAGCGCAAGCGCACCGATCTTGCGCCGCATGTTCCAGTCGAGGTGGCGGTATTCCTCATCGCGCCGTTTTTTGAGAGCTTCGCCGCGCGCTCTGCCGTCCATCCATGCAGACTCACCTTTTGGCCCGAGCATGTCGAGGTAGGTCTCTACAAAAAAGGCAATATTCGCATCGTGCCAGCCGGTGGGACCATACACATAACCAAGCCGGGTAAGGATTCCCTCTGTGGGCTTATACCAGGAGCCATCGTCAGCGCTAAAGCGCAGACCTTCCGTGGCAGACCATCCTTTGCGGCACGTTTCACGGATGTAGATGCCTCCGCCAAAACCCGTCAGCGCGTCCATGCTCATGCCGCGCTCCATCACATCCAGATCATCGATCTTGCCAAGCTGGAGCTGCAGCATGCGCAGTCCCTCTTCGTTCCAGGACGGACGGCCAAGGGCATCCTGCAAGGCCTCAAAAGCCATCCCATGCACGGCCGTGCTGAACAGCGAACCCACGAGCCAGGAATGCGAGGTGGCAGACTCAGGAAACAGCCGCAGCAGAATGAGCGCCGTGCTGCGCGTCTTCTCCACATCGCCCGCGGCGGCCGCCGCGCGCAGATGTAGCGCCAGATCGCGCACGGCCGTGTTCACATTTCCGACATTAGGCGCAGCTGCCTCATAGGGATTCGCTCCGGCTTTGCGGTAGGCCTCACGTTGCACCGGCTTCCACGCGGAGAAGGGTCGCGAAAGGCCTGCGGCAAGCTGGGGCAGCAGGCCGTTGCCATCGCCAAGCTCGCGGTTCATGGCCACAGCGGGCGCTTCCCCCTTCAGGTCGCGCCCCGCCGCCCATGCGGTGAAATCAACTTGGGAAGCGACGCCGGCTTTTGCTTCGATGATGGGCGGTTTGATGAAACCGGGGGGTAAAAATGCATTTTCTGGAATGGTGTACTTAAGCCCCTCTCCATTGGGATGCAGCCATTGCTCCACCACCGGCAGCGCGAAGAAATTCTGCTCATCCGGGACCCCGGGCGTTGCGAATGCGACCCAGTCGTCCGTGCCAATGCGCTCAACCAGACGTTGATGCGCGGTCTTCAGCTCGCGCGCGCTGCGCCAGTTTTCCCACTGGTAGTAAAGCGTGATGAGTGATGCGAGGCAGAACAACGTCCAGCCCGTGCGGCGATTACACACGAGACGGGCCAACCAGCGGGCGATGCGGACACTATAGGGGCGGGATGACACCATGGTGCTGGGGCTGGAGGAGTTCATCGGCGAGTCGTTCGATTTGCTGGCGATTGGCCAGGAGCTGCGCAGGCGTCATCGGCGGCAGTTTGGCGTAGCTTTCGAGCGTGGACTGCGGAATGGCCTCGGGTGTGGTCACGCGGAAGAAGAAGGCCAGCAGCCAGCATGCTGCGAGTGGCAGGCGCAGCGGGCGTGGGATGAAAGCGAACAGCGCGAGCAGGCGCGACGTGCGAGCTGGCGCGGCAACGTTTTGAAGTGCGCGGTCAAGAACACGCTCAAGAAACTCGGGCGGTGGATCGCGCCAGCGCTGGGCGCGGAGGGTGGATTCGATGTCTATGTTCATACCAGGGTGTGTTTTTGAGCGCGCAGTTTTTCCAAGCCATAGCGGTACCGGCTAGCCACGGTCTGGGTGGGGAGGCCGAGCAGTTCACCGATCTCACGAAAGCTCAGCTCCTCCCATACATGCAGGTGAATGACGCTGCGCTGCTCCTCGGGCAGGGCGGCAAGTGCAGTGGTGATTTGGGCGCGTGTTTCCTCCGCCACGGCATCAGCAGCGGGCAGAAACCAGCCGGGTGATTCGTCTGCGAATCTTTCCAACGCGTCTTCACGGGTGGAACGACGACGCAGGGAATCCAGCGCGAGGTTGCGCGTGAGCGTGAAGATGACAGCGCGCTCGGACTGCGCGGCGGTGATCAGCCCAGGATCCCGGGCGAGTTTGAGAAACAATTCCTGCACCACCTCCTGCGCCAGCGCTTCATCCTTCGTCACCGACCATGCGAAGCGATACGCACTGACAGCGTATTCGGCATGGAGTCGGGTGAGGGTGGCTTCGGTGGGCGGCATCCGTGGTCAGTTTGGCAAACGACGCACGGGTTGGGGAATTTTATTTAACTCAAATCGCCAAAGCATTCTCCGCATCACCGAAATGACCCACATGGAGCCCCATGCGGTCCATGAGGGCGATGTGGAGGCGGCAGAGTTTGCGG
>Ga0214188_100255_pt1 | contig 14565 bp, 15 predicted proteins | sample TroBogEpilimnion_5_FD_153026 | JGI IMG/M metagenome (GOLD analysis project Ga0214188, IMG submission 153026) | Freshwater microbial communities from Trout Bog Lake, WI - 01JUL2008 epilimnion | ecosystem: Environmental > Aquatic > Freshwater > Lake > Epilimnion/Euphotic zone | place: Trout Bog...
ATCCGTCCATTCCAGTTCCCCTTCGGCAAACCGCGCCGCCTTCGCCACATCCAGCCGCAGCGCATACTGCTCACCCGCCGCCATCCGCTGTGCCCGCTCAGCCGCGTCACGGTTCCGGCACGTCCCTGGATACAGCGGCCCGTCCGGCCCCTGCGGCGCATTCCCCGCACGAGCGATCTCCTCCTGAATCTCCCGCCTCGTACAAAAGCACGGATACAGCACCCCCAGCGACTCAAGCTTCGCCAAAGCAGCACGATAGTCCGCAAAATGATCCGACTGCCGCCGCACCGGCTCCTCCCACTCCAAGCCCAGCCACGCCAGATCCTCAAAAATCGCCCCCTCATACTCAGGCCGCGCCCGAGTCCCGTCGATATCCTCCAGCCGAATCAAAAACCGCCCGCCCGCCGCCTTCTCATGCGCAAACAGCGCCGCATACGCATGCCCCAGATGCAGCCATCCGGTGGGACTGGGGGCGAATCGTGTGACTTCAGGCATGGACATTAAATTGTCACAACCCGCACCGCTTGACCTCTTTTTTTGCACGACTCGACATGGCGTTTTCCAGAACTGATTTCCAGAAAGCGCATGAGGCCTCTCACTGCCGAGTCGTTTGAAAGTCGGCGGAACCTTCGACTCTGCCGCAGAGGGGCGGAGAGGCAGAGGGAGCAGAGAATCAATTCAATCTCTGCCACCTCTGCTCCTTTGCCCCTCTGCGGCAAACCGAACATCCCCAAACCCGACATCCCGGAAATGAGTTTTGCGAATCGCTGCAAACGCCCCAAACTAAACCCCATGAATCTCGCCGACCTCGTCTCCCACCTCGACACCGAACTCCGCATCGCCGAGATCGCCGACTACTCCAACGCCCTCAATGGCCTCCAGCTCGAAAACCGCGAAGGCAAAGTCACCAAGATCGTTGCCGCCGTGGACGCGACCCTGCCCGTGATTAAAAAAGCCGTCGCCGCAGGTGCCGATTTGCTCATCGTCCACCACGGCATGTTCTGGACCGGCCTTCAAACCTGGACCGGCCCCGTCTTCCAAAAAATCAAAACCGCGCTCGATGCCGGACTCGCCGTCTATAGCTGCCACCTGCCGCTGGATGTGCATCCCACACTCGGTAACAACGCCCAAATTACCCAGGCGCTCGGCTTGACGCCAACCGGCGGTTTTTTGGAATACAAAGGCAATGCGGTGGGTGTGACCGTAAATCATGCCATGCCCGTGGATGACCTCGTGGCCCAATTTCAATCAGTGCTCGGCGGCAGCCCGGTGCATGTCTGTCACGGCGGTCCAAAAACAACCCGTAAAATTGGCATCTCATCGGGAGGTTCTGGTTCAGAGGTCGCTGCCGCTGCGAAAGCAGGCATCGACACCTTCATCACCGGCGAAGGCCCCCACTGGAGCTACACCCTGGCGGAGGAAATCGGCGTCAACCTCATCTACGGCGGCCACTACGCCACTGAGACCTTTGGCGTCAAAGCCCTCTCCGCTTACATCGAGCAAAAATTCGGCATCCCCTGGGAATTTGTGGATCACCCCACCGGCCTCTAAGCCATGAGCTATCTGACGCGTGATTTCTTCGAGCGCGACGTCCTCACCGTCGCCCGCGATCTCATTGGTGTCGAGCTCGTCTGGAAAGGCTCCGCCGGCATCATCGTCGAGACCGAAGCCTACTCGGTAGAAGGCGACCTCGCCGCCCACACCGCCACCCGTCCAAGCGCACGCGAGTTCGTAAAGACCCACCCAGCCGGCACCGCCTACGTCTATTTCAACTACGGCATGTACTGGCTCTTCAACCTCCTCGTCAAAGGCGGCACACAGGACGGCCTCATTCTCATCCGCGCCCTCGAGCCCACCCGCGGCATCCAGCAAATGCAGCAGCGCCGCCACCGTGAAAAACTCCACGAACTCTGCTCCGGCCCCGGCAAGCTCGCTCTCGCCCTCGGCATCGACGGCACCCATCACGGCCTCCCCATGGCAGGCAAAGGCCGCCCCACTGGCTGCGGCCTCATCCAGCCCGCCACCACCCCCCACGAAGTCGTCACCGACATCCGCGTCGGCATCAGCCAAGCCATCGACTACCCCTGGCGCTTCCTCTCCCGCCACAGCCCCCACCTCAGCGTGAAGCACGGGAAGGTGAAACTGCCTGCAAAGACAGGCACTCGGTGAACGCGGAATTTCTTCCAGCTCCCACCTTCAGCCGCATCGCCCCACGCACAGTGTAAGCCCTTGGTACAAGGCCGCGATCTTCCGCCATTCCACGCCGCAACACACCAGCCCTGAAAGGGCGGCATATCGTAGCCCTGGGTCAGCACGCAGTCGACCGGGAGCAAACCCACGACTTCGTCACACCCCAAGCCCTCCAGCAGCGTCTGCATAGGGCTCCGCCGCGCATCATCGCCCACGACATCTGCTCGCCCTCACATTACCAGCCAAAGCCTAAAACACCCCGCCTCCAAGGAACAACCGCAATGCCGCGACCACCGCAACGGCGACGTTGATCGTCAGACCGATCTTGCGCTGACAGAAGGACCCAAAGATGATCCCCACCACGCAGCCCGCCAGCACAGCCCACTGCAGCCAGCCGAGCAGTGGAATGAGCCCAGGGACCAGCAAGACCGCGCACACTAGGCCGATAAGAACAGAAAGAATTTGCATGACGACACCAAAGATCACCAGCCGCCAGTGAATACAACTGCAATTCTCCAGGGTCATTGTAAGCCGCGCCTTGCATTCAGTCCCAGACGCGGTACTCTCACCGCCTCGAAAATGATCCGGAGAGGTGGCTGAGTGGTTGAAGGCACCTGACTCGAAATCAGACGTTGTCGTAAGGCAACCGAGGGTTCGAATCCCTCCCTCTCCGCCATTCGAAACACGGGTCAAAAGCCACTCGTAATCCCGTTGATTTTTGTGGGACCCGAGGCACAATCGAGGCACGCCTTCCGTGAGCCTCGAAAAATCCTTCCCGATCTACAAAAAAGCCCATGCCAGTGGCAACGTTGGCTATCGCGTGGACATGGGCGAGATGGGTGGCAAACGCATCTTCAAAAGCTTTCCAACACAGGAGGCAGCGGAACGGTTTCAGCGGCGATGCATTGAGAGCCAGAAGAAGAAAAAGCCCGTGGATTTGCGTGACCTTGATGACGTCATGCGCCACGAGGTCCTGAGTGCTGTTGCCAAGTTGCGTGAGCACAATGCAACCATCGCTCAAGCAGTAGACTTCTTCTTGAAGCACTCCAGGCCCGCCAAAGCGAACTGCACCATCGGTGAGGTGATGGAGGAGTTCAAAAGCGTGAAGCAAAAATCAGGACGCACCGCCAAATATTTGGACACCGCCGGGAAGACTTTTTTCGTTCCATTCCGCGACCACTTCAAAAACTGTGAAGTCGGTGACGTCACATCTGAAGCCTGTGAACGTTACTTCTATCGGTCCAAAACGTGGAGCGCCACCACGCGCCGATCTCACCTCAGACATGTGTCAGTTCTTTTCAACTTCGCGGTCGAACGTGGCTATGCGGGTATCAATCCTATCGACGATGTTGAACGACCCAAAAAACCACCAGGCACCTCCCGGCATCGTGTGGTGACTGTTGCAAACGTCATCAAGCTGCTTCGTTATGCGTTGGATCATGGTTACAAAGCGGAGTGCGCCTCACTCGTCTTGGTTCTGTTTTGTGGGGTGCGTGTGGACGAAGTGTCACGTTTGAAGTGGCAGGATCTCAATCTCGATGAGGATTCACCGGTCGTGATGCTTGGAGAAGATGTGACCAAGACTGGCAAAACACGCATCAATCCGATTCCCAAGAACGCACTCGAATGGCTGCAAATGCTACGCGACAAGGGCAGCATCACTCCCTCCAACTACGAAAGCCGCATGCGCTATATCCGTCAGAGTGCGGACGCAGGATTCAAGCAGAACTCGGCTCGCATCTGCTTTGCCAGCTATCACTTGGCAAGATACGAAGACGCACCGAAGACTGCGTTCCTGCTTGGCCACGACAGCCCCACACTGTTGTATTCGACCTACAAAGCTTTGGTCACCAAAGAGGCTGCTATCCGTTACTGGAAGATCACTCCCGATTACGACGGTGAGAATGACTTCCTTCCGCCTCCACCAACAGAAGCCCAACTTGCGGAGAAACGCCGCGAGGGGATTTTAAAAGCCCTGAACTCTTAGCGGTCAGGGCAAAGGGGATCACAATTGATTTTGCGTCTCAATCTCATTATTGGCTTGACTTTTCAGTGATCTGGGCTAAATTCGCAGGACAGTTCAATCAGCAAATTTTCCTAAGAATGTATCAGATCAAACCACTTAACAGTCTCACAATGAGACATCCATGTGAGAAAACTCACACTCCGTTACGCTTCAAGGCGCAGTCCTTGGCCTCTAGCGGCGAAATCAATTTCTCGAAGCAAAGTTCGGGCATTCAAGGCGTAGCGTCGGATGAGCCGACGTTACTTGTGAGGTTGGGCGGGAATAGTGACTAAAACCAAAATTAACTCAAGCCCTTGGGCCTATTATAACGAATGCGACGATACGACACCCGTAGATGGCATAGAAGCCAGATCGAATGACGCTTCCAATGACAGCGTGTGTAACCCTGCCGATGATTCATGGCATTTTCGGATCCCCGAGAGATTGTTTCAAGGATTCGTGGGTAGACCCTACGTTGGTGGAAAGGAGGGCGCGTAATCATGAGCGAGCCTTTCAACCTCGACGAAATTCCGCAGCCAGCAGCGCCGGAAACCGCACTAGCGGCCTCTCAGACAGCTCCAAACGCGTCAGAAGCCTCAACACCGCAGACACCAGCGCCAACGCCGCCTGGGGCATCTGTGGACGTTGTAGCTAACCTGCGTCGAATCCTGGGTCCTGAGGCCGTGCTTCTACCCGTAAATCGCGGACAGAAGTCACCAAGCCTTACATCTTGGCAGCGCACAACTCTCGCTGACATGGAAGCGCCTGGCTACATCAGCGCACTCAAGCATGGAAACATCGGCGTTCTCCTGGGCCAAGCCTCAGGAAACCTGTGCGCCATCGACGTCGATGATGACGATGCAGTAGATCCGTTTCTCGAAGCCAATCCACGTTTGCAAACCACGCTCAGATCAAAAGGCAATCGTGGTCAGCAGATCTGGATCCGGGTCATCGACAAATATCCGAAACTGACAAAGCTCGTGACCGATGGAACGGAGCCATGGGGGGAATGGCGTGCCGATGGAGGTCAGTCAGTCATCCATGGTGTCCATCCTTCAGGAACCGCTTATCAAATGATCCACGAAGCACAGCCTATCACGATGAGCTTCGATGAGATCAATTGGCCGCAAAACATCAGACTGCCCTGGATAAAAGAGCTGTCCGATGATCTGACCGCGACGGCTGGACCTCCTTACGAGCTCAGCGAAAACGGTGGCCTCAGAATCAACCAGATGTTCTGGGTCCGCCGATACATGGCTGAGCACACCATCGTGTTTGATTCTGCGCTGGATGATTTTTTCGAATACGACGCTGCAACCGGCGTCTGGAAAAAGCAGACGGCGGAGACAATCAAGCGTCGGTTCATGGAGGACTTGGAAGAAACCGCCAGAGCTGCCGGCCTCAGAAGTTTGCACTTCAAATTGAGCGAAGGCCTCGCAGTCTCGCTGGTTGGTTTGCTTCGCACGATGACCGAAAAGCATGACGTGTTTACCGAAAGGCCATCAGCCATTCATGTCAAAAATGGCATGCTGTGTCGTGAGGGGGACCTTCTCGTTCTCAAGGAGTTTTCACCTGACTTCTATTCCAGAAACGTCTGTCCGTTTGATTACGATTCAGCGGCCGAATGCACTCGCTTTAAAGATGAGTTGCTTGGCCCTGCCTTGGACGCTGACGACATTCGACTCATGCAAAAATGGTCAGGTTCTTGCCTGTTGGGGAGGAATGAACCGCAGCGTTTTCTGCTGCTGATCGGAACACCCAATGGAGGCAAGAGCACGTTCATGAACATCCTGGAAAAGGTTATCGGAATCAAGAATGTGGGGCAACTGCGAACGGAACACCTCAACAAGCAGTTCGAGCTCTTCGGCTTCGTCGGAAAGACGCTGCTTGCCGGCAAGGATGTTCCATCCGACTTCCTGCTGCAGAAAAGCGCTTATGTGATCAAAGCGCTGGTGGGGCATGACATGCTGACTGCTGAAAAGAAAGGGCACTCTGAACCAGTTCCGCTATACGGAGACTTCAACATCGGCATCACCTGCAATGCGGACCTTAACGTCCGTCTTGAAGGTGACGTTGGTGCTTGGCGTCGGCGAATGATGATCGTTCGTTACCAAAACCAGCCACCGGCACGTCGCATCACTGACTTCGACGAAAAGCTGCTGGCGGAGGAAGGGTCTGGCATCCTGAAATGGATGGTAGATGGAGCCATCATGTTGCTCGACGATATTGAGCAGACGGGTGACTACATGCTGACGGAGGGACAACGTGCTCGCGTGGAGGACCTGCTGGCGCAATCTGACAGCGTGCGTCATTTCATCGACCAGAGCGTCTTTCGTGCTGCTGGCGGAATGTCAGTGACCATCCAAGATCTCAAAAAGTCCTACCTCGAATACTGCGAGGCCAATGGCTGGATTCCATTGTCAGCAGCAGAGGTTTCGACTCAGATACCAGCGGCGATGCAGACAAACCTCAAAGCTCGATTGCGTCACGATGTTGGACCAAACAACACCAATCGAGGTTATGTCGGTTTCAGAATCCAGATGGGAGGGCCGCGTCCATGAGCAGGATTGATCCCAAGAAGCTGCAGAATGTCGTCCAAAAAGACGGCAAAACCATAGCTCGTTGTCCCGCGTGTGCTGCGCGGGGCGACGACGCTAAGGGCGAACATCTTGTCCTTTACCCCGATGGCAAATTTGGCTGCGTGGTGAATTCCAAGGACAAGAAGCACAACAGTCTGATTCTTGAATTGGTAGGATGCGATGCCGAGGAAGAATACCAGGTGCCGGTAAGGCGTGTGGTTCATGCTCCGTCGAAGGTCATTCAAATTGTCGGACGTTTCGGACGCAGTTTGGAGACTGCTCCGTCGGCAGACACTTCTGAGCCTAAAGCCAGCACGAAAATCATCACAGATCCTGCAGCAGTAGCAGATCCACGTCCGCCGCGTCCGCCCGATGTTGTTACGGATGGGTCAACACCACCAGCCGACACACAGCCTCAGAGACGTCCATCGGTTCTGGATGAATTGTTTGCAGCAAAAGGATTGAGTTGGAAGGCGTTCGGTGATGACACATCCCCACCGCCATATCAGCCACCTCGACGGCGTACCAACGTTAAAAAGAGGAAAGCGTAGCCTTGACTGAACATGATGCCGCTGCTGTCACGTGATGGCAGCGGCTCATTTTTCGTCACTGTTACAAGCCGTCGCCTGGCCTACTTCTTTTCGACGGCCTTCTTCTGCTTGGCCCAGCGTTTGCGTTGAGCGGCAGCAATCTTCTCACGTGCTTCAGGAGACATGGTGCGTTTCGTCTTCTTGGCTTTCGGCGCCTTGGGTTCCTTTGCAGCTTTGATCGGCGCAGATGAACCGCCAAGGATTGCAGCGAGTTCGGCTTCGAGCGCATCAAGCTTTTCGCTGATGATGACGGCTTTTTTGAGTTGGGCTGTGGTGGGCATGGCTGGAATGGTAACGGGAATGGCTTTGGCTAGCAAGGGGAACGATCGAAGCCTAAGGGCAGCTCATTGGAGTCATCCCAAGGTCGGGTCAGCCCCAAACATCGCTTCAGACTCCGGGGAACATCTGGCTGCATACTCCACGAACATCTTCCCCATCATTAGACTCACATGCCGGCGTTAACATGTGCCTTGGCCTTTCTGATCCGTGATTTCATTATGAGCACGACGTCGAAAGACCAAAGGCATGGCACTCCCGCAAAAATGCTTGAATCTCATATCAAAGCAGTTTGTTCTCTGAAGATGCAGAAGCCCAAATTGGAACTCCCAACAGCGCCACCCGTCACAGGACGAGTGCCGCTGCAACGCGAAAGAGTCCAAACCACTGATGATCTGAAAAATTCGACTGCTCAAAAACCACTCCCATTGCTACAAGCCAAAGGAATTGGCATTGCTGCTGTTGTGCCTCAGAATCCAGAATTCGATGAAGTTACGGCTCAACGAATTGGCGACCTTCTTCAAGAGTTTGTTGTCGAATTGGATGGCAAAAAGAGATTCGACGATGCCTTGCTCATGGCCAGTCTCCATCGAAAGGTTCAGCCGAAAAATTTGACCGGCTTTTACACTGAGGCGTTGATGCTTTTCAGCTTAGGCCGTTATCACGAGGCAAGGGGAGTCCTTTTGAATGCACCCGACACCGTGTGGGATTATCCACAGTTTCACCATAATATGGCGTGTATTGAGGTTGGCTTGGGGAATCTCCCCGCAGGGTTGGATCATGCAACGACCGCTGCGCGTCTGAACAAAAACGCGCTGCGTGAGATGCTCAAAGACCCAGATCTTAAACGAATTTGGGTGCCCCTGAAACAAAACACGAAGGACATTCGATAACGACCGCCTCAGCGTATCCAAGCCGGAGCGAAAATCATGTGCCTATTTCCGTTTTCCTCGACATGCTGGCACAATGGGTTCCCACAGTTTGATCGAAGACAACCTGCCTCTTGCCGAAGTCATCGCGCTGGAATATGCGAATATTCCTGGCAGCAGCGTGGATGACGCAAGGTCTGAGGCCCATATGGCGCTGATGCGGGCTGCCGATGCTTACGATTTAGAAAAGGGAGAGTTCATAAATTTTGCTTCTCGGGTGATGCGAAACGCACTCAATTCCTTGTATGCCAAGCAACTGCGATACGCACGTGTCTTCCCCAAGTCACTTGAAGACCCGGTCGATTGGAGCAAGCTCAATGCAACCACAGGGACTGATGGCAGTTCTGGCCAACTCCAACCGAACGATCCCAAACAGGATGTACTCAAAGAAGTTCGCAGACATGAAACTTTGGCGGCTTTGGGCGCTGTTTTGAATCTGCTTTCGCCTCGTGAACGTCTGGTGGTTGATGCGCTTCGAAACGGTAGCAGCTATGTGGAGATTGGAGAGAGCCTGGGAGTCACGAAGCAGGCAGCTCACAAAGCAGTGAAATCAGGTCTTGCCAAGCTGCGTGAGGGGCTTTCAAGGATGGGGTATCGCGGTCTTGCTTCCGATGGGCACTTGGGTTCTGGCGAAAAAAACAATTCACGCCAGCGCGGTTGACGTTTTGACGGCTGGTTTGTATAAAGGATTAAGCCGATACAATCGGACACCCGCACGTGAAACCCCAGCAAGACAATTCGCAAAATCAATTTCTTGTCCACCACGAGGGGCAGGTTCAGGGACCGTTCGACCTCGATTTCATTGAAGCGATGGTGATGTCCGGTGTTTACGCGCCCACTGTGATCATTCAGAAGGCCGGAGCCGCTTCACAAATTTCCTTTTCCCAGCTGATTCAATCAAGATCAGGAGCATCCACTCTCAGTCAGGGAGCCGCCCCCGGAAACCAACGAGAATCGAGCAGTGCTCCGCGTGCACCTGCAGCACGCTCATCAGGATCCAGCCATGAATCCACACCACAGACAGGCATAGCCGACTCAAAACCGGTGAGCACGGAGGCAAAATTCGCTTGGGGCGTTTGCATCGCTGGAGGATTGTTGATTTTTTGGATGCTCGGAGAAGTCTCTTCAAAAAAAACTACATCTGCTCCTTCCTCTTATAATTCGTGGAATCGTGATCAGCCGCAACAGCTAGTGCCACCAAAAGTCATACCTGCACTTTCACAGCCTGCTTACACGCCCCCAGCACCAAAGCCCTATACCCCTCCCCCTTTGCCACGAACCACAGGTTTTTCGACAAATTCATACCAGAGGTCCCCGCCGGCCACGACGCCGAAATCCGCATCAGAAGAATCAACCCAAGTTTACCGCGACGCTTCGGGACGAATGTTCCGCGTACCAAATTCAGCCTACTACTCGCTGCTTGCAAAGAAAACGGCACTTCAGAACCAAAAGGTTGGTCTGGATCGAGCTGAGAGTGAGGTCAGTGCTCTTGCTACTGATATTGATAGTTCACGTCGCTACTTAGACCGAACCAGCCAATATTCAGTCGATTCATTCAATCAAAAGGTGAATCATTTCAATGCAATGAGCGAGCGCCTTCAAACAGCAACGGATTCTTATAACCGTGGTGTGGATGCATTCAACGCAGAATTGGCAAGGGTCGGCACCCCCATCTACTAACAGCTCATGGCAATTCTATCCGAAGGACAAAACATACGCGACACCTACGAGGTCGAAAGATTTCTAGGAGAAGGCGCATTTGCTGAGGTGTTTCGCGTGCGGCACCGTTTCCTGGGACGGCAGGCAATGAAAGTGTTCAAGGCGACTGGCATGACCTTGTCCGATATCGAGGACATGCTCGGGGAAGCCATCATGTTGTCGAAAATTGGCCACCCAAATATCGTTCGGGTGTTCGATGCCAACACCGTCGATACCGACAAGGGGCTTTACGGCTACTTTACGATGGAGAATGTGCCAGGAGGCAGCTTGGACAAATTTTGGCAGTCACATGGCACGGAGTTCGTGCCGTTGGCGACGACGGTCGATATTATCAAGCAGGTCTGCCGCGGTCTCTCAGTGGCGCACAGGGAGCATCCACCCATCGTGCATCGCGATATTAAACCACAGAACATTTTGGTTGGTTATGAGGCGGAAGGCCTCCGCGCGCGTGTCAGTGACTTCGGCTTGGCCAAACGTGTCAATCCCTTGACGTTGCTCGCCACTGCCGCAGGAACCATCAGTTTCAAACCGCCAGAGGCGTTCACAGAAAGCAAAGGCGACTCCTGCGCTGCTGATGTCTGGGCCATCGGCACCACCCTCTACCTGTTGCTCACGGATCAGTTGCCCTACAAATTTCCAACTGATCTGGGCTGGGGCAGTAAAGACCTGTTCAAAGAAGAGATTCGACCTGCATCGGAATTAAATGCCGACGTGAATATAGCCTTGGATGACATCATCACCCGGTCATTGGACTTCAGGGCGGCGAACCGATTTCAAAATGCCATGGAGATGCTTGATGCGTTGGAACGCTGGAAGCCTGGTCACGATGTGACTTCTTCCAAACAACTTACCGCAGATGTGTCCAAAGCAGCACTGGGAACCGGACACTCATCGCCGAACCAGCAGATGGCAGAGCAGATGGCTCGTCAGGCCATTGATCTCAAGAAGCAGGGGCGTCTCTCAGATGCGGCGGATGTGATGGAGGAAGCCTTTAACAAGTGGCCGGATCTTCGTCACAAATACGCTCCGCAAGTGCGTCTCTGGCGTTGCGGCATTTCCATGTAATCCAAAACTTTTATGAGCCAGTCCACAGGATCATACGAATGCGCCCCCCTTTTGGAGGCTTGCACGCTCGAACTGTACCAGAAGAACATTTTCCGAATTACCGGTTTGCCAGTCGATGCCACACCCAAAGAGGTGGCTAAGCAGGCGCAAAAATTGCAGATGATGCTGGAGGATGGCATGGCAGGAACTGCGGCCGGTGCAAAAGCTGCTTTCCCCTTGGCCCCACCACCAACTACTGAGCAGATCCGTGAGGCCCTGGCTCGGATGAAGGAACCTGAGCATCGAATGGTGGATGAATTCTTTTGGTATTGGCCCGAAAAGTTTGGCTCCAGCAAGGATGACATTTCCATCCAAGCTCTGCTCGCCGGAGACGCACAGAAAGCCATCGAAGTTTGGGGGGAACGAGAAAGCGAGGGTTCTTTCGCGGCTCAACACAACCTTGCCATCATGTTTCACATGTTCGCGGTCGATTGGACCAATCACCATGTGGCATATGAACTTGACGCTGGACGCGATGAGAAAATCATGGGCTACTGGCGAGATTCCTTCGAGCGCTGGGAAGCGTTGGTGGATGCGGACGAACTCTGGGAAGTGCTTACAGAACGAGTGCGCTCTCTCGAAGATGAGGCGCTGACTACGGGATTTGTACGCCGGATGCGTCGTCTGCTCCCCCAGGCATTGGACCGGGTCAATGCTGAGGCTGCGCTAAAGTTTGCAGAGCAGGGCAGAATGGATTGGGCAAAATTCCACGTGGACTTCATGCGGCAGACCAACCAAGGTCAAGATGACGTCGAAAGCACAGCAGAACTGGTGTTGGCACCCATACGGAAACGAGTCGATCAACAACTAAAGTCAGCCCAAATGCAGTCGGAAAGAAAACCCGACCAAGGCACGCAACTCGCCTCTGACCTCATGATCGCGTCGACACCTCTGATGGGCATTTATGATCTCTTTCATGGCGATGAAGCACACCAACGAAATGATCTTTTCGACAGTGTTGCGGAGACTGTGGCAAATTTGCTGGTCGCACATCAGAAAGCCACAGGAGACAATCGTACTTTTGTAAAATTATTAAAGCAAGCGCTTCAGTTTGCCTCAGGCATGCATGTTCGAGAACGCTTGATGAGAAATATCGCGATAGGCGAGAGCAATCTCGCGAGTGAGCAACTGGAACCCATCTTCAATTCACTCCGTACGATTGAAAATAGCACTTACGGCCCAGCGCAAAAACTGCACCAGGTTCAGCGCACAATTCTGACTCAACTGCCGGCATGGGCGACAACTCTGGGACCAAACTCTGAGACCTACAATAACCTTCTGAATACTGTTGCGATCGCATTACGTGAAATATCAGTCACTGCTCATAATGAAGGAAATGATTCGGCAACGGCAACGGCAGCCATCAATTTAGCATTAAAATTAGCCACAGATCCGGACCTCAAAAAGCGTGTGTCGGATGACCGGAACACACTGGAGGACATCTCCAACAAGAAAAAACAGTGGGACCGAACGGTCAAAATACGATCCGATGAATTTGAGGTAACTCAAGCTTTTGTGCGGTACAACGAAACCAAAATTGCTGCCCAAGATATTACTGGGCTTCGGTTTGGAATTTTCACCCAGATCACAAATGGGATTGCCAGCAGCTCCTATATCATTGGAGTTAGTGGAAGAGATGTTGCCATTTTTACCGAATGTAAACGTTTTTTTCGCAGTGACACACAGGCCAAAGCTGACTTCACAGAGATTCTCGAAGCCATATTTCGTCAGATTCTTCCAGATTTCGTAACGAGACTTGCAGAATCCATCGCCTCAGGAAAAAAAACTGTTCAAGTCGGCCCCATGCTTCTCACAAAAACTGGAGTTAGCTGTGAAACAGGTTCGTTATGGTGGAAAAAACAGCTTTTAATTCCTTATCGTAACTTTGGTTTCAATGATTATCAAGGTCATGTTCATGTAACTGCTGAATCTCCCGAAAAGATTCATTATTCATTAGATCGCAGAGAGACATGGAATGCCGTAATCATCGAAAAGTTGGTTGAGATTATAAAACTTATTCAAGCCGGAAATTTCAATTAAAATCAAACGCCAAATCCATATGAAAGTTCCTGATCAACTCTCGATACCACAGGTTCCAACTCCTGATCCACGTCAATTTGCAAATGAGCTGGTTGAGACGGCGGTTGCAGCCTCGAATTCCAATGGAAAAGGTTCAACCAGTGATCTCAATGAACAAGGCCTCATGAAGGCTTTAATAGTTATCGCTAACCAAAGTTGGCGAATCGGCGGCGCTTTGATTGATGTTGAAACAACGGAGCCGAAAGCAAACCTTTCCTCTCAAGATATACGGAAACTTTCCAACGCCTTCGACACAATATGTGAATGCATTCAAGGAATTGGCATCAAGGTGATTGATCGCACAGGTGAAGCTTTTGATTCAGGTTTGCCTGATCAGGTTGTCACTGAAGAGCCTCAAGAAGCCATTAGTAAAGAACGAATTATACGCACTATCCGCCCCACAATCATGTGGAACCAGACCATGGTGCAACGCGGTGAAATCGATATTGCGGTTCCAGCCTCGAAGAAATAAACCTTACCAAGAACGCCATGAGCAGAAGCACCATTGACTTTGGAATTGATCTTGGAACTACGAACAGCGCCATCGCCGTTCTGAACGGCATTGAACCTCAGATCATCAAAAATTCGGACGACCAAGATGTAACCCCATCTGCGGTTTTTATCAACAAACAGGGGGTGGCATTTGTTGGAACGAGAGCAAAGAATGCGTTGGCAAGTGAGCGCAATCACAAGGATGCCTATGTCGAGTTTAAGCGACAGATGGGGACGCCTCACCTTTATGATTTTGCATCAAGTGGGCAGCGCAGAAAACCAGAGGAATTGTCTGCGGAAGTCTTGAAAGAAATGCGTGCTTCCGGTGAGGCTAAAACCGGAGAGGTTATTCAGTCAGCGGTGATCACGGTGCCGGCAGCATTTGAGCTTCACCAATGTGATGCTACTCGACGTGCTGCCGAATTGGCTGGTTTCACTGCAAGTCCACTTCTCACTGAGCCAGTAGCAGCCGCACTGGCTTATGGATTCCAGATCGACTCTGAAAAGGCTTACTGGCTGGTTTATGACTTTGGTGGTGGAACCTTTGACGCTGCCTTGATCAAGGCGAATGAAGGGATGATCAATGTGGTGCATCATGGTGG
>Ga0214188_100265_pt1 | contig 14139 bp, 17 predicted proteins | sample TroBogEpilimnion_5_FD_153026 | JGI IMG/M metagenome (GOLD analysis project Ga0214188, IMG submission 153026) | Freshwater microbial communities from Trout Bog Lake, WI - 01JUL2008 epilimnion | ecosystem: Environmental > Aquatic > Freshwater > Lake > Epilimnion/Euphotic zone | place: Trout Bog...
TGAGGAGGGGTCAGACCCCAATAGGGGTCTGACCCCTCCTCTGACCCCAAAAGCTTGCGGGGTCTGACCCCAAAAGCTATAATTGCCGATTGTTGTTTGGGGTCGTTAGCTCAGTTGGTAGAGCAGCGGACTTTTAATCCGTTGGTCGCAGGTTCGAATCCCGCACGGCCTACCAATCACAGAGTTTTTTGCTGCGCTATACTGTTGAGCAGTAAAAGAGCGTTCAAATATGTCGTTACATGGGTCGTTAGCTCAGTTGGTAGAGCCGCGGACTCTTAATCCGTTGGTCGAAGGTTCGAATCCTTCACGGCCCACCATTCCTGCAATAGGGGTCACAATAGGGGTCAGACCCCGCATGGGGTCTGACCCCTATTGTGCTATCGAATGACCCCAAAGTGGACCCCAAAGTGACATCAAGGCTGCACCGCATTAATCTTCACAGACACCCCACGGCTACCCGGTTTCACGGGCAAGCTGGCACCGATTAAATCACCTGCCGTAGGGGTGGCACTTCCGGCTTTCGACACGCGCACTTCCACACGCACCATGTCCGCCGTGGATAAGCTGATCTGCGGGCTCATGGCCATGGCTTCGGTCAATTCAAAATCCAGTGGCAGAGCGCTCACGGTGGTTTTAAGAATAGCCAGAGGCATGCGCGGTCCTGATACAGCACGAGCAAATATAAAGACGGTATCCGTGGGCGAGGTCTTCGCCTTCAAGGCTGCATCCAGTTCCACATGACCGCTGACACTGCTGTTGCCTGTTTTTGCGCCCACATTGGCTGACCCTGCTGCAGCACCTGTATTGGCTGGCGCCGTTTCAGCAGACTTACCTGCCGTTGCGGCCGACTGACTGACAGGGTCTTCTGCTTGATTAAATTGCTCGGCCTTTAGCGCGGGTTTTTTAAGCTTAACCCGTACGCGATTCACGCTGTCCAACACGTAGTTGAAATCTTGTGAGCCGGGTTCTAATAACGGTAAGAGTTTTTCCCATAAGGCATCCGCACGCGCAAAATCTTTATCCATGAGGGCGATGCCCCCAGCGATAAACAATCCCTTGGGGTGACCGGGTTCCTGAGTTAAAGCTTTTTCCACCAAAGCACGCGCATGCGCAAAATTCTGGGCGTCCGCTGAGTCCAGTAACGCTTCCGCGTAATCCACCATTAAGGACGGGTCCTTACTTACTTGCTTTTCAATATGGCTAAAGGCGCGCACCGCATCCAAAGGTTGCGCCAGATTCATGTACGAGCGCGCCAACATGGCCCAACCTTCGGGATTATTGGGATTCGCCTCTAACTTAGCCGCAAGCTTGGTAACCATTTCTTTAATTTGTTGGTCGGTGACTTCAGGCGCTGCAGCGCTTTGTGGATTTAGGGCGGCTGGGTTGCCGTGCCAGGCATAGAAGCCGGCGGCAACCAGTGGGAAGAGCAACACTGTGGCCCACACCCATTTGCGTCCGCGCTTGCTGTCCAATATTTCGGGACCGGTGTCGGTATCTTCTAGCAAGCGGCGTTGCACTTCTTCTTGGGCTTGTGCGTAATCCGCATCAGCCAAGCTGCCTTCCGACTGCTCACGCTCCAATTCCAGTAGCTGGTCGCGGTATACCGCGGCGTTCAAAGCGCGGCGGTTGTCGGAGATACCGGATTTGCGACGCAATAGGGCCCATAATAAAAATGAAAGTGACAATAGGGTCAGTAGAGCAGCGGCGATAATAAAGGATGTCATGACTTGTCGCGCAGAAGCGCCTCAGCATTTTGTTTTTGTTGATCGGTAAGCGGTATATCGGGTGATAAGTGATTGCGTCGGCGCAACATGAAAGCCAATGCGCCTACTGCAAGAACCAATAATACAAAGGGACCGAACCACAGCAACCAAGTGGTGGGCTTTACGGGCGGGCGATAGCGCACAAAGTCGCCATAGCGCGTCACCATGAAATCCATCACCTCCGCATCGCTTTTGCCGGCCCTAATCTGTACGCGGATTTCACGGCGCAAGTCTTCGGCTAAGTCTGCATGTGATCCTGCCAAAGATTCGTTCTGACACACCAAGCAGCGCATTTCTTCCGCAATCTTGATAAGACGCTGTTCCACCGCCTCATCATCCGCCAGAGGGCGCGCTTCATTGGCGTAAAGAGACAGAGGCAGCAGCAGTGCCATTAAAATGAAAAGTCGTTTCATTTCTTGAGCTCCGCAATTAAAGGCAGAATGGTGTTGTCCAAGGCCTCTTGCGTAACCGGACCAATTTGCTTGTAGCGAATCACACCCATTTTGTCGATGACGTAGGTTTCAGGCACGCCATACACACCATAATCAATGCCCACACGACCGTCTAAATCCACTGCGGTTAAAGTGTAAGGGTCGCCGTAATTACCCACCCACTTTAAAGCATCGGAGGGCTGATCTTTGTAATCCAGCCCAATCAGAGGCACCACATGGTTGCGAGAAAATTTCAGTAAAATGGGGTGCTCTTCGCGGCAAGACACGCACCAAGAGGCCCATACGTTAAGAAGCCACACCTGCCCCTTCAAGTCCGCAGGCGAGAATGTTTTGGCAGGTGCGTGCAGTTGCGGCAGCGTAAAATTAGCTGCTGAATGATTAATCAGAGGTGAGGGCACCAAGCGTGGGTCGCGCTGCAGACCCACGGCAAAGAACGCCACTAACCCTATAAAAAAGGCTAGGGGAATCAGGTACCACAGGGTGCGTTTCATGCTTTGCGCCCAGTGTTGACGCGATAGCGTTTATCGGAGGCCGCTAAGGCGCCGCCCAAGGCCATTAACAGACAGCCGGCCCAAATCCAATTCACAAATGGTTTGTAGTAGACGCGCAAACTCCAAGCGCCATCGGGCAGAGGTTCGCCCAAAGAGACATATAAATCGCGATCAATGGAGGAGTGAATGGCGGCTTCCGTCATGGGCATGGTGGATGAAAAATACACGCGTTTCTCGGGGAACAGCTGACCCTCTACGACTCCATTTTGGCTGAAGGTCACCGTGCCGCGCATGGCGTTGTAGTTGGGGCCGGGGACTTTTTCTACGCCCACCAAACGGAAGGTGGTGCCGGCTAAGGTGACGGTGTCCCCTTGTCCCATGCGCACATCGCGCTCTAGTTCATAGCCCTTAATTAGTGTCACGCCAATCACAAATATCGCCATGCCCAAATGTGCTGTTTGCATACCCCAAAACCAGAGGGGAATGTCGCGCATATGGGGCCAGGCCAATATTTGACGAACCACGGCAATAATCAACCATGCGGCCACGGCAATACCCAGTGCGGAGGAGGGAATAAAGGTGCCCATGAGCAGGGGTACCGCCACGCCAATGGCCACTGCCGCAACAAAATCCCAGCGTAATTTTTTGCACAGGTCCATGAGCCCCGCGCGCTTCCAATTGGCGGCGCTGCCTAAGGGCAGAATCATTAAGAGCGGCACCATCAGGGGGATAAACACGGAATTAAAATAGGGCGGCCCCACAGAGAGTTTACCCAGATTTAAGGCGTCAATGGCCATGGGGTAGAGTGTGCCCAACAACACCGAGGCGCAGGCCACCACCAGCAATACGTTATTGAGCAGCAAGAACGATTCGCGCGACACCAATTTAAAGCGCCCGCCTTCGGTCACGGAGGGTGCACGCCAGGCAAACAAGGTCAGCGAGCCACCAATCACAAAAGCCAAAAAGGCCAGCACAAAAATACCGCGCTTGGGGTCTGTGGCAAAGGCGTGTACGGAGGTCAGCACGCCGGAGCGCACGATGAAGGTGCCCAGCAAGGAAAGCGAGAAAGCGCTAATGGCCAGCAACACAGTCCAGCGTTTAAAGGCGCCACGCTTTTCCGTGACCACCAATGAATGAATGAGAGCCGTACCCACCAGCCAAGGCATAAAGGAAGCGTTTTCTACCGGATCCCAGAACCACCAACCGCCCCAGCCCAATACGTAATAGGCCCAGCGTGAACCAAAGCAGATGCCCAGCGTTAAGAATACCCATGCAGCCAAGGTCCATGGGCGCGACCAGCGCGCCCAAGCAGCGTCCAGCTTGCCCGAGATGAGGGCTGCTAAGGCAAAGGCAAAAGCCACAGAGAACCCCACATAACCCATGTACAGCATGGGGGGGTGATACACCAAACCGGGGTCTTGCAGCATGGGGTTTAAATCGCGCCCCTCAGTGGGGATGGGCAGTAAACGATCAAAGGGGTTGGAGGTGAGCAAGATAAAAAGCAAGAAGCCCGCGGTCACCAAGCCCAACACGCCCAATACGCGTGCCACGATGGGGTCGGGCAAGCGACGTGAGAAGAGCGCCACAGCCGCTGTCCAACCCGTCAGCATCAATACCCACAACAGCAGGGAGCCTTCATGACCACCCCATACCGCCGAGAATTGATATTGCACGGGCAACTGAGAATTAGAGTGTTCGGCCACGTAACGCACCGAGAAATCATTGTGCAAAAAGGCCCAAGCCAAGCAGCCAAAAGCCACTGCAATGGTAAAAAACAGCGATAGAGCTGTGGGGCGCGACAACGTGATCCACAGGGCGATGCCTTTTTGAGCGCCGGTGAGTGAGAAAGCAGCCAGAGTCAGCGAGAGAAGTAGCGCCAGAATCAGCGCAAAGTGGCCCAGTTCAGGGATCATGCGAGTCGCCTTAAATGATTAACAGCCCAGTTTACCAGATTTGGGGCAAAAGCCCTGAAACCGGCCTGTGCCGCGGGGTTTATAATGAACTCCGTCACCAATCTCGTGGAGCGCATCATGTTTAAACACATTCTAATACCAACGGACGGTTCTGAGTTGTCACAAAAGTCGGTAACAGCGGGTTTGGAGATTGCACGTTCATTGGGGGCTCGAGTAACCGCTTATGCCTGCGTGGTGGAATATTTACCCATGACGGAGTTTGCTGTGGAAACACCGCAGAGCGTGATGGAGCTGATGGAAGCAGAGGCAGATCGTCATTTAGCGCTGGTATCTCAAGCAGCACAGAAACTAGGCGTCACATGCAATGCCATCAAGACGGTGGAGTTTTCACCGTATACGGGCATTATTAACACCGCACGCGACCAAGGGTGCGACTTAATTCTGATGTCTTCCCATGGCCGGCGCGGGTTAGCGGGGTTGCTGTTGGGCAGCGAAACACAAAAAGTGCTCACACACTCAACAGTTCCCGTATTGGTGTATCGCTAACGGACTATTGCACAGCGCCAGGAGGAGTGGCTGAAACCCGTCTCCAAGGTTCCGGGCATTGCGCCACATAGGGGTAATACCCCTTCGCCGAGTCACAATAAAACCAACTGCCTGAACCTTGTGCGGATGGGGCCACCGTGGTTCCTTGTGGGGATACAGGTGTGGAATTATCAATCACCACAGTAGCGGGTGATGCGTAGCCGTAGGGATAGCCGTAATAAGGGCTATACACATAAGGGTTGGCCAAATAAGCCGCTCCTAACCCCAACCCCAAACCCAAACCTAGTCCTCCCCAACCCCAACCACCACCCCCTTCATATCCACCGCCCCAGCCGCCCCTACCGGCATATCCGCCATGGCTATAACCACCACCACCACGAAAACCGCCATGATCGGCCGCTGCCGGCAGTGAAGCGCATGCCGCCACTAGGGCCAAAACCAAACCACTTCGTTTGAGTGCCGTATTCATTGTTCCATCCTCGCTGATTGGCTTATGTAATTAATGGGCGTTGCCAGGTGCTTTATGTGCGGATCCATTGCCTTCCGCGTCACGATTATGTGGGCCACCACATTGCTCGCCATAACCAGCCTGCCATCCGTGGTGGGCATTTTGCATACTCAAATCAAAAATTGTTTTTTGATTGGTATCCAGTGCGGCGTAAAAAGCTTTGGTGCGCTCTAATGCGCTTTCCATGCGTGTGACATGCTCTTGCATGCGGGTGATTTCACCGCGCACATGATCCAGTCCATGTGCCATGCGCTCCGGTGTGGAGCCTTCTTCATGGGTGATGTCACCCTGCATTTTTTGATGCCAAGATTTGATGCGCTCCGCTTGTTTCTTAGATTCTTCCAGCACACCACCGGACCAGGTGACCCAAGCAGAGGTCTGTGCCGGCGTTAAATTCAGTTTAATTTTGAGTTCATCTAAATAGGCTTGCGTATGTTGTACCGGATCCATGGAATGCATATAACCCATAGGTGGAGGAGGGCTATCAGCAAGCGCGGGCAAAATGGGGGGCAGTAGGGCGCCCACGGCCAGCAATATCAAGTAACGAATGGATTTAAATGTCATTTTGTACCCCTTGGTCAAATAAACAAAAATGCTATAACAAAAACAAACCCCTATACCTGAGGGTGGACCGTAAAAATGATGCAGAGTTCGATTTGAAATACATTGTTACCTTATAACGTATTTTTGGGGATAATGGTTGACCTGCAGCACTGCGGGATTTATTACAAGGAGATTTCCCCATGGTTCGCTCCCTTATGCTTTTGTTCAGCTTGCTGGTTACATTAAACGTTTGGGCCGATGCCGCACCCGTGCGCCCACCCAATCCCTTAGATACCATTCCCGATGCAATGCCCAATGACATTCCCTATGGTGCGCCACTTTCGTTGGATCAAGCCAACGCGGTGATTGCTGTAGTGCGTAGGGCAGCCGAATCGCATCATTGGAAACTGAATATTTCGGTGGTGGATTCGGGCGCTAACCCAGTGGCCTTTGCCCGCATGGACAGTGCGCAGTTGGCCTCCATTGCCATTTCAGAACATAAAGCACGTGCCGCAGTGACCTTTCGACGGGAAACAAAATCGTTTGAGAATGGTATTCAGGTGAGTGGCTATCACTACATCACCACGCTTGATGGCGTGATTGCTTCACGCGGCGGTTTCCCCTTAATGGTCGATGGTAAAATTGTCGGCGGCTTGGGTTGCTCGGGTGGAACGGGGTCGCAAGACGAAGCGGCCTGTGCTGCAGGGGTTGCCTCGTTCGGTAAATAACGCGGAACTAGCCGGGGTGTTTCCAGCGAATGGAGTAAGACGCCACCAACACCTCGGCCAGCAGCAACAGCAAAGAAAAAACGAAAGAACCAATGCCGCTAACAAAGGTGGAGAGCACCAGTTTAGAAAACTGCACCTTACCGCCCACCGCCTCGCTAAAGAACAATTCCAGTACCGTTAAGCCAATCATCAAACCACAAATCACCACAAAGGCCATTGAAATATTAATTAACCAACCACGTCGGGTTAAATCTTCTAATTCATTTTGGTAAGATTTTTTTCGGGCATCGCTAAGTCCTGGTTCATCCGCCAATTCGTTTTGCAGAAAGCGCGAGCGGTCCACCACCCGAGCCAAGCGATGGGTGAGGGCAGAGACCAAGTTGGCCACAGCAGTGAGTAAGAACACCGGAGCCAATGCCAGCTGAATGCCTTCGCTAATTGAGGTGGGGTCCATAGGGTGTTAACAATAGAGGTTAGTGAATAGTGAAATAACCAGCGATTAAAGGAATGACCACAGCACCCAGAATACCATGCAGACCCATGGCCAGGCTGGCGTAACCACCTGCTTCTGGGTGCACGCTAAAGGCACGCGAAGTGCCAATGCCGTGCGCTGCCACGCCAATGGCAAAACCGCGTTGCCACCATGCCGTAATTTTTAACCCATCCAATACAAAGCGCGCCAATATCGCCCCCAAAATACCTGTGGCTACGGCAAATACAGCCGTGAGCGTGGGGGAGGCGCCAATGCGCTCGGCCACACCCATGGCAATGGGGGCGGTGACTGACTTGGACATTAAGGCGCCCACTATGGCGGGGTCTGCAGAAAAGAAACGCGCAATGATCACAGCGCTCATAATAGAGGTAGCGCCCCCACAGAGCAGGGCCAGTAAAAGCGGGAAGGCGCGCCCCTTTAATCCGCTGATACCGCGATAAATAGGGACCGCCAACGACACTGTGGCGGTACCCAACAAGAAATGGACAAATTGCGCCCCTTCAAAATATTTGTCGTAGGGCATATCCATTAACCACAGCGTGGTGGCCACAATGAGTACCGCAATGGCCACCGGGTTGGCCAAAGGATTGCGCTGACTTTTTTGGTACAGATAAAAACCGATTTGATAGGCGGTGAGGGTCAGAATCAGTGCCAACAAAGGGCTGCCTGATAAATACACCCAAATTTCAGTGATGGGCAGGCGGTTATTCATGGGGATCACGGGTTGTGGCGCGCAATACCAGAGCGGTAACCGCTATGGTGAGAACAACGCTGCCCACCAAGGCCGCCATAATGGCCAGCGCATGTTGGCGCAATTGCGGTAGAAATAAAATGACGCCCGTGGCCGCGGGAACAAACAGCAGACCCAGATGTTGGCTAAAACTATCGGCCACTAACGCCATGCTCTGGGGGATGGTGCCACGCACACTTAAAAACCCCAACAACAACATTAAGCCAATAACCGGACCCGGAATGCTGGGAAAGGCAAAGTGCGATACCAGTTCCCCCGCACCTTGCCAGAGCAGAATTTGAACCAGACCTGCAATCATAAGCGCCTGATGATTAGGTCCAGTCGCCGCCTCCACCCCCACCCGAATCCCAAGAACCGGAATCGGATACGCCGAAATCTTGACCCCCTAAGTCGCTGTTGGCGTTACCGCCCTGTGGCATGCCGCCAGAGTTGCTGCCACCCATTAAGTTGTGTGCCAAGGCTTCGCCAGCCACCAATCCGGCACCCAGTGCCGCACCCGTTGCTAAGGAACCCATTAGTCCCATACCGCCACCACCGGGTTGAATGGGTTGGCCCATGGGGACGCCGGTTTGCGGATAGCCACCGGGTTGCTGGCCGGGAGCCACCATCGGATATTGTCGTGCTTGGCGGCGCACCAACCAGACGACGAGCAATAAGGCCAAGCCGCCGATCAAGAGGATCGTTCCCCAAGAGATGGAGGGAGAAGATTCAGAGGACCCTTGTGCCATGGTGCCAGAGCGCCCGTTGAGTGCTTGCTGCAACTCTTGTACGGAACGGGGGTTAATGGAAGGCAGGCCCGGTTCCAGCTTTTCAGCGAGAGCAAACTCCGTGCGCGCCGTGGCAAGATCGCCTGACTTAGCCAATACCTCAGCGTTTACATAATGCGCCTTTCCTGAATTGGGATGCGCTTGCAGCACCTCTTGCATCATGGTGCGCGCCTCAGCCAGCTGTCCGCTGCGGGTGGCCGTATACACCTGATCTAAGGTGGGTTCTGCCGCTGTTGCGATGAGCGCGGCGCCCATCAACAGGGTTAGCAGAAACAGTTTTAATTTAGTTTTCATAGTGACTCCAAAAAAAGTATTTTGGGGTCAGACCCCGTATGGGGTCTGACCCCTGGTGAGTCGTGCATCAAACGTACGCCATCATGCCACATTTCGACTCTTTCGGTTTTCACGACAGCCTTTTTTCAGACCGAAACATTTTCTTACAAATATAACTAAAGTTTGATCTGCATCAAAAGACAGAGTCTTTTAGAAGACTAATATGTGCAAAGGTGCTGACCTTATTTGTCTGGGCAGCTTTAAATTGAAATCATTTTGAATGAGAGAATATTAAAATGAGCTTTAAATTCAATATGTTACTAGCATCTACGGTTACTGCCTTGGTTTTATCGTCAGGGGCTTACGCTGCCGTGGACGAAGAAGCCGCCAGGGCCCTGGCCCAACAGAACAACTGCTTTAAGTGCCATGCCATTAATAAAGATAAGGACGGTCCGTCATATCACAAGGTGGCAGAGAAATATAAAGGCAAGCCTGAAGCGCTGGACAAGCTGGTTATCCATGTGACATCCGGCGAGAAGGCCAAGTTCCCTGATGGCCATGAAGAAGAGCACAAGATCATCAAAACATCACCAGCAAAAGATACGGCCCAGATCAAGAACTTGATTCAATGGATTTTGGCGCAATAGTTGTAATTCAGAGAAACCTGAACAAATTGTGACAGGGGAAAAAAATGAAAACCTTTCGAAAACTATTAATGGTCAGCCTTCTCATCGGTGGCCTTGGAGTTGCGTCAGCGCTTCTTGCTGCTGAAATCAACTTACCTGAGTTGGGTGTTAATGCCACGCAGGCAAAAGCGGCGCGGGCCCAGGAAGGACTTAAACGAGATGCCATTTGCACCCGCTGTCATGATGAAACCGAAACCAAACCCGTCTTATCTATTTATCAGACCAAGCATGGCGTTCGAGGGGATTCCCGTTCGCCCACTTGCCAATCCTGTCATGGTGACAGTGAAAAGCATCTGGCAGGAGATAAGGATGGTAAGGGCCGCCCTGCCACCGATATTGTTTTCAAAAAGGGTGTTTATGCGGCCAGTGACGAAAAAGATCGGGCCTCGCAATGTCTGACTTGCCATAAGGGTGGAAAGCGCACCAATTGGGATGGTGGAAAACACGAACAAAACGGCATGGCTTGCAACGACTGCCACCAAGTCCACCAACCTGCTGACAAGCTGCTGAGCAAGAAAACCCAAGCAGAGGTCTGTTTTACCTGTCACAAAGAGCAACGAGCCGATACACATAAGATATCCACTCACCCCATCGATGCAGGCAAGGTGACCTGTTCGGATTGCCATAATCCGCATGGTGGGGTAGGTCCAAAGCTTCTCAAAAAGAATACGGTGAATGAAACCTGCTTTACCTGCCACGCAGAAAAACGCGGCCCCTTCTTGTGGGAGCATCAACCCGCCACAGAGGATTGCACCAACTGTCACACACCTCACGGTTCTAATTTAACTCCTTTACTCAAGAACCGTCCTCCGTTCTTGTGCGACGACTGTCATGACGGCCCCCATAACAGCCAGGCCCCTTACGGTGCAGGAGCCGCTGGACTGCAAGGTGGGTTGACTGGAGCCACTCCGGTAGCGCCGGCGACCAAAGTGAACCCGAACACAAGTGCCAGTGGGCGTGCCTGCATGAACTGCCACGCAATGGTCCATGGGAGCAATAGCCCCGCTGGCGCGCTCCTGCATCGCTAATAGGGAAAGGAGAATAAAATGAAATCATATAACGCAAGACTTAAAGTCAATGTCATTGCTGTGGCAGTGCAAAGCGCTCTGGCAATCATGACGGCTTTCCCGGCTGTGGTGATGGCCGAAGGAAGTGAAGATGTGGCAGCACTTACAAATCCTACCAACTTTGTTGAAATTGGGGCGGGTCATGTGTCAAATACCGGCAAAGATTCCAACAAATTTGGTGAATACAATGGACTCAGCAGTGATGTTCATAACTTTGGAATTGGTAATTTCAGCATCAAAGGGGGCGATTCATACGGGCAGGGCCTAGGGACCAATCGCTGGTCCCTGACTGGCACTGATCTGGGAACTTTTTCCCGGGAGATTAACGCCGGTGTTGGCAGTCAGGGGGCTTGGGATTTTGGGCTTGGTTTTGATCAGCTTCGGCATTACACCACAGACAATTACCAGACTCCTTACATGGGATCAATTGGCGCAAACGCTTTTTTGCTTCCATCCAATTTCGGATTGATTAACTCAAACGGAAATGGCACGCGAGCATTGACTGCTACGCAGGTTGGAGATTTTCATACCCAGGATGTGTATTCTCAAAGGGATAACACTAACTTTGCCGCAGGGTACGTGTTCAATAACTCCTGGAACTTCAAATTCGACTATAACCACTTGAGTCAGTCGGGAGCTAAGTTAACGGGGGCGGGTACAGATCCCAGCACCAGTTTTGGCGGTATCAGTACTTGGGGTGGGGAAAGGATACTCATCCTGATGACTCCCACAGAATACAAGACCGATAATTTCAATGCAGCGTTTAATTGGTCGGGAGATAAGGGCACGTTTACTGGCGGTTATTATGGCTCGTTGTTTAGAGATAACAACTCCGGAGTTTCTTTTCAAAACCCCTACCAAACTACGTCGGCAACAGGCACTATTTTAGCTGCCGGCTTTCCTCTGGACACCATGAGTACTCCCCCCAGCAACCAATTTCATCAGTTGAATGTTATGGGTGGTTATTCATTAACCTCGGCCACCAAGATGACGGGTGGTTTGTCGTACGGTCGCAATACGCAGAACGCAAGTTACGCTGGTACATACACGCCAGGTATGGGTGGATCGAGCAATCCCACCTCATTGAATGCTGATATTGTAACGACGCATGCTGATGCCAAGCTGGTCCATCAGGCCACAAAAGAGCTGTCTATATTAACTGCCATCAAGTATGACAAACGCGATAATCAAACCGCAACGAATCTCTATAGCTTCTATGATGAGGGCAATAAGCTTCGCGAAGCTTGGAATACTCCAGAGAGTAATAGAAAGTTGCAAATTGAATTAAGTGGCGATTACCGGTTTGACCCAAAGCAAAAGGTGCACTTTGGCTACGAATATCAGGCTATAGATCGGTGGTGCAATAATTCGCCATCAGTGGCGCAGATACAGCAGGCCCAGACCCTTTCCGGTACTGCTAATTGGTCGCCCACAAGCATTACAAATGCAAATAATTACTATGCAAATGGCACGTCTTGTGTTCAGGTTCCGAAAGATCGGGATGATAAGTTTGTGCTGAATTACCGCTTGAAAGCATCGGACAGTGTAAACTTTAACGCTGGCTACGCCTATGATAATCGCTCGGCAACGATTAACCCTTCATTCTATAATCCAATGCAGTCGGTTACTCAAGGTTTCGAGAATCCTGGTTATTTGGCCTTCTTTCAGGCGCCTATGATGTCAGACCTGTATAAGTTTGGGGTCAGCTGGCAGGCAACGGACGCTCTTAACTTAGCTTTTAGTAGCAAATATCAAAAAGATCATTACAGCTCCACATTCGGAGTGAAAAACGGTGACTTGGCGGCCATTAATCTGGATGCCAATCTGAATATTACCGAAACCACTGTGCTCACCGCATATGCCAACTGGCAACAGCGTCAGCGTGATCTATCATCCGCCGCTGGTAGTTTTTCTGGCGCCTCTTCTGGCACTCCTTCTCAGTTTTGGAGTAACAACATGAGGACAAACGACACCTCCTTTGGACTCGGTGCTCGCCAAAAAGAGTTGATGAAGGGGAAATTGGAATTGTCTGAAGATTTGACTTACTCCTTGGGTCAAACAGACTATTCCACTAACCTGTTAAATTACACGTCCACTTCCTGCACGCCTACCAGCAACCTATCCTGCGGGGCTCTGCCCACCATTAGAAACGAGATGTTTCAATTCAAGCTGGCTGGTGTTTATAAGGTGGATAAGAATTCGAGCATTAAGCTGGGTTATCTTTTCCAGCACATGAATTCGAGCGATTACTATTACAACCTGTATCAGAATGGGTACACAGCCAGTACGGCATTGCCGACTAATCAAGCGGCGCCTAACTATGACGTTAATGTGGTATTTGTATCCTATATTTATAGTTTTAGGTAATAGAGTTGAAATTGGCAGATGAAAATTCGAGGTTAACAATAACCCCGGTTTTTTAAATTAATTTTTTTAAAGGACCATTCAGATGGATAACAAAAAGCCCGGCGTCTGCAAACGTTGGTGGTCGGTGATGCGCAAACCCAGCATCAAGTACTCGGTACTGACATTGCTGGTGATTGGGTTTTTTGGCGGGATTATTTTTTGGGGTGCGTTTAACACTGGGTTAGAAGCCACCAATACATTGGAATTCTGTACCAGTTGCCATGAAATGCGCGACAACGTTTATCCAGAATATAAGGAAACCATCCACTACATGAATCGCACCGGTGTGCGTGCCACCTGTCCTGATTGCCACGTGCCACACGATTGGCCACATAAGATTAAACGTAAAATGAAAGCAATATTTGAGGTGTGGGGCAAGATCACCGGCAGCATTGATACGCGTGAAAAGTTTGAAGCCAAGCGCATGGAATTGGCTACCCACGAGTGGACACGCATGCAAGCCAACGGTTCACGGGAATGTCGTAACTGCCATAACTTCGATGCCATGAGCAGCGAATTGCAAAAGCAAACACCGTACAAGAAACACATGAAAGCCCGCGATGAAGGCAAAACCTGTATTGATTGCCATAAGGGCATTGCACATCACTTGCCCAAAGAATACAAAGAGCCCGAAGATGAATAATTTGATTTCTGGATGCCAAGCTCGCGATTTGCTTAACCCGTTTTAACCAGCAATACCCCTCATTGCCCGCCTTCTTGGCGGGTTTTTTTTTTGGGTTTTGCTAGCAACT
>Ga0214188_100266_pt1 | contig 14116 bp, 17 predicted proteins | sample TroBogEpilimnion_5_FD_153026 | JGI IMG/M metagenome (GOLD analysis project Ga0214188, IMG submission 153026) | Freshwater microbial communities from Trout Bog Lake, WI - 01JUL2008 epilimnion | ecosystem: Environmental > Aquatic > Freshwater > Lake > Epilimnion/Euphotic zone | place: Trout Bog...
TGGGCGTAGGGACAGGTAGGTCCGCACACCGAAGACTCTAGGGTCTGCGATCAGCCATGTGAGCTGAGAGCCTTTCATACCACGAGCTGCTAGGCTGCTCTTGGTGCACCACCAGGGTGCTCCCCTGCCGCCTAGGGCGGCATGCCGGAGGCTCGCGCTGTCAGCGCGACCACCCCTGGCGGGGGTGGGGTCTGGAGTGGAAAAGCCACTCCAAGACCTCTGCGCTGCCGCAGGCTCTTGTTTGCGTCTGCTGTCTTCCTTGAGGACTTTCTCATTAGTGCCTTTATCCTTCAAAGCCTTTCTCCTTATGTTGGGGGTCCTCTTGGGGGTGAAGTTGGGGGTAGGGTTGTCGGTGACTTGGGGTACCGATGCGGCCGCATCGTGGAGATGATTCATTCCCAACGGTTTGCGAGACGCGTGAGGGGTTTGCATTCCGGTCGCAATGCGGCGCAGATGCGGGTGTATATGCGGGTGTATATGCGGGTGTATATGCGGTGGGCATGCGGTCGCATTACGGGAGGGCATGCGGGTGCATATGCGGGAAGCATGCGGTCGCATTGCGGAGGGCATGCGGTCGCATTGCGAGACCTCCATGGGCCGGGACTTCAGTTGCGGCGCAACTGGGCAACTTTAGCTGGCAAAGGCCACGAGATCGTCGGCGCGGAGGGCGGTGACTTTGGTTTTGAAGGCCTGATTGGCGGCGGCCCATTGCTTGATGGCGTCTGCCAAGCCTTCGCGCTTGGGGTGGCGCAGGGAGTAGGCCATGAAACCGCCGCGCGGCCCTTTGGCATAGCGGCAGCGGGCGAAGAAGCCCAGTGCTTCCAGCTTGTCGAGTTCCGCACGAATCACATCGCGAGAAAGGGGCTGGCAGTGCGCGGGCAGGGTGCCCTTCCCGGCCTCGAAGAGCGCCTTGCTATGGAAGCCGCAGGCGCGGGCCTGGATGCTTTCCCAGCCGAGGAAGGTGAAGCCGTAGGTGTTGACCTTGGCGCTGAGGATGGCAGCCAAGATGCGGAATTCGCGCCAAGTGAGCAGCTTGAAAGGAGCGGGCAGCGCCTCCTTCCCGGCGGCCTCCCGGGCGGTGTAGAGGCCACCCCACATCCAGTCTGCGCGGAGGCGGAAGAACACCTCGCCGGGCTGATGATGGGTCTGGTAGAAGGTGGCATGATGGGCGGAGTTGCCGCCCCGTATGTCCAGGATATGGGACCCGGCCAGTGCAGCCTGCCACAAGAACAGGTTGGTGTTCTCGGGGCAGGCCGTGGGCAGGCGTTGGCTCTGGGCATGTGCCGTCGCTGCGGTCAGCAGGTGCTGGAAGGCTTCCTCGCCATGGGTTTTCTGGTGGCCGATGCCTGCATTGACGATGCCGCAGGAGAGGCAGCGCTCCAGCGCATCCAGCGCGCTGTCCCCGCTGTGCAGGAGGCACAGCGGGGCGGTGAAATAGAGACCGGTGGCACTCATGGTTTCAGGGGATCTTAGTTGGAGGAGGGGGCGGATTTCTGGCTGCTGAGGGCGGGTCGCTCGTACTGCTCCAGCGCGGCGCGGACCTTCTGGTAATCAAAGCGGCAGAATCCCTTGATCTTGATCATGGGCACGACCTGGTCGCTGACCCAGGTGGACAGAGTGCGGCGGGTGATGCCGAGCATGCGCGCCTGTTGTGCTTGCGTGAGCAGTTCTTCCATGGGCGCGGCAGAGCATGAGGAGTTTTGTAGCAGGGTGGTGATGTTTGAGTTCATGATGAATGTTCGTTGTGGTTAGTGAGTGCTAGGGTGTGGTTATACGTGGTATCTTACGGTCGCGTCTTTGCAGGTTGTCGCTGGAAAGGCGCGGGGTCCGCGTGCAGGCCATGTCTAGTGGGTCAGAAGCCGGTGAAAGCTTCAAAAGCCTGCGGTGGGTGCGATGTCAGAGTTCTTCACTGCCGCTCTCGCTGTCATCTCCGTGGAGACCACGTTCTGCACGACAGCCATCCTCAGGAATAAAGACAAGCTCTGTTCAGCTTTTGGAAAGTCAATCCCATTTGAAGAAAAAGAGGGGTCGTTTCGAAACAGCAGCGCGAAATGGCGCAGCGGGTAGTGGGGTATGGTATTACAAACCAGCGACGCTTTTTGCTCAAACCCTGGTTGCCGAGGCGTCGGAGCTAGGCAAGGTGGACGGGCATGAGAGGGTTTGACTACCAACGGCTCGTCATTGGCTATCACGGTTGTGATGCCGCTGTGCGTGACCACGTGATCCAGCAAGGTGGCCAGCTCATGGCCTTTCCAAAGACTTATGACTGGCTCGGCCAGGGCATCTACTTCTGGGAGCACGGACCGGCCCGCGCCATGGAGTGGGCAGAAGCCCAAAAGAAGCGAGGCAAATTGAAGACCCCGGCGGTTCTCGGTGCGCTACTGCATTTGGGTCAGTGTTTTGACCTGCTGGATGCGAAGTACACGGATGTTCTGGCCAAGGCGTATCCCAAGTTTGAACAAGAAGCCGTAGAGTATTGGGGAGAACTGCTCCCAAAGAACAAGCCTCTGCACGCGGAAGACGACGATCTGTTGCTAAGGGATCTCGACTGCGCTGTGGTGAACTGGACCATTGAGCGGCTCCAACGACGCGGAGCAACGCCCTTTCACAGTGTGCGGGGAGTCTTCCAGGAAGGTGCCGCCGCTTTTCCAGATTCTGGGATCCGACGTCGCTCGCACATTCAGATCGCCGTTCGTGATCCTGCTTGCGTACTGGGTTACTTCCTACCATCTTCCGAAAGTAACGATGCCTAAAAGCCTGCCATTTCCAAAAACCGATGTGCGCTCAGTTTGGATGAAAGTTGAGCGGGAACTTGACGCCATGAGCAAGGAAGAGCGTGTGGCCACGCTGGTGGATGCAGGCATTCTCACGCCGAAGGGTAATTTTCGGAAGCCCTATCAGCGGCTGGCGAGAATGTTCGGTACAGCAAAGTCAGCGGCTGCGGGCCAAAAGTAAGAGCAGTGCGGGCAACGGGCTCGTGACCCCAGCGGGGTCGCGATGGCCGTGCCCGCCGCCAAACACCCCACCCCACCCCCGACTTCCTTCGTCTAAAGAAAAATAACGGGGGGCACGAACTGCTGGCGCGGGCGGTGTGGGGCGGTATCGTACCGTCCTGCCATGATGGCAGGCCCCTTTTTACCCCCCTTTATTTTCTCATGTGCGGAATCGTTGGATACATCGGCAATCGTCAGGCGAGCTCCATCCTGTTGGACGGGCTGCGCCGCCTGGAATATCGCGGCTATGACTCGGCTGGCATGGCCCTCAATGGCGGCGGCGAGAGCTTGCGGATCGTGAAACGCGCCGGACGCATCGATAATTTGCGCCAAGCTGTCACAGACGCGAACCCGCTGGGCACCATGGGCATCTCCCACACCCGCTGGGCCACCCACGGCCCGGCCACAGACGTGAACGCCCACCCGCACCCGGACCAATCCGGCAAGCTGGTACTCGTCCACAACGGCGTCATCGAAAACTACCAGACGCTGCGGGATCAACTCATCGCCAAAGGCCACACCTTCCTCTCCCAAACGGACACGGAGGTGCTCTCCCACCTGGTCGGCACCTACTTTGATGAATCGAAGGAGCCAGACGGCACGCTGCGGCTGGTCAATGCGCTGAAAGCCGCCCTGGCCCGCGTGAAGGGCACCTATGGTATCGCCGTCATGCACGGGGATCTCCCCGGCGTCATCGTCGGCGCGCGCCTGGGCAGCCCGCTGATCGTCGGTCTCGGCAAGCAGGAGCACTTCCTGGCCAGCGATGTGTCGGCAGTCGTGGCCCATACCCGGGACGTCGTTTATCTGAACGACTACGACATCGTCACCATAACCAAAGATCACTATGATGTGCAGTCCCATCAAGGCGTGCCCGCCGAGGTCAAGGTCAGCCGTGTGGAATTCAACGCCGACGACGCGGAGAAGGGCGAATTCCCGCACTTCATGCTCAAGGAAATCTACGAGCAGCCCAATTCCCTGCGCAATGCCATGCGCGGCCGCCTTTCCCGCGATGAATGCACCGCCATCATGGGCGGGCTGAACATGAGCCCCAAGGAGTTGGTGCAGATCGACCGTATCATCCTCGCCGGTTGCGGCACGGCCTACCACGCCGCCATGGTGGGCGAGTATTTGATCGAGTCCCTCGCCCGCGTGCCGACGGAAGTCGAGATCGCCAGCGAGTTCCGCTACCGCAACGTGCCCACCAACCGGAACACGCTGCAATTCGTCATGAGCCAGAGCGGCGAGACCATCGACACCCTCGCGGCCATGCGCGAAGGCCAGCGCAAAGGCATCCGCTGCCTCGGCATCGTGAATACCGTGGGCAGCACCATCGCCCGCGAGAGCGACGGCGGCGTGTACATCCATGCCGGGCCGGAGATCGGTGTGGCCGCGACGAAGACCTTTACCTCCCAGGTCACCATCCTCACGCTGCTGAGCCTGCTGCTCGGTCGCATCCACCACCTTTCCAGCGTCGATGGCTTGGAGATGATCGACGAACTCGAAGCGATGCCGGACAAGATCGCCCAGATCCTCAAGCAGGCGGACAAGATCAAGGCCATCGCCGAAAAGCACTGCAATGCCGAGGGCATGCTCTTCATGGGCCGCCAGATGAACTACCCCGTGGCGCTGGAGGGCGCGCTGAAGATGAAGGAAATCAGCTACATCTACGCCAGCGGCCACCCGAGCGCGGAGCTGAAGCACGGCGTCATCGCCCTGGTGAAGCCGGACATGCCCTCCATTTTCATTGCCCCGGACGACGCCGTCTTCGACAAAAACGTCAGCAACATCGAGGAAGTGCGCGCCCGCAAAGGCCCCGTGATCGCCGTGACCACCGAAGGCCGCACGGAGTTGGAGCGCATCACCGATGACGTGATCTACGTGCCTGACTGCCCTTCCTACCTCACGCCTATCCTAAACGTGGTGCCGCTGCAGCTTTTGTCCTACTACACCGCCGTCGCGCGCGGCTGTGATGTCGATAAACCAAGAAATCTGGCAAAAAGTGTTACGGTGGAGTAGAGTATGCCGTCAGCTCCCGATCATGTCCGCACTCCCACCCCGTTCCTGCCGTACGCTTTGCTTCGTCGTGCTGGGGCTGTGCCTGGGTGGGATGTCTGTCTGGGCGGCTGATCTGAGCACCGACGCCGCTCCGCCCGCCACCCCCGCTGCCGTCGCCGACCAGACGCCGGCGGATTTTCTCGACACCATCGGCCTGCGCACCAAGGCGCGCTGGCGGCTGCAGTTTCGCCCGCCGCCCCCCACGCCGCCCACGGACCGTGGCCGTGCCGCCCTGATTCTTGGCGGCTTGATGGCAGACAGCTTCCTCGTCTGGCAGGCGGGGGATGCGCAGCAGTTCCGCAACAACAACCAGGAAGTCCTCAGCTACTGCCGCATGCTCGGACTGGGTGAGAAACTCCTGCCCCGCCTCATGGCCCAGGGCAAGATGGCCGAAAGCAGCGCCTGGAAGGAACTGCGCAGCGAACTGGTGGACAGCCACCAAGTGCTCATCCGCATGCTGCGCGACCAGATGGACAACGACCTCGCCGTCCTCATCGATCTCGGGCTGTGGCTGCGCCTGCTGGACATCGTCTCCAGCGTGGTCGTGGAAAACTCCACGGTCGAAACGCGCCCCCTCTGCATCGGCTCCCCACTGGTGCTGCAGGAGATCCGCGACGACTTCAACCGCCTCGGCCTGCCCAAGCATGAAGAGCCCATGATCAAGCACATCGGCACCGCCCTGGAAGAAATCAGCGCCCTCTGGAGAGGCCTTGGCCAAGCCGCGCCCACGGAAGAGCAGGTCACCAAGACCCATGAGAAGCTCAAGGAGATCATGGCGGCGATGGTGGAAAAGTAGCCTTGTCCCTGAGGAACAGGGGGCTGCGAGGCTGTGGAACCAGCGAGAGCTTTGAATTTCGGCAGAGGAATGTTTTGGCAAAGGAATGTCGGAAATCCATTCCTTGGCTGTGCTCCGCGCATTCGTGATATCCTCAGGTGCTATGGAGCCTGATTCGTCAGCGTCAGCCGCATGAAAATCTGGGTGTTGCTGCCGATGGGGACGCTGAAGATGTACCCGGTGCCGCTGCCGGTGTCGTTTACGGACTGCCAGTTGGCTGGAGTGAGGGAGCGGGTGAACTGCGCGCCGTAGGTGATGTTGGTGACGCCTGCGGGTTCCGTGAAGGTGTACACAAAATTTCCACCGGACTGCTGCGGCTGCGGGAGCATCGAGGCGGTCACTGCGGCGGGGTTCTGACTGGGGCCGAGCAGGGCGAAGGAGACGAGGTTGGGCACGCCGCTATGGTAGGGGTCGGCATTGTCTGCGGCGGTACCGGTGTTGCTCGCGGTGCTGAACCACTGCTGCCGCCAGGAGGTTGGCGTAGAGGCGGTGGTGAAAGTCTGGTCGCTGCCATTGATGGTGCCTCCGCTGTTCGTGCCATTGACGCGAAAGTGGTAGGTGGTACCAGGGTTCAGCCCGGTAAGAACAGCGCTCACCGCCGTGGTGGTGCTGCCCGTTACCGGCGTAGGTGTGCCAGCGACGCTGATGCCGTAGGCGGTGGTCAGGCCGTAGTCGAAGGACACAGTGGTGCTGAAACCGCTGGCGTTGATGGTGCCGTTCAGCGTGGCTCCTGTGCTGGTGGTGGAGCTTGCCGTTACCGTCACGGGAACCGGAACAGGAACGACGACACCCATGCTGATGCGGTTATTGCCCTGGTCCGCGACAAAGAGTATGCCGGTGCTGGATACAGTGATGCCATGAGGCGAATTGAACTGTGCTGCAGCCCCTGTTCCATCCGCACCAGCGGTCACTCCGGCGGTGCCGCCGATGGTGGTCACCACCCCGGCAGGTGTCACCATGCGTATGGTTTGGTTGTACGTATCAGCGACATAGACATTTCCGCTGCCGTCCACCGCCACGTTGGTGGGATGGAAAAACCGTGCGGCACTGCCGGCACCATCGCTGCTGCCAGTGTAGCCCGTCGAGCCTGCCAAATTGCGTAGAGCCCCGACGGGTCCCAGCTTGAAGATGACATTGTAAGTTGAATCCGCGAAATAGAGATTCCCGCTCTTGTCCATGGCCACGCCTATAGGGGCACCAAAGCCCGTCAGTGTCCGCGTGCTGACCACCCCGGCTGGCGTCACCTTGCGGAGATAGCCCGTGGCACCGATAAGATCCGTGACATAGATGTTCCCGCTGCCGTCCACGGCTATGCCTACGGGTTGATTAAACCGTGCGGAACTGCCCGTGGCATCGAGGAGGCCAGGGCTGCCTGCCAGACCCGCCAATGTGATCACCACGCCAGCGGGCGTTACTTTGCGGATGGTGTAGTTGTGGGTATCCGCGACATAGACGTTCCCGCTGCCGTCCACCGCCACGCCGGAAGGATTGTTGAACCGTGCGGCGCTGCCGGTGCCATCGCTGCTGCCAGAACTGGTCGCCAGACCCGCCAGCGTGGTCACCACCCCGCTTGACTCGACCTTGCGGATGGTGTGGTTGCTATAGTCCGCGACATAGACGATACCACTGCCGTCCACTGACATACCAGCAGGATTGTTGAACCGTGCGGCGCTGCTGGTGCCATCGCTACTGCCAGGGCTGCCCGCCAGACCTGCCAGCGTGCTGACCACCCCGCCAGACGTCACCATGCGAATGGTGTTGTTCCTAGAGTCCGCAACATAAACGTTCCCGCTACCGTCCACCGCCAAGCCTTCAGGATAGTTAAACCGTGCGTCGCTGCCGGTGCCATCGCTGCTGCCAGGGGCGGAGAGCGCCGAGCCCGCCAGCGTACTGACCACCCCACTGGGCGTGACCATGCGGATGGTTTGGTTGTACGTATCAGCAACATAGGCATTCCCGCTGCTATCCACTGCCAGGCCGTTAGGGTAGTCGAACCGTGCAGCGTTGCCCGTGCCATCGCTGTTGCCAGGGCTGCCCGCCAGGCCGACCAGCGTGGTCACCACCCCGCTAGGTGTCATCATGCGTATGGTTTGGTTGTACGTATCAGCGACATAGACATTTCCGCTGCCATCCACCGCCACGCCGTAAGGTTTGTAGAACCGTGCGGCGCTACCGGTGCCATCACTGCTGCCACTACTGCCGGCCAGGCCCGCCAGCGTGGTCACCACCCCACTGGGCGTCACCATGCGGATGGTATGGTTGGAAGTGTCCGCGACATAGACGTTACCACTGCCGTCCACGGCCACGCCGTAAGGATTGTTGAACCGTGCCGCGTTGCCCGTGCCATCGCTGCTGCCAGAGGTACGCGCTAGGCCCGCGAGAGTGGTCACCACCCCACTGAGCGTCACCTTGCGGAGGGTGTTGTTGTAAGTATCCGCGACATAGACGTTGCCGTTGGCGTCCACCGCCACGCCTTGAGGACCGTTGAACCGTGCGGTGCTGCCGGTACCATCGCTGCTGCCGGAACTGCCCGCTAATCCAGCCAGCGTGGACACCACACCACCTGGCGTCACCTTGCGGATGGTGTGGTTGTTAGTGTCCGCGACATAGACGTTGCCGCTGCCATCTACTGCCACACTGACCCATGCCCTCAGACCTGCAATCCCTCATCACCGAAGCCACTCGCTACGCTCGCTTCACCATGAAGAAGTGCGGGTGTTTGGCTCCGATCATGATGGCCGCGACGGACCAGGGCACCATATTCTTTACCCCGGACAAGCTGAGCGATACGGGAGCCAAGGATGATTTCGCCAACAAGGTGCGTCTGATCACTGCTTCGTATGGTGCTTCTGCCGTCGTGCTCATTCTGGAATCATGGATCACGAAGGCCAAACCAGATGAGCCACTGGACACCTTAACGCCACCCTCTGAATCGTATGACCGTGAAGAGGTTGTGGTGTTGATTGGCCAGGCTCCGCAGGGCAATATCAATCGTCTCGGTAACGGCAAATTCTGGAACCTGGGTGATGCTGAAGACATGCCGGCCGATTCATTTGAAGGACGGTTTGCCGGCCTTCTTCCACCCAAGCAGTACGATGATAAAACTAGGCAAATGGGAAAAGTGTTGCTTGATGCGATGGGCGTGAAGGTGAGCATGCTGAAATAGCGCCATTCTCGATGTCGATATGGATGCGGTCTTTGCCTCCATCAGACCATCCAGAATACCGAGGCAATGTGGGTTTTCCTCCAAATCAAAGAGGTGTGGTGTGTGCAGCCAGCTAACCTTGATCCTCTTCAGTGATCCGCCTTCCGTCGAGGAGCACGATCACAGAGTCGGACTCGACGCCGTCCTCGTTGGGTTCGGCTACAATTCGCAGTCCGAGAAGCTCCGCGTCTGTCACATTTTCTGGAATCGCTGGCTGTCCCATGGTGATTTAGTCTTTCCTTCAAGCTTTGTCTCAAAAACATAATCCCACGAAAACGCCAGTCTATTCCTCGCCCTCCTATCACGGTTATTGCGCATTTGAACACGAATATGATAGGGAGGGGGAGGAGGGTGCAGCGGCTTCGAAATCTCCTTCTGCAGCTTTCTCCAGTGCCGTTTGACTTGTTTCTTGATGCCAAGGTCGTTCATGATCCTGGCGGCATCAAAGGATGAGCCAAAAAAAGTGTCAAGAAAGTGTCAAGAAAATCGGCTCAAATGAGAATGCACCTGTCATCATGCGTTTGCATGCGCAGCTATTGCATTTGCTCCAATTCATTGAATCACAACAACTTTGGAGCATGGTGCCGGAGACAGGACTCGAACTATGTTCTGGCTATTGATTTACTGGGTATCTGGCAGGTGCGTCACGCTTGCGTCACGCTAAAATTCTACAAATGATGCAACGCGAACTGAATACCTTGGACCTCGGCAGGCTTACCAGGGAAAAGAATCCACTCGACGGGGTGCGCGGGATCGTGATCGAAGCCGCCGTTGACTGAGGATTCGGGGATGCCGAGGGCACGGGCGAGGGCCTCGCTGCCTTCGCCGACTTTATGAGGCGGGCCGACGTCGCCGATGACGGCGTTGACGGTCTTTCCTTTGTAGCTGACGAGCGCTAATGCCCCCAGGAATACCGCAGGCAGGCTGGCGGCGATGTAGGGGTTCAAAACGACGTAGGGCAGCGTGTAGGCATCGATGGGTTTGCCGTCGGGCGTGTGAAGGCTGGTGTCTTTCTGGTAGCACGGATCATGGAAATGATTCGTGGGATCACCATCGCCATCGACGCGATACCAGGGCGTGGTGTAAATGACGCGGTCGGGCTGGACGTTGATCGCGATGCCCTCAATGAATAGTGCGGTGCGCAGGGTCATACCCCCGCGCGCGTGTCAATCATCCATCACGGCGCGCCTTGTGCGGCTAGCCATTCCTGGATGGCGAGCGTGGTCTCGCCACCCGGCTTCACGTCGCCAGACAGCCACTCACTGAGGCGCGGGGCTGGGATGCCGAGGTGATTGATGAGCGCAGTTTTTCGACCGCGACCCGCCTCGCAATACGCCCGCAATCGGGCGATGAGGGCATCAAGCCGTAGCGTGCTGGACTGGCTCATAGGACACCCAGGCAAAGACTTCGGAGCCGTCGAGATCCAGACCTTCGTCAAGGATGGCTTTGAGCGGCCGAGCGGCGGGAGGCTCGTCGCCCTCCAGGTGACCCGAGAGAGCTTCGACCGCATTGCGGCGGACTTCTTCCACGGTGGCACCCGCCGTGCCACAGCCGGGCACGTCAGGGAAATACCCGGACAGGTTGCCGCCTGCGTTTTCGATGATGATGAGGTATTGCATATTTTTTATTGAGTTGAGATTGCCACACCAGTCGGACTATTTCCAGCCCGCTTGTTTGAAAATGGAATTCACCAGGCCTTTGCCGAGATCGGTGGACCCATGGAACGGCACCGTCACTTTACCAAGCTTTTCGCCATGCTTAAAATGCAGATGGCTGCCGCTGTTGGACTTGATCTGATACCAACCGTCTTTCTTGAGCAGCTTGATGATTTCGTTTGCCTTCATGTTTTCATATTACGTCATAACGTAACATAAATCAAATTAAATTTACGCCTTTTCGTAAATTGCCCAAAAAAACACCCCGGCTCCTTGCGAGAACCGGGGTGCTGTGAATGCTGCGGCAGCTTCGGGAGGCCATTCACGCGGCCCTATCGCATTATGTGTGGGGTAAATAAATCAGTTGGTGGCCGGTGGTGTGATGGTGGGTGATGGAACCGATGCGGCGGGAGTTGGTCTGAGCACCAGGGCGGTGGTATCTTTGATGATGAGGCCGGTGCCTGGAGTCAGGATCTTATGGGCTACGGCTTCATCACTGATGATCTGAGTCAGTGGCACGATCTTGCTGACTGTGCTGCCAGGACTGGTGATGATGGCGACACCATTGGAGATGGCGATGGCATCGCCAGGGGCGATCTTGCCGGCGAGCTTGGCCTCCTGGATGCCGAGATTGACCAGCGAGGCCTCGATCTGAACGGCCTCCGGTGTGCTCAGTGATGCGCCGAGTTTCTTCAGCGTGCTGCAGCTTGGCAGCGTGAGCAGCGCGAGACAGCCCACGAGGATCTTGGCTGTGCCAGTCACACCGGCATCTTTGGCGACGTAGCCGAGACCTGCAATAGCCGCCGGAATCGCCCAAAGCTTCCAATCTGCGAGATTGCCGCCATTGGCTTGATAGGTATCAATGAATTTGAGGACAGCGCCAATGACGCCAAGGACTGTGGTGCGATAGTTTTGCATAACATCCCTCGCCGCGTGTCAATTCGCTGCGTGCTACTCCAGCCCCGCCTTGCATTTGAGCCGCATAAGCTCGTCACTCATTCGGCGGCGGTCGGACTCGCAGTTGTCAGCGCGTTGTTCGAGCCGCTGCATGTGGTTTTCCATCTGCTGCAGCCGCTCTCCTCTTTCATCATTAATCTGCTTAATGAGCGATGCTTGGCCTTTGGTCTGATACCACACTGCGATCAGTAGCAGGGCCGCAACAGGGCCGGTGGCAACGATAGTGTCAGTAAGCCGTTGGAATAGATCAGGTGACATGCTTTAAAATCAAAAGCTAAGCATCTGCGTTTTCTCTTCGTTGGTGATGACGTTGGCGGCCACGAGCTGAGTGAGCATGCCGAGCAGGTCGGGATTGTTAGCAATCACGGTGCTGGCGGCGGAGAGCTGTAGCAAGCCACGATGGAGGGCGATACCGAGTCCATCACTCGCCAGGCTCGCGGTGCGAATCTTCGACCAGGTCGCATCCGGTATTCGTGCGAAAAAATCAAACGAGCTGATGGTATGAGGTGCTGTGGCCTGCTGTGTTGCCAGATGCGCTTTAATCAGCTCAATCTCCGCAGCGATGGGAGTCAAATGATGCGCGGCGGCGTAACTGGTGATGGCCGTAACGGTGGGTTTCCAAGTGGGTGTGGGAGTACTCATAAATCAGGGATACCAGGTGCCGTTGACAAGGCTGGCGCGGTACGTGGTGGTTTCGCCGTTGCTCACGTCCGTGGCGATCTGGGAGAAGAAGCTGTTGATGGTGCCTGCAGCGCCTGCGGTGCCTGGCTGGGGGGTGTCCGAGTTGGGGCCGGTGCCTGATCCGTTGGTTCCCGCAGCCCCTGCATTCGCGCCGCCGGAATAGGTGCCATGCAGGATCGAATTAATCACAACAACCAGCCCCGGCGACCCGCCGTTGCCGCCGTTGCCGCCGTTGCCACCAGATGAGCTGTTGTCTGTGCTGTTGCTGCCATTGCCAGCGTTACCGCCCGTGCCCGCGAAGCTCACGCCGAAGCCGTTGATGCTGCAATCTTGGATCGTCAGAATGCCACCGCTGCCACCGCTGCCGCCGTTGCCGCCGGAGTTGCCGACGTAGCCGCTATTGCCATCGCCGCCGTAGCCGCCGTTGCCACCGGACCCGGAGATCAAAACGGCGTCTGAAGTCATATTGAGTCCTGAAATAGTGATGCTTGGGGCATTACTTCCAGCATTGCCATCGCCAGCCGAGATGGAGTTGATGGGATCGCCCGTGCTGCCATCGGTGCCATTGGGTGCCACGATGTAGATGCTCCCGGCTGTCACACAATTTCGCCCGTTCCCTCGGATGCTGCCATTGGTGCCGCTGATGTTGCCCATGATGGAGAGTATTGCCCCGCAGCCAATCAGTGTGATGTCCCGCGTCATGCCTGCGATGTCGCCAAACTCACCCACGCCCAGCACGATGGCTTGCGCTCCCGCGTTGTACGCCGCCTGCGGCGTCGCATACGGGTGCGCTGGATCTCCCAGGACCGCCGTGCCGTCATTCCCATTGGTCTGCACCCAGGCCATGACCGGGCTCGAAATCGCCACGCCCGCATTTGCCAGAGCCGTTTGCACAAAAGCCGTCGTCGCAATCTGCGTGTTGTTGGTGCTACCGCTCGGAGTCGGCGCAGTCGGCGTACCGGTGAATTCCGGTGAATCCACAGCCGCCAGCCCGTCCACCGCTGTGCTGATGGCCGTATTGCGTGCTGTCGCTTCCGCAGTGATCGCCGCTGCACGCGTGTTTGCTTCGCTCGTGATCGCTGCTGCGCGCGTGTTTGCTTCGCTCGCTATTGCCTCTTCGCGTGCGGTCACCTCCGCAGCAATCGCCGCCGCATTCGTTGCCATCCCAGGCACGCTCAGTAGCCTCGTCGTGTCATCATGAGCGAAGCCCCCGGCATCGGTCGCGTGCGCCGTGAGCCAGCGCCAGCGGTCGGCATCCACGGGATCGGACGCCTGATCCTCAGGCCGCACATACGAGTTCTCGAAACTCATCGCCACATCGATCTGCTCTTGCGATCCCGCCAACGCGTACTGAATCGTTAAGATCATCGACGCCGGCGCAGTGAGGCCCGCGAGCGCCGCGCGCAAAGCATCCCCATCGGCGTAATCAAACGCAAACGCATACAAGGTGGTCGGGCCGCTGCCCGTGACCACCGGCGAAGAGGACTGCAGCAGCGCCGGCGAGCCATCCGGGGCGTCCACCATCTTGATCTCCATGAGCACACTCGCCACATCCACCGGGATGATCGCCCCAGTCCCATCAAAGAAACGCACGTTGAGCACGAGCTCCGCGAACAACTTCCCCCGCACATTCGGCAGTGCCGTGCCCGAGGTCGCCGCGCGCGCGACAAGATTGACGGTGTCGATAAAGATGTTGCTGGTCACGCCAAATGCCCCGTGTCAAACCTCACGCCGG
>Ga0214188_100267_pt1 | contig 14111 bp, 14 predicted proteins | sample TroBogEpilimnion_5_FD_153026 | JGI IMG/M metagenome (GOLD analysis project Ga0214188, IMG submission 153026) | Freshwater microbial communities from Trout Bog Lake, WI - 01JUL2008 epilimnion | ecosystem: Environmental > Aquatic > Freshwater > Lake > Epilimnion/Euphotic zone | place: Trout Bog...
AGGATGCTGATCTTGCGGCCTGCCAACGCATCGCGCAGGGGACGCAGGCGATGACGGTGTACAAGCCGATCCAGAGCATCGCTACGCAGGCGGCGGAACTGGCGCTGAAGCTAGCGCAGCGGAGGCCGGTGATCGCGCGTGATGCGGTTGATAATGGGATGGTGGATGTGCCGACGGTGCTGCTGGACATCATCTCGGTGACGAAGGAAAACCTGCGGGAGACCGTTGTGAAGGATGGTTTCCGTGAGGAGGCTGATGTGTTTCAGTAAGCCACTTCTAAAACATGTGGGAACGCCTGCTCAATTTTATCGATCATTTGCGCACCGACACCGTTTGGGATCGGCATGGCAAACTTCGATACCTGCGGGATCGTGAAGCGTATTTGGAGGCATGTGGAGTCGATAGCATTCCAAGCTCGGCCATTGCCGGTTTCCTAAACCTCATTTGCGATGCTTTTGGCATTCCTAAATCACAGGCTTTTTGTCTGCGCCCAACGGACCGCATCGCAGACATTGACGCTGCCATGACTACATGGCTGTCGGACGGCCTGGAACTCGAAATCCTGCTCCAAAAGGTCCGGGAAAAAATCAAACGCCCCGTGACTGAAGCAGAACAAGAAAAGCTGCAAACCGTCGAAGATTTGATTCGTTTTTTACAAACAAATACTGTGGAATAGTTCATGATCCTCCGCGCCCAAAACATCACCAAACGCTTTCCTGGCGTGACTGCGCTCAAGGATGTCTCGTTTGATCTGCGTGAAGGTGAGATTCATGCGCTGTGCGGAGAGAACGGCGCGGGTAAGAGCACGCTGATCAAGCTGCTGTCGGGTATTCATCCGCATGGCAGCTATGAGGGGCGGTTTGAGGTGGGTGGAGAAGAGGCGAGGTTTGAGACGATCAAGGATGCGGAGAAAGCGGGACTGGCGGTGATTTATCAGGAGCTGGCGCTGGTCGAGGAGATGACGGTGGCGGAAAACATTTTTCTGGGGCGTGAGCCGCGGCGCTGGGGGGCCTTCATCGACTGGCCGCGCATGTACAAGGAAGCGCAGGCTTTGCTGAATCGGTTCAAGGTGGATCTCGATCCTGCGGCACCGGTGCGGACGCTTGGGGTGGGGCAGAAGCAGCTCGTGGAAATCATCAAGGCGCTGGCGAAGGATTCGAAGATTTTGATTCTCGATGAGCCGACGGCTGCGCTGGCCGAACACGAGGTGTTGATCCTGCTGGATATTCTGCGCGATCTTCGTCAGCGTGGTATCGCGAGCATCTATATTTCGCACAAGCTTGATGAAGTCTTTGGAGTCGCGGATCGCATCACGGTGCTGCGGGATGGCTCGACGGTGGGCACAAGTAACGCCGCTGATACGAGCAAGGCTGAAGTCATCCGCCAGATGGTGGGGCGCGAGATTGGTGATCTTTTTCCGCGCCGAACGACGCAGCCGGGAGAGGTGATTTTGCGTGTTGATTCTTTGAATGTGGCCGATGCCGAAACCGGTGGCATGCGGCTGCATGACATCTGCTTTGAACTGCGCGCGGGTGAGGTGCTGGGCATTGGCGGACTCATGGGTGCCGGGCGCACGGAGTTGCTGATGCATTTGTTTGGTGCCTGGGGTCGGCAAGTCACTGGCAGCGTGGAGCTGAACGGCCAGACGCTCAGCGGCCTCTCGCCGGAGACGATCATCCAGCGCGGGCTGGTGCTGGCTTCGGAGGATCGCCGCCGCTATGGGCTGCATTTGGAGCAGGAGATCGGCTTCAATCTTTCGCTGTCATCGCTGGATAGCGTGGTGCGGGGTGGATTCATCCAGCGCAATGCGGAGATCCGGCGCAATCAGAGCATGTTTGACTCGCTGCGCGTGAAAGCGACGGGGCTGGAGGCCATTGTGGGCAAGCTCTCGGGTGGGAATCAGCAGAAGGTGGTGCTGGGCAAAGCGCTGCTGACGGAGCCGACGGTCATCCTTTTGGATGAGCCGACGCGTGGCATTGATGTGGGGGCGAAGCTGGAAATTTATGAGATCATCAATCAGCTCACTGCTGCGGGTAAGGCGGTGATTTTGGCGTCCAGTGAGTTGCCGGAGCTCATTGGTATGAGTGACCGCATTCTCATGCTGAATTCTGGACGAATCGGCGGATCGTTTACCAGCGGGTGCGCCACGCAGGAGCAGCTCATGGCGGCGGCGATGGGGCATGCGGGGTGAGGGATTTTGTCATCGCAGGGATGGTAGAGACGCGCTGTGTCGGAGGCGTTTGAAAGGGGGAGAGCGTTGAGGCAGCAGCCCACGCTGGGACGAAGGATTCTAGGGACGCGCACAGCGCATCCCTACCAGCCCTGCGCGGCGCGGTGCCTCAGGGCTGGTAGGGAACCGCTGTGCGCGTCCGTGATTTCGGGTCTGTGACGTCGCTGGCTCTGTAAAAGGTGCGCCGTCCTGGGGGCTTTCGAACGCAGGTAATCCCACTTCCAAATTGAGCAGGTTCGCTGTTGAAGAATTGTGATGCGCGGGAGAATTGATGAAAACACCTTCGGTTTCGGACGTTCGCTTGTCAGCTTTTCAACCTTCCATGATCCGTTCTCTCTTTGTCTTCCTTTTCTTCGCGACTCTCGCCAGTGCTGCGCAGCCGCCGAATATTGTTTTCATCTTCTGTGATGATCTGGCGTATCAGGCCATGAGTTGCTATGGGGACCACCGGAAGCTGCTTGAAACGCCGAACATGGATCGCATCGCCAAGGAGGGGATGAGGTTTGATCGGTGTCTGGTGACGAATTCGATCTGCGGGCCGAGTCGGGCGGTGATCCAGACGGGCAAGTACTCGCATGCCAACGGCTTTTACAACAACAGCAACAGCAAGTTTGACAGCAGCCAGCCGACCTTCCCGAAGGTGATGCATGAGAAGGGCTACCAGATGGCGATGATCGGCAAGTGGCACCTCATGACGGACCCGGTGGGCTATGACTACTGGAACGTGCTGCCCGGCCAGGGGGTGTATTACAACCCGCCGATGATCGACAATGGCAAGAAGGTGAAATATGCGGGCTACGTGACGGACATCATCGGTGATCTGACGCTGGATTGGCTCAAGCAGCGGGACAAAACTAAGCCCTTCATGATGATGTGCCAGCACAAGGCCCCGCATCGTGAATGGGAGCCGCCGGTGCGTTATCTTGGATTTGATAAGGATCGCGTGTATGAGGAGCCGGAGACGCTGTTCGACAGCTACTCGGGCCGCAGCAAGGCGGTGAGCGATCATGACATGGGCATCGACCGCACGATGACGGACAGGGATGTGAAGCTCGTGACACCGGGCAATTTGACGCCCGAGCAAAAGAAAGCCTGGGATGCCTACTACGAGCTGCGCAATGCGAAGTACAAGGAAGCCGCACCTGCGGGTCGTGACCTGGTGAAATGGCGCTACCAGCGGTACATGCACGACTACCTCGCCTGCGTGAAGGCGGTGGATGACAACGTGGGGCGTGTGCTGGATTACCTCGATAAAGAGGGCCTCGCTGAAAACACGGTGGTCATGCTGAGCAGTGATCAGGGTTTCTACCTGGGTGAGCACGGCTGGTTTGATAAGCGCTGGATCTTTGAGGAGTCGCTGCGCACGCCGTTCCTCGTGCGCTGGCCGGGGGTGATCAAGCCTGGGAGCACGAGCAGCAAGATCGTGAGCTTGATCGACTTCGCGAGCACGTTCCTGGACATCGCCCAGTGCCCCAATTTGCCGGATGTGCATGGCCGCAGTCTGGTGCCGCTGTTCAAAGGGGAAACGCCTGCGGATTGGCGTAAGTCTTTGTACTACCACTACTATGAGTATCCGGTGCCGCATCGAGTGAGGCCGCACTACGGGGTGATTACGGAACGCTACAAGCTCGTTCATTACTACAAGCCGGATGTGGATGACTGGGAGCTGCTGGACCGCGAGAAGGACCCGCTGGAAACCCGGAGCTTCTACGATGATCCGGCGTATGCCGACACGGTGAAGGAACTGAAAGCTGAGATCCTGCGCCTGCAGGCGGAGGTGAAGGAGACGATGCCGCCGCCACGATCTGCGTTTGGAAACCAGGCATTTGAGGGAGAGGTGAATCCTCCGGTGCAGCCTGAGCGTAAGGGGGCTGGGAGGAAGAAGGGGGAGTAGTGGTTTTCCCTGCATGACAACAATGCAGGTCAGAGGGCCAATTGACGTCGTCCAAAGGGATGAGCCGGGGAATTTGGTTTGAACCAAGGCGCATTTTTGTGCCCGTGAAACTATTACGCATAAACAGAATTTCCTGGTGACGTCCATTCCGTTTTAGCGTATTGTCACGCCATGATCGTTCATTTCGCAGACAAAACCACTCAAGCGATCTTTGAGGGCAAGCCTGTCAAACGTGTGGCGCTCGATCTGCAAAACAGCGTTCTGCGCAAGCTCCAGACCATGGACGCTGCTACCTCCATCGCGGAACTTCAGGCAATCCCTGGTCTGAAGTGCAAAGTCTATCAACTGCCACTGTGGAGCATCCGCGTGAATGCGCAGTACCGCATTACATTCACCTTTACTGAACTTCCGCTCAAAATTTCCAACGCAATGTTCACCGATTACCACTGAGCCATGAACGGCTTTGGCCGGAAGCCGCATAGTAAATTAAGGACTCTCATAAATGAATTAACATGAAAGCTAAACTCGATACCAAAGCCAACAAGAAAGGAGCTAGCCTCAAACCAGCACACCCCGGTGAAATTCTGCTGCTGGAATTTCTCGAACCTGCTGAAGTCAGCCAGAGTCGTCTGGCAAAAGCGACCAAGATTAGTGGGAGTCGCATCAATGACATCATTAAAGGGCGGCGAGGCATCACACCTGATACCGCTATTCGTCTCGGCGCTGCTCTCGGCGTCAGTGCGGACTTCTGGCTTAATCTTCAACGCGATTATGATCTGCGTCTCGTGCGAGCGGAAATGGCTGGAGAATACGCAGCCATCCATGTCCTGCCCGAGCTGGCGGCGGCGGCATGATCACGCTTTGACTACACCTTCACTCGCTTTGGCATTGAGGGACACAAGGCTGATGCTTTGGCCGCGGAAGCCTCGTTGCCTTTGAGGAAAAAATGGAGTGCGCCTTTTTGGTCGCAGAACCAGACTTCTTCAGCGCCTGCGGCGAAGTAGAGTTCACGCTTGTTTTCCATCTCTTGCCGGGTGTTTCCTGGCGACATGACTTCGACGCAAATTTCTGGTGCGATTGTCAGGACATCGTTTTTCAATCCGCGCTTTATCCGGCTCTCGGAGATATAAGCGACATCCGCGCCTTTGACGCCATCACTTGTCAGCACGGCGCATTCAGTGAGCGCACGCCCCCCGCTCATGAGGATTTTGAGGAGGTGGCCGATTTCCAATTGAAGATTGGAATGAGTGAATCCAGGTGGAGGCATCATGACGATGTGTCCGTAGCGGTTGGTTTCGATGCGGTCCGGCCGTCGTTGCAGGCTGGGATCGGCGCACACCTGCTTCCAGCGCTCCAGATGAAACGCGGTGGCATTCTTGATGCTGGGGATCTTGAGCAGCGCCGCCATGATGACGGATGGTAAGGGTTCGCGAAGGTGCGTTCAACCCGAAACTTGGGTTGAAGAAATCGCTTGCTGGCTGCTGAGCGTGACTACCGCGCAGCACCAACTTTCAAAGGCAATCCGTCTCAAAATACGTGGGTGATGCGATCCTGTCTGTCGGCCACGACTAGGACGGCGGACCTTTTTGGATGCCTGCGCAGTGACAGACCCGAAAACTCGGACCCGACGAAGCGGTTCCCTACCAGTCCTGAGGTGTCGTAACACGTTGGGATGGTAGAGATGCGCTGTGCGCGTCCCTGGAATCCTTCGTCCCAGCGTGGGCTGCTGACTCGCACGTTCCGCACCTTTCCAGATGCTCCGCATCCGTGTCGTGCATCACCCATCTGCAAAAGTAGTCCCGCGCCAAATGAAAGTTTGTGATGCGCGGCAGTCTAGCGTGCTCAACGCCACATGGTCTTGCTGATGTACCAGGCGAGGAACTGGGGACCGTAGAAGACCCAGAGGGCGGCGCCCATTGCGAGGTAGGGGCCAAAGGGGATTTTGGCACCCCATTCGGCTTTGCCGGTGAGGCGGTGGATCACGGCGAAAACGGTGCCGAGCACGGAGGCGGCGAGGATGGTGAAGAGGACGGCCTGCCAGCCGGTGAAGGCTCCGATCATCATCAGGAAGAGCACATCGCCGAAGCCCATGGCTTCGCGGGGGATGACGACCTGGGTGATCTTTGCCTTCAAGGTGGTCACGCCTTCGAGTGAAAACTCTTCCAGTTTGGTGCCATCGCGCACCTTGAGCTTTTCCATCCATAGCTCGGTGGTCACAGTGCCAAAGGAGCGGTCATTGACCTGGAGGCTGGTGCAGGAGACGACCATGCGGTCGGTGGCGCGCATGAAGAGGTCGGCCCAGTCATACTTGTGCTCGCCGAAGGTGACGACGGGTGGCTCGCTGTCATTGGGCTGCGACACCTCCCAGGTCTCCTCTTTGGCAAAGACGAACTTTTTGCGGCCAAAGGCGAGCTTGCCGAGTTCCACGACCAACCAGAGTCCGCCGAGACCGAGGGCGGCACTACCCAGGGAGAAGAGGAGGCCGCGGGTGTGCGTGGTTTGCTCCATCAGCGCGGGCACCCACCAGGAGGCAAGCACACCCACGGCTGCCCCACCGATGGTGATGGAGTGCGGCAGGATGAAGTGGTCGATGTCGATGAAGGTGCCGGAGATGAGCAGGCTCATGAAGACCCACAGACAGAGTACATGAGGCCCCCAGATTTTGATCATCGGCCAGGGATTCCCGCCCGCCGCGTACTCCCCACTGATCTTGAGGAAGACCAGGTAAAACATGACGCCGGTCAGCAGCTCTACCAGAAAGTAGCGGATGGAGATGCCGCCGCCGCATTTAGCGCATTTGCCACGCAGGAGCAGCCAGCTCAGGAGCGGGATATTCTGCCACATGGGGATCTGGTATTTGCAGGAGGGGCAGAAGCTGCGCCGGGGATTGTTCACCGAAATGCCCAACGGCAGGCGGTAGATGACCACATTGAGGAAGGAGCCGATGCCCGCCCCCATGTAGAAGGCCAGAAGGTGCATCAGGGTGTTGAGAATTTGAAAGCGCATGAAAAGTGGCGGAGTTTGCAAACTTGGCCTGCCGTGCGTGAGTACGGAAGCAAAAACTAAGCATGTCTTCAAATTACCGGCGCTGCCTCCAGCAACTACTTCTTCTCGTTCTCGCCCTCAGCAGTGGCTCCTGCGCCCATCGGGGGCAGACCCTGATGCTGTCTGGCCGCTCGGCGGAACACGCCGAGAAATTCCATCTCGTGGATGTGCGCAAAGTGATCCGGGGCATCGACATCGACCTGCGCTACGGCACGGCCAACAACGTGGCGGGCCGCCCGCTGTATCCGTCCGACATGCCCTGCCTGCTGCGCAGTAAGACGGCGGCGAAATTGAAGCAGGCCGAGGCCATTCTTCGCGCGCAAGGCTATGGCCTGCGAATTTGGGATGCGTATCGCCCGCCGGAAGCGCAGGAGATTCTGCACCAAGCCTCCGGTAAGAGCCGCATGTTTCTCGCTCCCGATGATGGCTGGAGCCGTCATTGCGGCGGCATCGCCATAGATCTGACGCTGGTGGATAAACACGGCCAGGAGCAGCGCATGCCCACGGGCTTTGATCAGGACCTGGCCCATTCCCGAACGAACTACCAAGGCAGCGATCCGGTGGTGCGGCGCAATCTGCAAGTGCTCCAAGCGGCCATGAAGCAGGCGGGGTTCATCCAGTTGGAAGCCGAGTGGTGGCACTTTGATGATGCGGCGTATCTTCGCAATCCCCAGCCCATCATCTACGGCTGGGAGCTGTCCCTTCCCGTGATGCCCGCGCCGTGAGTATTCGTAACAACGCCACTTTCACCGTCATCGACGAGACGGACGGCTACATCGTCGTCAATAAGCCTGCGCCGCTGCAGATCCACCCTGGCGATCCCAAGGGCCCGCCCACGCTGTGGCATCGGCTGTGCGATCTGCTGTCGTATGAAATCGCGAACGGCGGGCAGGTTTCGATCATCAATCGGCTGGATCGCGAAACCAGCGGCGTGGTGCTGGTGGCGAAGAATCACGAACTGGCGCGGCTGTTTGGCATGGCGATGCAGGAGCGCAAGATTCACAAGACCTACGTGGCGCTCGTCCACGGCTGGCCGGAGTGGGAAGAGCTGACTCTCGATGCGCCGATCCTGAATGCGCGCGATGTGCAGGCGTTTGATATTTGGGTGAAGCAAATCGTGCATCCGCAGGGGGCGGAATGCCGAACGGGGTTTCGTGTGCTGCGGCGGTTTGAGCGGGATGGGGAGAAGTACGCGCTGGTGGAAGCGAAGCCTGAGACTGGGCGCATGCACCAGATTCGTGTGCATTTGCATCATCTCGGTCTGCCCATTGTGGGGGACAAGCTCTATGGGCGGGATGAGCGGTGCTACCTGGAGTTTATCGAGACGGGGTGGACTGGGGCGCTGGAGCAGCGGCTGATTCTGCCACGGCAGGCGCTGCATTCTTCGCGGCTGGAGCTGAATCTGGAGGGGTTTCCTTCTGGTTGGGATGCGCCGGTGCCGGAGGAGTTTGGGGTGTGAGGTGGGGCTGGCTCGAATGCGCCGGCGGGTGAAAGCTTGCGGCAGGAAGCCCAGGGCTAACGCGAGCGCGGAGCGTCTTGGACTGCGGTGGCAAGCTTTAGCGCGACACCGCTTTCGTTGGCTGGAGGGCATGCTGAGGCCGGAGAACATTCTGCGCCACACGCGAGCGGTGCTGCTTTCGCAGGCTGGATCGAGGGCTGTGGCCGGACAACACGATTCACCCCGCGAAAGCGGTGTCGTCGATGCAGGCTTGCGCCTTGCATCTGTGCCACCGCAGTCCAAGACGCTGGCGCGCTTGCGGGGGCGCTGGGGCTTCCTGGCGTGCTCTTTGGATCACTACAACATGGTTACATGCTTACGCCCAGGGGCGGACGCGGCTGTCGAGTTGGAAGACTTGGGCGCTGATGTTTTCCAGGGTGTGGAGGAAGGTGATGAAGCGGGCGACGTCCTGCGCGGTGTTGAGTCGGCCGAGGGTGTGCTGGCTGAGGAGGTGCTCTCTGCGTGCGGGGTCTTCGAGCAGATGGCGGGTCATCTTGGTTTCGAGGAAGCCGGGGAGGATGCAGTTGGCGCGGATGTTTCGTGCGCCGTATTCTTGGGCGATGCTTTGGGTGAGGCCGATGAGTCCGGCTTTGGCGGCGGCGTAGTTGGCCTGGCCTGCGGGGCCGCTGAGGGCGGAGTAGGAGCCGATGTTGATGATGTGGCCGTGGCGCTGTCTGGACATCAGCTTCAACGCGGCTTGTGATACGAGGAACGCGCCTTTGAGATTCACATCGACGACGTGGTCGAAATCGGCCTCGGTCATCTTGGCCAGGGAGACATCGCGACAGACGCCGGCGTTGTTGATGAGGAGATCGAGGCCGGGCAGTGCGGCGAAGTAGCGGCGCACGGAGTCGGCGCTGGTGACATCGAGTTCGTCACGGCCTGGGGTGAGGACGCTGAAGCCTGCGCTCTGAAGCGCGGCGGCGATGGCCTGCGCCAAGTCCCCTGCACCGCCGGTGATGAGGGCGGTGAGGGGTGTGTGAGGAGGCGTGGATGGCATGCGGGCCTGCCAGAACGAGCTGAAGCTCGGGAGTACTTTAACCCAGCGTGAAGGCGGGCAATTTCACGATCTTGCCGCCTGCCAGTGCTGACTCGTGGGCGCAGAGGCCGACGCAGGTCCAGTTGGCAGATTGCGCTGCGTTCGGGAAGGGCTGGCGCTTTTCGGCGAGGGCGTTGGCGAATTCGTTGGCGAGATGCGGATGGCTGCCGCCGTGGCCGCTGCCCTGGGTGAAGCTGAGGTGCGTTTTCTTGCCAAGATCATAGACGCCCTTGGTGGTGAAGCGCTGGATGGGCTTGGGCAGGCGCTTGGCGAAGTCGGGGGTCTTGATCAGTTTGGGGATCTTGTGCTCGGGCAGTTTGGCGCGGTGCAAGACGAGTGGCTCGTGCTCGATGAGCGGCCATTCGATGGAGGCTTTGTCGCCATAGACGTCGATGCTTTCGCGATACTGGCGGGCGGTGTCAAAGAGGCTGCGGATGATGCGGGCGCTGACATCGGTGCCTTTGAATTTGATGTGGGCGGTCTCGACGGCGAAGGGTGAGCCGTAGCACTTTTGCAGCTCTTTGCGCACGGTGCCGGAGCCGAAGCAGCTCACGTATTCGGCGGGCTTGCCGATCATGCCAGCCACGGGGCCGACGCAGTGGGTGGCGTACCACATGGGTGGGAGGCCGGGCCAGTAATTCGGCCAGCCGTCCATGTCCTGCTGGTGGGAGGCCTGGACGAACTGGAGTTTGCCCAGCTTGCCCTGATCGAGCTGCTCTTTCATGAAGAGGTACTCGCGGGCATAGACGACGGTCTCCATCATCATGTACTTGAGGCCGGTCTTCTTGACGAGGTCGCAGATCTTTTTGCAGTCTTCGATGCTGGTGGCCATGGGCACGGTGCAGGCGACGTGTTTGCCGGCTTTGAGCGCGGCGATGCTCATCCAACCGTGGTCGGGAATGGGTGAGTTGATGTGGACGGCGTCGATGTTCGGGTCCTTGAGCATCTCCTTGAAGTCGGTGTAGCGCACCTCGACGTCGAAGGCATCGCCGATGGTGTTGAGCTTCTTCACATCGCGCTGGCAGATGGCATAGCAGGTGGTCAGCGGGTGGCGCTGCCAGATGGGGATGAATTCCGCCCCGAAACCGAGGCCAACGACGGCGATGTTGAGCTTTTTGTCTGACATGGTGATTGGTGGGATGACGCGGCTCTTATAGGCGGGGATGGCGGGAGATGGGAAGGACAAAGTTTGGGGGAAATCGGACGGGGAGGCCGCTGCGCGGGAGTTGACGGTGGTTGACGATGGCTGAAGGCTTGCTGCGCAAGCGTTGACAGTGGTTGGATTAATGGCTCGCTGCGCGAGCGTGGAAAAACAACTGTCAACCACCGTCAACAACGGTAAACAACCGTCAACTCCCCTCATGCTTACTTCCGACTTCGACTACCACCTGCCGCCTGAACTCATTGCCAGTGAGCCGCTGGCGGAGCGGTCGGCGTCGCGGATGATGGTGCTGCACCGGAAGGCGGGGCGGATTGAGCACCGGATGTTTCGGGAGATCGGGGAATTCATCTCGCGTGAGGCGGGGGACATGCTGGTGCTGAATGACACGCGTGTGGTGCCTGCGCGGTATTTCACGGACAAGGGGCATGAGGTGCTGCGGCTGCAGATTCTCACGCCGACGCGCTGGCGCTGCATGGTGAAGCCGGGGAAGAAATTTCGCCTCGGCCACACGCTGCTGATTGGCGAGGCCACGGGCACGGTGGTGGAGATCATGGAGGATAATGGCGACCGGATCATTGAGTTTGATCGCGTGGTGGATGAGTCGAAGCACGGGCACCTGGCGCTGCCGCACTACATGGGGCGCGATGACCAGCCTGCGGATCGCGAGCGCTATCAGACGGTGTTTGCGCGCAGTGAGGGGTCCATCGCCGCGCCGACGGCGGGGCTGCACTTCACGCCGGATGTGTTGGGTCCCCTGCCCCACACGTTTGTGACGCTGCATGTGGGCGTGGGCACCTTCCAACCGGTGAAGGTGGAGAATATCGCCGATCACAAAATGCACTCTGAGGTGTATGAGGTCTCGGAAGCGACGGCGCAGGCGGTGCAAGGTGCCAAGCGCGTGATCCCGGTGGGCACTACGGCGCTGCGCACGCTGGAGACGGTGGCGCGGGATCATGGGAGGGTTATCGCCGCGCAGGGCAGCACGGATATTTTTATCCATCCTGGTTTTGAGTTTCGCGTGGCGGGGGGGCTGCTGACGAATTTTCATTTGCCGAAATCGACGCTCATCATGCTGGTGAGTGCGTTTGCGGGTAAGGAGCTGGTGATGCAGGCGTATGAGGAAGCGATTCGCGAGCGGTATCGCTTCTTCAGCTATGGGGACTGCATGCTGATTGTGTGAGGCGCAAACTACTCCAGTGGTCGAAGCCGCAGATGGCGTAGCGTGTAGAAGGGCGCATCGGATTCCGTCATGCGTCGCGCTCCTTGCTTGCGCTTTGGGCCGAAGTGCTCCCGCTGTGTCTCGAAGACGCCTTCCACAAACGCTTTGCTGCCCAGGACGACGCCGTCGGTGAAGTAGCGCACGCGTAGTCGCACCAACTCGGCGGGGCTGAGCTTGCCTTTCTCTGCGAGCACCGCGCGGGCGGACTCGGCGCTCACGCCACGAGATACCACTTTCTCATTTTGCGCGTCTTTCACCTCGCGGCCCTCGGCGTGTAGCAGGCAGCGATACGCCGCTGCGGCACCCGCGCTCTTCCAGCCGTCCACGGGTTTGCCGAGTGCTTTGCATAGACCCCGCTGCGCCCGGCGGCTGCCGCCCAGGGCCTCAGCGTAGCCGCACCAGCGGTAGTCCTTGGGGTCTTTCACAAGGCCAGCGCGCACGGGGTTGAGATCGATGTAAGCGGCCATCGTGCGCAGCGGCTCGCCCTTGCCTTCGACCAGGACGCTCTTGAAGCGGTCCATCCACAGCGTGCCCCGGCGTCCGCGGCGCTTGTTGAACCAGCGGCTGAAGCGCTCTTTCACTTCTTTGACGAAGAGCGAGAGATCGCAGAAGCGTTTCTTGAGCGCGTCCAGTCGTGCACTGGCCAGCACGGCCATACCGCGTGCGCGCAAGTCGGCCAATTCATCGCGCAACAGACCCACGTAGGCGCGGCTGTAGAGGGTGCTGAGGTGATCTAGGAGCTTTGTTTCACCTTGAGGCCCCGCAAAGCGTTGTAGCCACGTTTGTCGATGCGGCACCTCGGCAAGCAGGTGGAAATGATTGCCCATGAGGCAGTAGGTCACGACCTTGATGCCCGAGAACTCCGCCATGCGCCAGATGACGCGGCGCAGCGCTTCCTTCTCCACGTCATCAAAGAACACCTCGCCGCCGCAGGTGCGTGACATGACGTGGTAGCAGTAGGACTCGAGCGGCCCCTTGCCGAGAATGCGATGCCGTCCCCCGGACCAGGATCGCGCGCCAGGATAGAGACCGGTTTTCGCATTTACGCCGACAAGCTGCTCTTCGAGCGCGAGAGCCTGGGGATCAGGGGATTGGGCAGGTTTCATGGAGGCGGAAAGTGGGTGAAAATTTCGCAGGCGCAACAACTAAATGCCTGGCATTATTTTGCATCTGGTGCGACGCGCTCGTGGACGGGTGGGCTGTCGCCACGGCCATCCTGCGTTGGGGTGTGGTGCTTGAGGGCTGGTGGGGCGCTGACGCGTGGGTGTGGAGAGGGCGTTTTTTTATCGACAGGCTGGCCGGATAGTCCTATAAATGGCCGCTTTTCTAGGGCTGGGCTTTGGAAAAGCGTTTTCACAACCACGCTTTTTGCCATGAAATATAGCACCTCACTTCTGCTCGTCCTGAGCCTACTCGCGGGTTTCTTTGTTGCTACGCCTGGTCGTGGTGAAACGGAGGAGCCGGAGAAGCCGATGGAGGCCAAGCTGTTGCGCTCTACCACCGGACGGGCGCTGGACAGATCGGGGCTGGCCAATGGGCAGGTGCCGGTGAAAAAAGACGAGGTCTATGATGTGCAGAAGCAGACGCTGGCGGATGTGACGCTGGATGTGGAGGGCCGCAGCGTGGTGGTCTCGACCCGCGATGTACTCATCCTACCCAAGAAATCGCGCCCTGCCGGTGCGGGTTCTGGCGCGGGTGCTATGCGCACCTTGGAAGGGATGAAGTTTCTCGACAAGCTCTCGCCCAAAGCCAAGGAAAAATTTCTGGCGGAAGTGCGCAGCCATGCGGAGGAGCTGAAGACCAAGTCCCCAGAAGACCGCAAAGAATTCATCAAGGAGATTTTCCTTCGTGTCCTCAAGGAAGATGAGGGGCGGAAATAGCGCGTGGGTGGGGGGAGATCGTGGACGTGCGGGGTGAGGTGACACGTGTTGATGTGTGAGCTCACCCGGAAGAGGGCTGAGGGTGTGGCTACTTGCTTGGCGCTGCGGGTGGTGCCGGAGTGGGTGCAGGCGCGGCAGCGGCGG
>Ga0214188_100271_pt1 | contig 14071 bp, 6 predicted proteins | sample TroBogEpilimnion_5_FD_153026 | JGI IMG/M metagenome (GOLD analysis project Ga0214188, IMG submission 153026) | Freshwater microbial communities from Trout Bog Lake, WI - 01JUL2008 epilimnion | ecosystem: Environmental > Aquatic > Freshwater > Lake > Epilimnion/Euphotic zone | place: Trout Bog...
GTGTCTCCGGCGATGGCCTTGACCTCCCTGGCGGCTGGGCTGCCAGTCTGAGCGGACGCAGCGCAGCCCCAAGTCAGTGCTGCGGCAATAAGGAAGATGGGGATGGGTTTCATGGTGGAGAGAGTCTAGAACGCAGCCGCAGCACCCACCATGGGGTGGTCACCCCAAAACGAGGTGGCACTTCCATTTGTCGTATTGTCCTCTTCTTCAGAGCTTGAGCCGCTTGGCTACTTCAGCAGCCATGCCACCGCTGGACTCTCAGGATCTTTGCCTTCGCCTTTGAGCCATTTCGGCTGTGCGCCTTGGAGTGAGATCATCCCTGGCAGATCCAGGTATTTGGCACCGCCTGGGAGGAACATGGGATCACGGTAATCGAGGAGTTTGCCAAAGCGGAAGCCATGCGTGTCCACGGCAGCGCGGTCAATGGCCTCACCGGCCAAAGCGCGTGCGGCGACGGCAATGGGGCCGGTTTGTGGACCGAAGGCTGCCAGGCAGACCGTCTTGGGGCTCGGATGAGAGCCGACCTTGGTGTTGCGCAGGAAAGTAGTGAGGGTGAGCACATCATGCGCGCGTTGGGCAAAGAGCGCGCTATTGTACCCGTAGGTGTAGCCGGCGAATTCACGTGGATTGGCTACTAGACGATTTTGCTTCGCGAGTTCGCTCCCTTGAAACAGCAAATCCACACCCAGCACCGCCACGCCTCCCTTCACCAGCGCCGTCACCTCCTTGTTTGCGAGGCCCGATTTGCCGGCGTCATCCAGCCAAATCACCACGCGGCCGTTCCATTCTTTCGGGTACAGCCACTCAACGCTCAGCTCCTCGTTGTAGGTCTTGTTCGTCAGCGTTCCGGTCATTTCAAGATGATCACCCCGGTCCTGCTTGTCCTTCAGCGTCCATTCGACTTCGCCCGCTTTGTCATAGCTGCGACCAATGACCGCTTCGACGGCTTCGCGCAGCACTTTCGGGTCAGCTTCGCTCAGTTGCTTCTGGGCATCGTCAGTAAAGTGTTTGAGCAGCTTGCGCTCAAACTCAGGATCAGCGGCCTTCGGAGCAGGGTGCTTGTCATCCCAGACGGTGAGTTGTTCTTTGGTGAGCGGTTCGTAGTCCTTCTCGATCACCGGCGACTCCTGCCCCAGCTTAAAGTGCTTGTTCACAAACGTGTAAAACGCACTACGCGTGACGGCGTTGTAGTTGTGCGGGAAGTGCTCGCCGCGCAGGAGGAAGACGTTGTCCTTCTTGCCAAAGGTCGTGTACAGCTTCTGTAAATCTGGGAATCCCTTGGTCGCCATTTCCTTCGTCCAGTCATTCGCCGTGTTCATGCCCTGCGGTTTCGGCGCAAAGAGACCGGCAAACTCGACGTTGCCGGTGTTGATGCGCAGCAAAGAAGTGTTTTCACAGGTGCAGCCGCCTTGCATCGCGGTGCTGACCATCACGCAGGGAAAGGAAAGCTTGATGCGTTCATCAATGGCCGCCAACAGCATCGTCTGCGTGCCGCCACCGCTCGCGCCGGTGATCGCCGTGCGCTCGGGATCAACTTCAGGCAGTGAGAGCAGGAAGTCGAGGCCGCGCACCGCATTCCACGTCTGCAGTCCCATGATCGACTGCAAATGGGCCTCCGCCTGCGGACTGAAGAGGCCCCAGTTTTCTGCGGTATTCATTTCCGGCCTCTGCTTGGCAAAGGTGTGCACGATCTCGCGCGGGATCTGCACCGAGTCCGAATCGCTGAGCATGTCCCACTGCCACACCACGCATCCCATGCGCGCCAGTTGAATGCAGAGCGACTGAAAGATGCTCTTGCCCCCGCGCTCAAAGCGCTCACCACCCGCCGCGATCTCCGCCCGCACCTTTGCATCGGCCTCCAGCGACAGGCGTGCATCCTTCCAGTGTCCGTGTGCAAACAAGACGCCTGGAACCTTGCCCTGGATCGTCTTGGGCTTCCACAGGCTGCCAGTGACGAAGAACCCCGGAGCACTCTCGAAATAGACTTTCTCCACGGTGAAGCCATCCCCTTCGACTTTGCCATGCACCACGGCGTTGAGCGGTGTCTTCGTCGGCATGGGATACAAGCCTTCCGCCACCAGAATCTGACGGCGCACGAAATCCTTACGCGCATCCCATTCACTCAGCGAAGACGGCGGATTGAAGGGGAAATAGCCATTCAGATCCTTGGGTGGTTGCAGGCGGGTGTCCTCGGCATTGGCAAAGGAGGCGGCAATGACAGCGAGGAGCAGCAGTTTGGATTTCATCGGGTTGGGAAAGTGAACCACATTTAACGCTGCGAGTGGGCGAAGTTCATCATATCGTTGACGAACAAATTTCACTCAAGGGGGCGCTCATCCTTGCCGAAAAGTCGGTGATCGTCGAAAGGATGCTGCGGCTGGCGGATGAGTTGGAAACGATCTGAAAGCCACACGCCCTTTGACTATTTGCACAAGACGATACCCCATGAAAAGCCTCACCCCACGTCCTTTTTGCCTAGCGCTTTTTTCACTGTGTTGCGCCCAGCTTCTTCACGCTCAGCAGCCCAGCAACGGCCTTGCTCCCGAGGTGCCGGGGCTGAATCTGAAGGACAATCTTTACCAGTTGGAAGCCCAGTTGCCGGACTTGGAGCAGGCTTTCATCAGCTCTGCTCCAGCGGACAAGCAGGACGGACTCACTGTGGGCAAGTTGGGAGTGGATGGAGGAAATCTCGCAGCCATTGAAGCCTTCGCCCACGAACTTGCTGCTCCAGCCAAGGACGAGAAGGCAGGCAATGTGGACAGCTTGTTGATCAGCTATCGTGGCAAGTTGCTCTTTGAATCTTATTACCGTCGGGGCCGGGCAAACTTCCCCCACTACCAGATGTCGATTACCAAATCCTACACTGCTCTGGCCGTTGGGCGTGCGATTCAGTTGGGCCTACTCAAAATGGAAGACCTCGACAAACCCGCGATTGGTTTCTTGAAGGAACTCGATACCGCCAAGCTCGTCCCAGGCGCAGACACCATCACGCTCACGCAGGCCATGCAGATGAGTTCCGGTATCCGACTGGGCGAGGCGAAGGCAAAGGAGCTGCTGAAAAATCCGGCGCAACTCAAAGGGCAGGCGGAAATCCAGGCGTATCTGCAATTCAGCGATCCCATCCCGCCCATGCCGCGCCAGTTTAAATACCAGGAACCCGACACCGCCATCGCGATGCAAGTGCTGAACGCCGTCGCACCTGGTGGCGCGGAGGAGTTCATCAAGACCGAGTTGCTCGGCCGCTTGAACATCAAGCGGTATCATTGGGAGCACGCCATCAGCGGTCAGCCCAAGTCCTCCGCAGGCAGCAGCATCCTGTCTCGCGATATGGTGAAGCTTGGCCAGCTCATCCTCAATCAAGGCAAATGGAACGGGCAGCAACTCATCCCCGCCGACTACATCAAACGCGCCACCACGCCTGTAACCGCCGAACCGCGCTATGGCTTTTTCTGGTGGGTGGAAGACTTTCAGCTTCAGGGCAAAAAATACCACGCCATCGAAGGTCGCGGCGCTGGCGGTCAGTTCATCTTCATGTTCCCCGAACTCGATTTGGTCACCGTCATCACCTCCCACGACAAAGGCATGGGAGACATGCTCAAAAGCCTGCCACAGCGAGTTATCCCGGCGTTTGAGCACTAATGATAAATAGCTCAATTCATATTCGCGTCTTCTTCACATTCGTATGAAAGCTGACTCTAACCAACCCTTGTTCGCTACGTTCCAGATGGCTCTTTGTCGTAGCTTGGCACTCCTAGTCATCGGGGGCGCGATGTGGAGTCGTGTCTCCCTTGCAGATGAGCCTGTCGAGTGGCTAATAGGTTTAGACAAGCAGTGGTCATCCGCGATTGGCCAAATCAAACCATCCCCCGAAGCACTCAGAACGATTGAGGCTGCCAAGGGTGGTTTGTTTGCTGCTCCCGATTTAGCGGATGCTTGGCAAGAGCGTGTACTTCTGTTCCTGCGCAATGGTCTCATGACGGGGCACAACGCAAAAGTATTCCTCGCGCCAGGCATCGGGTTGCCCGCCAAGCAAATGAATGAGGTGCAATTTCAGGAAGTCTCCAAAATTCTCACCGATCTCAAAGGCCTACCTGGGGAGAAGATTCTCGCCTTCGCTGCCGACGATGATGATGGGCAGTGGGAACTGTGGACGACCGAATGCATCTACGCGAACGGCTACGGCGGTGGCATGGCACGGGTGGAAAAGACCAGCTACGGTTGGACCTTCCCAGACCTCATGTTCGATGGCGAGAAGAAGCATCTCGAAGTCCTGCGCTTCTGGGATCTTGCACTCAGCAACGACACGATGGAAGACGTCAAGGGGCCCCCTGGTACCCACGTCATCGGACCTTTCGTCAAGCTCGTACTTGAACGCACCATCGAACCAAAGGCAACGACGACCATCTTCGCTACTCGACCAAAACGCACTGACCAGGTGCTCTTGATGCAAAACGAGTGCCGTCGCTTTCTAAGTGCGCGAATTGTCAAAGATTTGCAGAAGGACAAGCCCATGCTCACCAATCACTCGGGCTTTCGCATGGCCAAATGGGGCGGGAATTTCGAGGAAACGACGAAGTTGCTCATGCCCTTTCTGCTGCATCACGCCCAAGATACATTCATCAGCAGCCGTCTCACACCAGACCTCTCAATACTTTACAGCAAGCATTTGGCCACGACCGACGCTGTTGCGAAAACCATCAAATCCGATCTCTGGCCCTCCCTTCTCACGCTTCAAGTTCAGCAGATCACCAATAACTTAGCCGAGCGAATTGGCATCATCATAGCGACCCATTCCTTTACTGGAAGGTACGACAAGCTGGACGAATTCATTGCGACCACCGGCATCCCCGTAGCGCCCAACCTCGACTACTGGAGTTACGCCACTTCCGCTGGTCGATACACCGCCTGGTTCATCGACGACCAGTTCTACGCCATGGACATTGAACCCCTGGACGACACCGTCAAGCAGGCCGATGCAGTCATGGCCGACCTGACTCAGCGCTACGGTGCATTCACAAACAAACCCGGCAAGTTGGGCAAAAGTCATTTCATCCATGAGGACAGCGACGGCGGCACCATCATGATGTATGAACCGCGTGGCAATACCAAGGAATTGAAGCGCATTTATCATTACTCGCTGAAGATGCGTCCGATGGTCAGCGCGAAGCTTGCAGCACTCAAAGCCGAAGCAGACAAGAAAGCATCCGACGACAAGGCGGCGACAGCAAAAAAGGCATCGCAATTCTAGCCGATCACGGGTCTTAAACCAAGGCTCTCTACAAAACGAACACCCATGAACTCACTCTCGCGAACTCTCTACCTCATCACTTTCCTGTTTGGTTTCAGTGCCTCTGCAGCAGATGTAAGCAAGGCTATGCAAATAGAGGTTCGTGAACTGCCCGGTGCGATCAGCAAGTCCACCAAGAGCCTAAACTCGCAGTTCCTCCTCGCCACACCTGGTGGCCCTGCCAGTGCCAAGCCGCTGCCTTTGCTCATCTTTCTACATGGTGCAGGTCAGCGTGGCACGGACATCGAGATGCTGCGCGGGCAGCCGCCGCTGAAATATTTCAGCACGCAGATCGCCCAGCCCTTCCTCATCGTATTGCCGCAGGTTTTGCCAAATGCTCCAGGTACTCCGCACACCTGGGAAGCGGCAGATCTCGAACTGCTCTTTTCCCATCTTGAGAAGACAGTGCGTTTCGATAAAACTCGCGTCTATCTCATTGGCTACAGCATGGGCGGCTACGGCACCTGGGCCTGGGCATCGGCGCACCCGGAGCACTTTGCCGCCATCGCCCCGCATGCTTGTGGTATTGGACACGGCGGCCCCAAGGAGGTCACTCCTGATTTGGATCAATGGGTGAAAAAACTCGCGCCGCTGCCCGCCCGCATCGTCCATGGAGATCAGGATAAAGTCGTGCCCGCCGAATATTCCGAGCGCATGTTCAAGCTACTCAAAGCCGCCGGTGCCCGCGATGTCGAACTCAAGCTCCTACCCGGCCAAGGCCACGGCATCACTCCCGCACTGGCAGACGCCGAGCTTTACGAATGGCTGTTAAAGCACTCGCACAAAGCCAAAGCGACTATTCCATAAAGGTCGATCATCCGATGATCGCACAGTGAGCCGCCTCCCCCGCAATATCGTCCATTATTCTCACTGGTTTTCAAATCGCCGCCGCCGACCAGGAGTGGAAACCCGCTGATGCAAAGATTGTCGCCGACGCCGTTGTGATCACCAGCCCCGAAGTCACACAGCCTGTCTTCGTTCCTTACGCCTGAAAAGACTGGCCAGACTACAGCCTCGCGAATGACGCTGGATTGCCCGCCTCTTCCTTCCGCCCCGAACAGTGGAAAAAGCACCATAAAAACACTGTTCACCCTCCTGACCGCCTTGCTACTCGCGTCGAAATGGTGATTGCCCCCCCCGGTTCCGACAAAAACCTCCGGCGGTGTCGTGTGCTCAGCGAACTAGAGATCGCTTCTTTGACGAATTGATCTGGCTTTTGGCCAAATTGCTGGATGCGACACAAATTTTGCTGCCAAACCGCTCTCGTGGCAGCGTTTGTTTCGCCATTCCATTTTTCCAACCACCATGCTTCGACACATTCTCACACTTCTCTTCTTCGCCTCCATCGCAGGGGCAGCTGAACGCAAACTCGAAATCAACGATGGCGACCGTGTGTTGCTGATCGGCGATGTGCTCTTCGAGCGTGAGAACAACTACGGCTACCTCGAAGCGAAGATGCGGCGGGAGTTTGCGGGCAAGAGTTTTGCCGTGCGAAATCTAGGTTACAGCGGCGATAGCCCGCTGGGAGCTTCACGGGCAAGTTTTGATCCTGTGGACAAGGGGGTGGACGCACTGAAGGAGCAACTCGCGGTGGTGAAGCCGACGGTAGCGATCTTGGGCTATGGCATGGCGGCGAGTCTGGATGACCTGACGTATCGGAAGAATGATCCCGTGCTCAATCCCGACCCCGTGCGCTATGGCTTGGATCATAGCCCGGCGAAGTTCCGCACGGAATTACTCGCACTGATGGATTTGATCACAGCGGCGAGTCCAGAGGGCAAAGTGAGATTCGTTTTCGTGGGGCCGATCAAGCATGAGGACATGCGTGCATCACGTCCTGGCTTGCCTGATCCGGCGGAGCACAATGCGTTGTTGGTGGAGTATGAAAAGGTGCTGGAGCAACTCGCAGCAGAGAAGCAGTCGCCCTTTGTGCGCGGTGAATGGCAGAAGACGGCGGGCATTGATCTAGCGCATGGCACGGATAACGGCATTCACCTCAATCCGCGTGGTTTGCAGGCGTTGAGCGAGAGTTTTGCGGCCCAACTCGGTTGGAAGACGGATTCGGCAAAGTGGGACACGGAGTTACCTGAGCAGCGCACCTTGCGTGAGGCGATTCTGCGCAAGAACTCGCTCTTCTTCCATCGCAGCCGTCCGGCGAACTACACTTACATCTTTGGCTTCCGCAAACGTGAGCAGGGGCGCAATGCGGTGGAGATTCCGAAGTTCGATCCGCTCGTGGAAAAGGCCGAGGCCAACGTCATCGGCATCGCCGCAGGCAAGCCGAGCACGCTGCCACCCGAGCCTGCGAGTACGACGAAGCTGCCTGTGCTAGCTTCTTTGCCCAAGCCTGAATTCACGCTCGACAATGGCCTCGCGATGACGCTTTTCGCTGAGAACCCGCTTCTGGAAAAGCCGGTGGGCATGAACTGGGATACCTCCGGCCGGTTGTGGGTCGCTACGTCGAACACTTACCCGCAGGTGAACCCGGATGACCTCGGTGCGCAGATGGAAGGCAACAGCGCCAAGTTTGGCCCATCCACCGGCAATGATCGCATCATCTTGCTCGAAGACACGAATCGCGATGGCGTGGCTGATGTCTCGCGCATCGTCGCCGATAAACTACTCATCCCAGCGGGCGTCGCGCCAGACAATCAGGGGGGCTGCTTTGTCGGGGCAAGCACGGAACTCCTCCAGCTCAGCAAGCAGGGCGCGGATGGTTTGCTCAGCGAGCGCCGCATCGTGCTCAGCGGCTTCGGCACGGAGGACACGCATCACATCATCCACGGTCTTCATTGGGGTATTGATGGGCGTCTTTACTTCCAGCAAACAATTTACATCCACTCCCACATTGAAACGCCTTGGGGCCTCGTGCGGGCCAATAGCGGCGTGGCTTTCGCTTATGATCCGAACACCGAGCGGCTCGAAGTACACTCAAAAGGCCTCGTGAACTGCTGGGGACAGCAAGAAGACCTGAATGGACAAACTTTCCTCACCTCAGGCGCTGACGGCAATGGTGTGAGCTGGAGTTTCCCAGGTGCCGTGCTGCCACCCAGCGAAGGCGCACGTCGTTTCATCAGCAGCATTAGCCCTGGATCGTATCCGAAGTTCTGTGGGCTCGAACTCGTCAATAGCCCGCTCTTCGGCCCAGAATGGCAAGGCAGCGCGATCACGAACGACTTCCGTGCCCATCGCATAGTGCGGTTTAATTTCACTGACTTCACGGCGGACAAAGCCGCCGCAAAATCGGGCTACATCACGCAAACGCAGGCCGATGTCGCGCGTACGAGTGATGCGGCCTTTCGTCCCATCGCTCTCGCTATGGGTCCCGATGGTGGCCTTTATGTCGCGGACTGGACAAATCCGATCATCAATCACGGTGAAGTCGATTTCCGAGATCCACGCCGCGACAAGCAACATGGCCGCATCTGGCGCATCGCCCCGCAGGGCAGCAAGCCGATCACCTGGGAGCCCGTCTCGGGTCTGCCTGTCGAGGCACTGCTCAACAAGCTCCTCTCGCCAAACCGCTGGGAGTTCGAGCAAGCTCGCCGCGAACTCGCCAAGTCCCCGCTCGCCGATTTGCAAAAAGCGCTCACGTCTTGGGTCAAGGATGAAGTCACCCGCCGTCACGCCGCCTGGTTACTCAGTGGTCGCACCGCCGATGTCACGCATCTCCTCGCCATGCTGAAGTCTGGTCAAGATGATGCCAGCGTTCAGGTCGCGCTGCGTGAGGTCGGTAAAGCCTACGGTAATCGTGGCATCACCGATCTCAGCGGCATCGCACCTTGGGTGGTCGCCGGGAAGAACCCTCGCACACGCATTGAGGCTTTTCGCGCTCTGGGGCGCATCAGCACTTTTGAAAGTGCCGATGTGGTACTCAAAAACATGCCCACGGATGCTAGCGACAGCTTCCTCGACTTCGCTGCTTGGACCACCGTGAACGAACTCGCGCGTCCATGGCTGGAAGAACTCGCCGTTCATCCCGAGAAGGTCGCAGGTCGCGAAAAGCAGCTCACCACACTCGCTGATATTGCTGACCCGGTTATCGCGGCACCCTACATGCAGCGCCTCTTTGCCGGGCGCGGCATCGACGCCGCTGGCAGCGGCCCGTGGATCGAACTCATCGGCAAATCCGGTGGTCAGGCTGAAGTGAACACACTTTACACCGCCTTCATTGAGGAAGGCAAGCTCCAGCCAGATGCACGCCTGCGCGCCGCGCGTGCCCTCGCCGAAGCTGCGAAACAACGCCGCCTCCGTCCACAGGGCGACCTCAGCGCGATCGCTCCGCTTTTGAAATCGACCGCGCGTGACTTGCAGTTCGCCGCTATCCGCCTCGCGGGTGAATGGCAGCAGGGAAAAGTCATCCCCATGCTCGCTGAGTTCGCCGCTTCTGATAAAGACGGTGCCTTGCGCGGTGAAGCACTTGCAGCATTTCGCCTTATCGGCGGCGGAGAAAGCGTGAAGGCACTCAAGAACCTCGTTGCTGAAAATCAGCCCGCTAATGTGCGTCGTGACGCACTCATCCCGCTGGCCATGCATGGTCGTGCTGATGCACTCGCAGTCTTGCCATCCATTTTGAAGCAAACCATGGAACGCAGTGTTGCGCAGGCTCTCTGGCGCCAGCTCTTGCAGCACGCTCCCTTTGCCAATCAGTTTGCCAGCGCCGTGCCGAAGGATCTGCCACCCGCCGCGTATGCAGATGCTCTGCAAATTGCCAAAGGCATGGGCCGTGGTGGCAATGCGCTCGTCGCAGCCCTGCAGCCTCTCGTCGGAGCGCAGTCTGCGCCTCGCAATTACGCCGCTGAAATCGCCGCACTCGTGAAGTCCGTACCAGAAGGTGGCAACAGCGCCGATGGCGAGCTAGTCTATCGTCGCATCGGTTGTGTTGCCTGTCATGCCATCGGCGGAGTCGGTGGGAACTACGGCCCCGACTTCTCCAGTATCGGTGCCAGCGCCCCGCTCGACTACCTCATCGAAAGCACGCTAATACCCGCAGCGAAAGTGAAGGAAGGCTACCACGGCTTCGCCTTCACCATGAAGGACGGCACCGTCATGAGCGGCATTCCTTCGCGTGAAACCGCCACCGACATCATCATCAAAATCGGACCTGGTGCCGAGTTGCCGTTGGCCAAGGCGAACCTCATCAAAAAAGATAACATCGGCAGTCTCATGCCTCCTGGTCTCATCGATGCGCTTGATTCTCGCGACAAACGCAACCTCTTTGCTTTCCTCAGCCAGATCGGTCGCCCCGGCCCCTTCGACGCCAGCAAGCTCAACGTTGCCCGCATGTGGAAGTTCCACATGACCCCGCCCGGAGAAGCTCCCACTCAAGAAGCTGCCGCTTATGCGATGACCCTCGTCAGCGGCGACCTCCGCGCTGAAGATCGCCCTGCGAAACCCTACGCCACCTCCAGCTTTACCGCCGCTAAGGCCACGACAAAGCCACTCATCCTCACCGGCATCGAAGCCGCCTGGATCGATGGCAAACCTCTCGAACTCAAAGACGGTCAAAGCACTGCCCTCATCTCTGCTGGCGATCATCATCTGACCGTCCGCCCTGCCAAAGGCGCACCGCTCATGAAAGCACAATGTGATGATGTGACCTTTGTGACCGCACCTTAACTTCAATAGAAAATCAGTTCCTCAGTCCACAGTTGGTCATCCTTAAATTTTGCTGCACTTTGCGAAGACTCATTCCATTTCGATGCCTTGTAGCACTCGCCATAGTGTCCGTGCTGCACGCTGTAGAACCTCTTCCCACTCCAGCGGCGCTGTGGAAAGACTACAACCCCAATAGGGGAGACTTCAAAGAGGAGATCGTGAAACAGGAGACGCGAAACGGCGTCTTCAACCGGGACTCCTACATTAGCGCGTATGTGCTAGGTGAGGAGATCCGCGTTTACTGCCGCTACAGCGTGAAGACGGGTGCGACGAACGCTCCAGGCTTGCTGGTGGTACATGGCTGGATGGGCGCGGCGGAACCGGATCGCAAGTTTGTTGAGGATGGCTGGGCAGTAATGGCGCATGACTACTGCGGACGGATGGGGAGCCGTCCTCACTTCACCAAGTATCCAGACAACCTGCGACACGGAAACATGGATCGAACGTTGGCTGGACCTGTGCGTGCTCAGGACCTAGACGGAAAGCAAATCACCGATCCAAAGCAAACCTCAGACTACCTTTGGTACGCCATACAACGTCGGGTGCTGAGCTATCTCGAAAAGCAGAAGGAAGTGGATCGCAGTCGGCTCGGAGCGATGGGCTATTCGTATGGTGGCACGTTGATGTGGAATCTGGCCACTGATCCGCGTGTGAAGGCCGTCGCCGCCTACTTTGGCATCGGCTACAACGATTACTACCGCGACAAGCATGTGTGGCTTTACAACGTGCCTTACGTCGAACCGCCGAAGTCGTCCGGCGAAGAGATCATCCTGACTTCCATCGCGCCTGAGGCCCATGTGCCGTTCATCACGGCGGCCACGTTGTTTTTGAACGGCTCGAACGATCATCATGGCGGGCACGAACGCGGACTGGAGAGCTTCAAGAAGTTTCCGAAGAACGTGCCATGGTCGTTTGCGATTCAAGCGCGCGGACATCACGACACCGAAAAAATCGGACACGACACCAAATTCTGGTTGGATAAACATGTGCTCGGCAATGACGTGACCTGGCCAGCGCACCCGAGGTCCGAGATCCGATTGGATACCGAAGGCGTGCCGGAACTCGTCATTACTCCAGAGTCACCTGACACCGTGCAGAAGATCGAGATGTATTACGCGCTCAAGAACCCGTGCAGTTTCGAACGTTCCTGGCGCGACACTCCCAGCGTGAGGCTGGGCCAAAAGTGGGTCGGCAAGATGCCAGTGCTCAATGTGGACGACTATGTCTTTGGCTATGCCAACATCACTTACGACTCGACCATAGTTCGCTCGACCGACTTCAACGCAGCGATCCCCGCAAAGCTTGGCCACGCGGTGGCCACCGACAAACCATCGAGTGACCTTTCTGACAGCGGTTACAGCGCCTGGAGCAACATTGCAGAGCTTGAAGGTCCCAAAGGCATCAAAGGATTTCGTTCGACGAACAACGGCCGCGGTTCGGGCACCGAACAACTGCACGATCCTAAATGGCAGGCCCCAGCCAACTCAAGGCTTAGCTTCAAGTTCTATTGCACCGAACCACAAACCGTGGTGCTCACCGCCGCTGATCACAACACGGTCGAACTGGAGATCACCGCCTCCGACAACTGGCAGGAGATGACCATCGCTTCAAAGCGCCTCATTAACCGCTTCAACCAGAAACCAATGGCCAATTGGTCCAGCGTGGGCAAAATCCACTTTCTCCCCAAACAAGGATCCGACTTGACCAAAGTGATTTTTGCCGATTTCAAATGGGTGCCGTAAGGCCATTTTTGTGAAGACGATTCGCCGCAAAGCCGACTGCTGAAAAAATTCGACTCATGAAAGCCCTCCACACCACCGGTGCTCCCGCCAAGCCGAACGCAATTCCGAGCCTCGCTAGGGTTCTTGAGCCGCAGTCCAAAAGCATGCTGATATTTGTCCTCGTCCTATTTATCTCCGCGGCTTCTCTTCATGGAACTGAAAAACTCATAGCCTTCCCAGGCGCAGAAGGCTATGGCCGCTTTGTCACTGGAGGACGCGGTGGCGATGTTTACCACGTCACGAGCTTGGATGACAGTGGCCCAGGTACGCTGCGTGAAGGCATCAAAAGCATCAAGCCGGGCATACCACGTACCATTGTTTTTGATGTAAGCGGCAACATCTCGCTGAAAAAGGATCTGCGCATCGAGAAGGCCAACGGCCTGACCATCGCAGGCCAAACGGCTCCGGGCGATGGCATCACCCTCAAGGACAACACGCTTAAAATCATCAAGGGTTCCTCCAACATCATCGTGCGCTACTTGCGCTGCCGCCTTGGCGATGAAAGCAAGACCAGCAACGATGCGCTTGATGTCGGCTCAGAGCCTGATGTATCGCATGATGTGATCCTTGACCACCTGACACTGACTTGGGGCGTGGATGGCAACATGGACACCGAAATGCTTTCCAACTTCACCATGCAATGGTGCATGGTGGGCGAGGCGCTCAACGATAGCTGCCATTACAAAAAGCAACCGCATGCCATGCTCATGTCCCTGCGCAAAACCCAGGGCAATGTCAGCATCCACCACAACCTCCTTTTCAGTAGCCGTGACCGACATCCCACCCTCGGTGGCGGCCAGCCCAAGCAATCGAACACGCAGGCCATCTTCGATTTCCGCAACAACGTCATCTACAACTGGGAAGGCGCGTGCAACCTCGCCAGCGGCCGGTTCAATCTCATCGGCAACTACTGGCGTCCCGGCCCCAACACCGACTTCAAGCGCGATCCCTTTCCCATCGCCCCGAAAGCTGAAGCAGATGACGTGACCGTGGGGTGCCTGGCCGGTAATTATTTCGAGGACAAACCCGACTGGAATGCCGACAACTATCGCGCCTTCCAGTTCGGCACACGCGGCGGCAAATACATCGGCGAGGTGACGCAGGAGAAATTCGTGCAGCCCACCGAGTTCGTCGCTCAAGATGACCGTCCCATCACTCAGCCTGCCGATAAAGCCTACCAGATTGTGCTTGCCCATGCTGGTGCTAGCAAGGTGCGCGATGCCGCAGACAAACGAGTCGTTGAAGGCATCATCGCGCGTACTCATCGCCGTATCGACAGCCAGAAAGAGGTCGGTGGCTGGCCCGAACTGAAATCTGCCCCCACCCCCAAAGACAGCGATGGCGA
>Ga0214188_100284_pt1 | contig 13580 bp, 9 predicted proteins | sample TroBogEpilimnion_5_FD_153026 | JGI IMG/M metagenome (GOLD analysis project Ga0214188, IMG submission 153026) | Freshwater microbial communities from Trout Bog Lake, WI - 01JUL2008 epilimnion | ecosystem: Environmental > Aquatic > Freshwater > Lake > Epilimnion/Euphotic zone | place: Trout Bog...
GTAGGAATTTATTTCTTATCGTTCCTACGCGGAGCGTCACTGCCCACAGTTAAGGAATAAGGTATTAATAATCATTATGTTGTGAATTTTAAAAATCCCCCTCAGTCCCCCTCTACAAAGGGGGAGGCTCTTTTTCTTACAAGTTAAGCGAAGAAAGCGAAGAAGATACTAATCCCCTCCTTTGAAAAAGGGGGGGATTTATCAACATAAGTATTTGCTTTATCATAATTTTTTCTTAACTTAATGGCAGTGACGCGGAGCGTAGGAACGATGTACTATTACACTGTCCCGCCTTAAGTTGGTAGCCCTTTTTTTCAAAGAGAGGGAGCTTAATTACATGCGAGCTATTGTCCAGAAAAGCTAGGTCTTTGATGATCCGGCACTTAAATATTATGTTCTATATTAAAACTAGTCAGAATCTTGAGTTTCTTGAGGTTCTTTTGTTTCTTGCGTGACATAGTTAACATTACTTAAGTGCAGTAATTTGGATATTTTATCGAGTAAAATTTCACGACTAATCGGTTTCACGATAAAATCTGAAGCCCCCGCTTTTAAGCTGCTAATGACATCTGCCTTGGCGTTATTACCCGTCACCATGATGACAGGGATAGCGGCTAATAGTGCTGAGGCTTTAATTCGACGAGTGACTTCTACGCCATCAAATTCTGGCATATTCATATCCATTAAAATAAGATCTGGGTGATGCTTACGCAATAATCTCAGTGCCTCATAGCCGCTACTGGCAAGCATGACGTTATAATTTTCGTTAGCAAGTGCCGCTTTGGCTAAATTTTGAGCCAATTTATCATCATCCACCACTAAAATGGTCACTGATATTTTTTTGGCTGAGTTTTTTAATTGGCGTGTGGATTCAATATGAGGCTCGTATTGTGGACTTAAGTCCTTTAACCAGGTAGTTAACTGTGAAAAGGTTTGGAGTAAAGCAGTCAAATGCTGATAATCGTGGTCTTGCTGAAATTGATTGATGGCTGTTATGTATTTTTTAGCTTGGTTGATGTAATCAGTAAATTTAGAATCTAGGTTACTACGTCGAAAAGACAGCTTGTTAATGTCACGATTTTCAGCATGAACTTTAGCAGATTCCAAGTTTAACAAAGCACGATCTGTCGCCATAGATAGTTGATTAGCATCAGCAGCGGTCGGCCAGAATAGAATATAATCATCGAAATGGTCTTGTTTACATGCTTGAAAGGCCTGTTCTATCTCATCTTTATTGCATAAAAGAATGGTTCTATGTGGATAACTGCCGATTACACTGCTATTGTGATAGAGGTCAATATAATAGGCTTCAGCCTTTGCCATATCGGCAAAGGCAAGTATTAATATATTGGGCTTATGATCATCAAAATCTTTCACCGGTGAATTAGAGCGTATTGAAACAAAGATCTTTTTGTGATCTTTGGTCAGTTGCCATTCTATCGATTGGGCATCTTTGGAGCTATCAGTCGCTATCAGTATCGAGGCTTTCATTTTAGTGCTTATAATTAATATGGTTTTTTGGAGGATTATAAAGGGTTAGTCGTAGGGACGCTATTTTTGCGAAATATTCACTGAGCTTGCCGCATCGAGATTCCCAAGCTCAGCGCTCATCGTTATACACAAATGTTTCAAAGTACGTTATCTACATGCGGGGTGGGGTTTGCAACCCATACGCATCAAGCTAAGCCAAAACACTCGCGAGACGGGGTTTATAACCCCGTCCAGTATGAGCTGGATGGTACTTGACTACATTATTTCGTGCTCATTTCTAAGCAAGTGGATGCTGGGGTTCTTTTATTAAAGCCTCTGCTAATAGATCACTGACTTTTTGTAATAAGTCTAATCGTGACTGGGCTTCAACGGGATAAGGATAGGTATAAAGAAAAAGTAAGCCTAAGGTATTGCCCTCTGAAACAATGGGGGCTAGGTAATGGCCATGAGTTTTCATGTCATCAGAAACAGCCTCATGATGTAAATCACAAAAGCATTCATTACTGAGCTTTAATTTTTGCGATTTAACCGTATCACCAAACAAACCCTCACCCATTACGACCAGTTGTTCATCATCCATAAAGCCATCGCTGAACTCACCTTGTAGTACCCATAACTGTAAATAGTCTTGATTGGGTTCTTTGATATAGATGCCGCCTTTGATCATGCCATTAACTTGTCGACCTAAGCCTTTTAAACGCATTAAGCATTCCAGAACTTGAGTAAATCGACGTTTTAAGGGCAGAATTTGCTGCAAAATAGTCACTATTTCTAAATAAATAGCTTTATCTGCATGTTCTAAAAGCAGCGATTGCTCTTTTAATACGATAGCGGTGATGTCATGCTGAACTTGCAAGCAGCCTATAAATTCGAGCTTAGTGTTAAATAGCGGTGTAATGGTAATATCCACCCAATATTCTGCGCTATCGACAGCTGGGTTGGAAACTGACGATTGGCTAGGGCGTTGATTTAGTAGGCGACCATTCCAAGCTTCACCTTGTTGAAGACTGTTCTGCATCTCTGTCAAATAGTGTTCATCGGTATGAGCCGCCCTCATGATCTCGGGTAATTGATCTCTCAGCTGCTCTTGTTGCCAGCCAGTAAAGTGAGCGAGGGCTTTATTGATAGCGATGATATAGCCGTCAGCATCGGTGATCATCAGCATGTCGGTATTAGCATCAAGTAAATGTAGTAATACGGATTGTTTAACTTCATTTCTTTTAGCTAGGGTCGCATCTCTACGAATAGCAATATATTGCTTAGGCTTATCAGCGCCTTGCATTTTAATAATAGTCGTGTCGGCCCAATATTCGCGTCCGTGTTTAGTGGTATCGCGAACTTTTCCTTTCCAAGCTTGCCCATGCTTAAGAGTGCGCCATACATCGAACATGAATTTTGGCTTTTGATATTCAAGATTGATGATGTTGTATTCTTGATGCGTAAGTTCTTGTGCGCTATAACCCGACATTTCACAAAACAACGCATTAGCGTAAATAATGCGGCCAGATAAATCCGCTAAACTGATGGGCGTATAATGATCTAGCGCTTCAAATAATTGTTGATTTTCCTCTCCGTTGTCATCAAGGAATGCTTGTAATCGGGCGTTTTCTAAGCGTAAAGGATTTAATAAGTTGTGATTGATTAGCGGCGTTAATAGGAAACAAATTAATGCCGTGCTGATTAAGAGTATTTCAGTGGGGGTTACTGAGTAGGCTAATTGTTGCTGGCCAATCAGTAGGGCGCCAATGAGCAGGGCATTAATTAATACAACAATGCCGCTGATAATCGGTTCGTATGAAAATGAATTTTTGAAGGCTCGTTTGAGCGATGTGATCGTCATGGTAGGCGTTATAATTTAAGAGCACATAGAGAGATGGCAATTATCTCATGAGGTGATCTGAGAATCAGTATAGACTCGCCACGTCCAAGACCACAATTATCGTGCTTAATTATACTTGGCTTACAAGCTTTATTCTAGGTTTGTTTGGTAGGCTTTAATGTTAATGAAGTCAGTCTAATTGGATTGCAACAAGTCGATAGTTATTTAGATAAGGCTCGACTTGTTTTGTAACCCCTTTTTAACCGATGAACGAGTGCTTACCGTTTAAATATTTCATTCACTTTTTGTATTCTTGCTTTAAGTATCAACTCTTCATAATGAAGAAAGTTGATCTGCATCGCCATTGCTAAGAATTCTTGGTTTACTTCGTCATCTATAGACACGCATTTGCTATCAAGATATATATTGGGTTCATGACCCGTCTTTAGGTTAGCGTCTGACATAGGATTATCCTCGGGTTAATTTAAGTATGGCTCAATGTTCATAGTTGCAACTCAGTGTATAGAAAAAAAAGTGCTTAACAATACGTAGTAATACCTATAAGGTTTATGCGAATTGACTATAAATTGACTGTTTATGGTGATGCCTGATAACTAATAACTCTGATGAAGCTGTTACAATAGAGCCCTTTTAAATCGCCTTAAGAAGTTAAAAAATGGACGTAATCCAACGTATAGCTGAAGAATTATCTGTTAATAGTCAACAAGTGAGTGCTGCAGTAACCTTGTTGGATGAAGGAGCAACCGTGCCTTTTATTTCTCGTTATCGAAAAGAAGTAACCGGTGGCTTAGATGATACCCAGCTTAGACAACTTGAAGAGCGCTTAATTTATTTGCGTGAACTCAATGATAGGCGACAAACGATATTGGATAGCATTAAGTCTCAAGGTCACTTAACAGCGACCTTAGAGCAAGCGATTAATGCCGCAGAGACCAAGACCTTGTTGGAAGATTTGTATTTGCCTTATAAGCCCAAGCGCCGCACTAAAGCACAGATTGCCCGTGAAGCAGGCTTAGAACCCTTAGCGGATGCCTTATTAGACGATAGAAATTTAATTCCTGAGCAAGTCGCCGTAGGCTATATCAATAGTGATAAAGGAGTGCCTGATACCAGTACGGCTTTGGACGGTGCTAGACAAATCATTATGGAGCGTATTTCTGAAGCGGCCGAATTATTGGCCGAATTACGTGAACGAGTCTGGCAAAAAGGTATTATTCATGCCACTGTTATCGCAGGCAAAGAGCAGGCCGCCGAGAAATTTAAAGATTATTTTGATTATCAAGAAGCCATCAATAAAATCCCCTCACATCGTGCTTTAGCGTTGTTCCGTGGTCGTAATGAAGATTTTTTAAGCTTATTGCTCAAGCCTGGCGTTGAGGATAAGGAAGAACATGCACTCTGCGCTCAATTTGTCGCACAGCATCTGAAGATTAAAGATTTGTCCAAACCGGCTGAAGCATGGTTAGCAGAAACGGCTAGATTTGCTTGGAAAATTAAATTATTTACGCGTATTGATTTAGATTTAAAGCTAAGGCTGCGTGAAGCGGCTGAATTAGAGGCCATCCGAGTTTTTGCTAGTAATTTAAAAGATTTATTATTGGCCGCTCCCGCAGGGCCTAAAGCGACTATGGGTTTAGATCCTGGGATTCGCACGGGCGTTAAGGTGGCTATCGTTGATGCTACCGGTAAGTTGCTGGCAACGGACACTATCTATCCACATCCACCGCGCAAACAGTGGGATGAATCTATCGCGAGCTTGGCAAAGCTCATAGATAAACATCAGGTTGATTTAGTGAGTATCGGTAATGGCACAGGTTCTAGGGAAACAGACCAATTAGTTGCTGATGTTATGAAATACCATAGTCAGCTTAAGTTTACTAAAATAACGGTGTCTGAAGCCGGCGCTTCGGTTTATTCTGCCTCTGAATTAGCCGCTAAAGAATTTCCCGAGTTAGATGTCACTTTACGGGGTGCTGTTTCTATCGCTAGACGTTTGCAAGATCCACTCGCTGAATTAGTTAAAATTGATCCTAAGGCCATAGGCGTGGGGCAATATCAGCATGACGTTAATCAGTTTCAATTAGCCAGAGGCTTAAATGTGGTGGTTGAAGACTGTGTGAATGCGGTTGGGGTTGATGTTAATACCGCTTCGGTGGCGTTATTAAAGCAAGTGTCGGGCTTATCAGCTAGCGTGAGTGAAAACATAGTGGCTTTTCGTGATGAAAATGGCCCCTTTGCTAATCGTAAACAATTAAAGAAAGTGCCACGCCTAGGCGATAAAGCCTACGAACAAGCAGCCGGCTTTTTACGGGTGATGAACGGCGATAACCCCTTGGACGCTTCTGCTGTGCATCCCGAAGCTTACCCCGTAGTTGAAGCGATCATCAGCAGTACCGGTAAATCGATTCGTGACTTGATAGGTCAAAGTGGTTTTATACGTACATTGAATCCCGCACATTACACCAATGAATATTTTGGCTTGCCGACAGTCACTGATATTTTACAAGAACTAGAAAAGCCCGGGCGTGACCCTAGACCCGAGTTTAAAAGCGTGACCTTTAAAGCGGGCATTGAGAAAATCAGTGACTTAGAGCCCGGTATGCGATTGGACGGCGTAGTGACTAATGTGGCTAACTTTGGTGCCTTTGTCGATATCGGCGTACATCAAGATGGTTTAGTACATATCTCGCATTTATCAGATACTTTTATTAAAGACCCTCGGGAAGCCGTAAAAACCGGTGATCTGGTTAACGTTAAAGTATTAGAAGTCGATGTGTTGCGTAAACGTATTTCTTTATCGATGAAATCTGAGCTCGATGCCTCTGAAATCAAATCAGAACGAAATACTACTAAGCCTGTTCATAAGCAAAAACAAGCAGCAGCGCCAGCGCCAATCAATAGCTTAATGGCTAATGCTTTTGCAAAAGCCTTAAAAAAGTAAGGTTCGTTGGGTGGAATTACAATCACCGTAGGGGGCGTATTGCATACGCCCATTTATCGAAACCCATCATAAACATTCAGTGTGATTAATGGGTTTTATTATTTCACCTTATTAATGAAGCGTGACGCGGTTTATAACCCCGTTACTCAGTTTTCGAAAGCTATTAAGCACCCAAATGGCGTTATATAACCAAAAGTAGGCCTATTTCTTTTGTGATCTTTCAAAGATAATAGCAATATTAAACGTTTGAGACGGGGCTATAAACCCCGTCTCGCGATTGTTTTGGCTTAGCTTGATGCGTATAGGTTGCAAACCCCGACTGGCATGGGTAGGTGTCAATATTTCAGTGCAAAGCAATCCTAGTCGCGGCATTCTGACAACAAATTATTAGCGATCAAATTAAGTTGTTAACTTATGCTGATCATACATCTATAGCATACCTAATCACTTGCTAATAACTTCATCCATACAATGCAATAAAATTATAAAGCTATTGTAATAAATGACTTACAAGCCTATGTCTTAATGTTTACCCAAAATAACCTACATTATTAACGGTGCGGTAAAAATAGTTTGTTTACTGATTTATTTTGTGTAATACTTTAAAAAACTTATCTTTATCGCTAGATATTTTTACGCTTCTTTAATGCAAGCTACCACGATTTGCTTGTGTACTGAGACTGCTTTTACTGCTAGCGCTTCATCTGCTTGGCCTTTGCTGAGCTTTATGCTCATAGTGATTGTACTTGATCAATTAGCCTGTCGGCTTTTTGGTTTAGCCAGACATTACGGCCAACAATAGACGCTACTTTGTTAACCAGCCCAGCACTTTGTCGCCCTAACCGGTCTTAGTGAGCCGCTGTAGCGTCAACTTTGCTTGCTACACCGGCGCATTATCCTCTTAGTCGCTGTGTTTTTCCTACAACAGGGGCAATAAGGAGCAACGCCGAGCCGATATAGGCTCGAGTACGGCCTACCGATGGCAAAACCGACCGGATATAAGCCCGAGTAAGGCGACTAAGAAGACAATTCGAGCCGATATGGGCCCGAGTACCGGCTACAGATGGCAAAACCGACCGGATATGAGCCCGAGTAAAGTCATTAGGGCGAAAAACCGACTGAATCGTTATAACCACATTATTGCAGTAAGAATTTATCAAGTGGCTATGAGGCATAGCCGCTTTGAAATTAATCATCCACCCACACTTTATAGGTCATACCATGAGAAAACCCATCGTAGTCTTAGATTTTATTCACCATTCTGTCTCAGAAAGAGTCGTCTTCTATCGTAATGTAAATGACAAACTTTTCGGTAATGCCCTTTATGCTACGCCTGATGTGAGTTCAGCCGAGGCAAAAGCAGCCGTCGATGCTTTAGAAGCGGCTATTTTAGCGGCGAAAGATGGTGGGCATACCGCTATTTCGGCAAGGCATGATGCTGAAAAACAAGCCGATGATATTTATAGAAAATTAGCTAATTATGTAGATCGCACCGCCGCAGGTGATGAAACCCGCATATTAAGCAGTGGCTAATAGATACCACTATCATTTGTTAATCTTGGCACATCCGCTTTATGTGCATCAATGGCTAATGGCTGACCTTGCTCTATAGGCGGCTGTTTATCCTCAGCGCTACTATCAACTTTATTGGTTTTCTTTACTTTTTTATATTGCACAATATATTTTCTTTGTTCGGCATATAAGCCAATAAATGAAAGCAGAGGAATATATAAAAGTATCATGATGGCTATTGCTACAAAACTAAGATGAATGATAGATGATAACCAATATGCTAATCCACTACTACAGAGCAACATCATAGGACTAGGAAGTTTTACATATTTCAATCCAGCTACCTCAATTTAAAAAATCTATTTCGTTTAGACTGATCATAGTAAACAACTTAAGCAACAGTTCAAAGCAGACTTTTTAATAACTCAAATAACTTTCGTTATGAAAAACGACAAACTGTAGACAATATCAGCGGCTATATTGCGTAGTCAGTGGACAGCGCCCCCCTAAATCTGGCATCATGCGGCATCAAGATACCTCGTACTCCACAAGGTTGAGACTAGCTAGATTAGGTACTAATAATGACCATGCTTCCCCCCTGCCCAGCCTGTGGCTCTGAATTCACCTACGAAGATGGTGAAAATTTTATCTGCCCAGAATGCGCACATGAATGGCCCAAAGTAGGTGATAGCGAAGACAATACTGATAGCCGCATCATTAAAGATGCCAACGGTAATTTGCTGCAAGATGGCGATACCGTAACCGTTATTAAAGACCTTAAAGTAAAAGGTTCTTCGTTAGTGGTTAAAGTCGGTACTAAAGTCAAAAACATACGTTTGATTGACGGTGATCATGATATCGATTGCAAAATTGACGGAATCGGTGCCATGAAGCTTAAGTCTGAATTCGTTAAGAAAATCTAATTTGTATAAAAAGGCTGCTTGAGTTACGAAAAGAGGCTAAGGATAAGTAAGGGCGGCATTATTGAAAATTCTAAATGCTGGGATTCGTAGCTCATCCCAGCTTATTTATTTGTAGGCTGGGATGTAGAGTAGCGTAATCCCAGCAATCGGAGCAAAGCGTAACCTCGTTACTAACGTTTCAACGTTATCAAAATCTAAACGTTTCGATTGGGGTTGCAAACCCAGACCGGCATTGGTGCCTCAAACTACTGGAATTACACTACGCTACATCCCAGCCTACAACTATCGTTAAGCCAACGCTATTTTAAATCTACTCCCCCCTTTTAAACCCGCTACTAAAATTTTTACACTAACCTTGTTAGTCAGTGTACAATCGACCACTGTTCAAATCCTACAGTCATATTAAGGTTATTTGCTTTCTTTGGTTTTATTTCAGGAGCGTCTTATGCAACATCAGCAAACAGTTACGATAGACGGCAATCAAGCGGCGGCTACGATTGCCTATAAACTCAATGAAGTCATTGTCATTTACCCGATAACGCCCTCATCGACCATGGGCGAATGGGCTGATGAATGGGCGTCACTTGGTCAGCTCAATTTATGGGGTACTGTACCGCAAGTGACAGAAATGCAAAGTGAGGCGGGCGCTGCTGGCGCTATTCATGGCGCTTTGCAAGTCGGCTCTATGGCGACAACCTTTACCGCCTCTCAAGGTTTGCTGTTAATGCTGCCTAATATGTACAAAATTGCAGGTGAACTAACGCCGACGGTCTTTCATATAGCCGCCCGCTCGCTGGCTTGTCAGGGCTTATCTATCTTTGGTGACCATAGTGACGTTATGTCGGCACGCATGACCGGCTTTGCGATGCTCTGTTCTAACTCACCTCAAGAAGTCATGGACTTTGCCTTGATTGCTCATGCCGCTAGCTTAGAGAGTCGGATTCCGCTGATGCACTTTTTTGACGGCTTTCGTACCTCGCATGAGGTCGCCAAGATTAATAGCTTAGATGACTCAGTCATACGCGCCATGATTAAAGATGAATGGGTAACGGCCCATCGCCATCGCGCCTTAACACCCGATAAACCGGTGATGCGTGGCACGGCTCAAAATCCTGATGTGTATTTTCAGGCTAGAGAATCAGTTAATCCTTATTACCTAGCGCTGCCTAACATCGTGCAAGCCGCGATGAATCGCTTTGCAAAATTGACTGGCCGTTCCTATCAATTATTTGAGTATCTAGGCTCTGAACTAGCGGAGCGAGTGATTGTTATTATGGGTTCTGGTGCAGAAGCCGTCACAGAAACGCTAAGCTATCTTAATCAGCAAGGTGAATCGGTAGGCTTGCTTAAAGTACGTTTATACAGACCGTTTGATGCGCAGCGTTTGCTTGCCGCATTGCCCAGCACTTGTCAAAAAATTGCAGTCTTAGATCGCACTAAAGAACCTGGCTCGGATGGCGAACCTTTATACAAAGATGTACTCACCGCTATCGCCCAAGCGTATAGTCAGGGTACAGCTAAATTCTCAGTATTCCCCAAAGTAGTCGGTGGCCGTTATGGTCTGTCTTCTAAAGAATTCACGCCCGGTATGATTAAGGCGGTTTTTGACGAATTAAAACAAGCACAGCCCAAAAACAATTTCACTATCGGCATCAATGATGATGTCACATACAGTAGCTTAAGCTGGGATCATCATTATCGTACCGATGCCCTAGCGGATACTTTTCAGGCGCTATTTTATGGTTTAGGCAGTGATGGCACGGTTAGCGCTAACAAAAACACCATTAAAATAATTGGTGAAAGCACAGAGTTATATGCTCAAGGTTATTTCGTTTATGATTCGAAAAAATCGGGAGCTATGACGGTCTCGCATTTACGCTTCGGCCCTAAACCCATACAGTCCACTTATTTGATTAGCGACAATGATGCTAATTTTATTGGCTGTCATCAAAGTATTTTTCTGGAACGCTCAGACCTGCTGAGCAGTGCCGCAAAGCAGGCCGTGTTTTTACTCAATACCCCCTTATCAGCCGAGCATGTTTGGGCCTCCCTGCCCTTAACCATGCAGCAACAGATGATCAGTAAACAGCTTAGGTTCTATATCATTGATGCTTACGCAGTGGCTGAAAAAACCGGCATGGGTAAGCGCATTAATACCATTATGCAGACCTGTTTCTTTGGCATCTCTGGGGTATTACCGCAAATGGATGCGATATCTGCCATTAAACACGCGGTCGAAAAGACCTATAGCAAAAAAGGTCTAGGCATGATTGAACTGAATTTTCAGGCTATTGATGAAACCTTGAGCAGCTTACAATGCGTTCCTTTACCCGATCATGCCAGCAGCCAATTCGAATTTAAAGCGACCCTACCTGATAGCGCACCCGATTTTGTTAAACGCGTAACCGGCGAAATTATTGCCGGTCGTGGCAATGCCTTACCCGTCAGTGCCCTGCCTATTGATGGTACTTTTCCTACCGGCACGGCTATTTATGAAAAACGGTGTTTGGCGCTAGAAATTCCTGTCTGGGAAGCTGATTTGTGTACCCAATGTGGTAAATGCGCCATGGTTTGCCCTCATACCGCAATACGCAGCAAGATTTATGCGAACGATCAATTAGCGTCTAGCCCAGTAAGCTTTAAACACGCAGACATGCTTGGCAAAGACTTTCCTGAGGGCTTGGCTATCAGCTATCAAGTGGCACCCGAAGATTGCACGGGCTGCAGTTTATGCGTCGATATTTGCCCCATCCGTGATAAAAGCAATGCCAGTCGCAAAGCATTAAACATGCGGCCACAAGCACCGCTACGAGCAGCAGAGCGTGATAACTGGGATTTCTTTTTAGCACTACCTGATTATGATCGACGTTTGTTAAAAACCAATACCATTAAAGGCGCGATGGCTCTGCAACCCTTGTTTGAGTTTTCGGGGGCTTGTGTAGGTTGCGGTGAAACACCGTATATTAAATTAGCCTCACAATTATTTGGTGATCGTATGGTCGTCGCCAATGCCACGGGTTGTTCTTCTATTTATGGTGGCAATTTACCCACTACGCCTTGGACTAAAAATAACGAAGGACGCGGCCCTGCGTGGAGTAATTCTTTATTTGAAGATAATGCCGAGTTTGGTTTAGGTATGCGTATCGCCTTAGATAAACAACAAGACACCGCCAAAGAGTTGCTTATCTGCTTAAGAGAGCCTTTAGGTGATGAGCTAGTTGATGCTATTTTAACTGCCGACCAATCTGATGAAGTCGGCATTTACGAGCAGCGCGAACGCATCGTTGATCTAAAACACCACCTAAATAGAGAGGCACAGTTTTGCGCCTTTAATAACGAACAGTCTTATGTCGCTAGCGCACAAAGCCTATTACAACTCGCTGATAGCTTATGTAAAAAAAGCGTCTGGATTATAGGCGGTGATGGTTGGGCTTATGACATAGGCTTTGGTGGCGTTGATCATGTGTTAGCTAGTGGTAGGAATGTTAATATTCTAGTACTAGATACCGAGGTTTATTCTAATACCGGTGGCCAAACCTCAAAATCCACGCCCTTAGGTGCTGTTGCTAAATTTTCCGCAGCCGGTAAAGCCACGGCTAAAAAAGATTTGGCCTTGTTAGCGATGGATTACAGCAATGTCTATGTCGCCCATGTTGCTTATGCCGGTAAAGACATTCAAACCTTAAACGCCTTCTTAGAAGCCGAAGCTCATGACGGGCCTTCTATCATTATTGCTTATGCGCCTTGTATTGCTCATGGCGTGGATTTATCTAATAATCATAGACAACAAAATCTAGCGGTTAAAAGTGGCCATTGGCCGCTGTTTCGATTTGATCCTAGCAGAGCCAAAGCCGGTAAGAATCCGATGAAGCTCGATTCAGCGGAACCGTCCATCCCTTACCGTGATTTTGTGAAAACTGAAACCCGCTTTAGTATGCTCTGGCAAACACATCCAGAAGCCGCCGAGCGTTTTCTAGCACAAGCGCAGCAAGATGTTAAAAATCGCTATGCTTACTATAAACAACTCTCTGAACTAGAATGGTCGGCGACCACCTCAGTGTCTGCCATAAAAGCTCAACTTAAAACTGATACAGCCAAGGAGATTGATCATGATTGATTTAAGCACGCATTATCTGGGCTTAAAATTAGCTCATCCTTTAGTACCCTCAGCATCGCCTTTAAGTAAAGATATAGACAGCGCACGTAGGCTAGAAGATGCCGGCGCTTCAGCATTAGTTATGTATTCCTTGTTCGAAGAAAAAATAGTGGCCGAACAACAGCAGATGCAGCGCTTTTTATATGAGCCAGCTATCGGACATGGAGAAGCCGATTCCTTCCATCCTCGTCCTCATCAGCTACAGACTTATCAAGAACACTATCTGGAACAGGTACAGAAATTAAAATCAGCTCTGGCCATCCCCGTTATCGCCAGTTTAAATGGTACGTCGTTAAGTGGCTGGCTAGCGTACGGCCTGCAATTACAACAAGCCGGTGCTGATGCATTGGAGCTTAATATTTATCATTTAGCCGCCAATGCCGAAGACAGTAGTGAGGTCGTCGAAAATCGTTATCTAACTATCTTGCAGGCTTTAAAAGCCCAAGTGAACATTCCGATTACTATGAAGCTTTCTTCGCAATTTAGCTCACCGCTGCATTTTGCAAAACGGCTAGAAGCTGCCGGTGCCAGTGGCGTAGTGCTTTTTAACCGTTTTTATCAACCTAATATTGATTTAGAATCGCTGGAAGTAGTGCCTACTTTAGAACTTTCTAGCGCCTCAGAAGCCTTGTTACGCATACGCTGGACCGCTTTGCTGTATGGTAGAACGCAGTTATCACTCGCCGTTACTGGCGGCTTTCACAATAGTTTAGACGT
>Ga0214188_100288_pt1 | contig 13474 bp, 11 predicted proteins | sample TroBogEpilimnion_5_FD_153026 | JGI IMG/M metagenome (GOLD analysis project Ga0214188, IMG submission 153026) | Freshwater microbial communities from Trout Bog Lake, WI - 01JUL2008 epilimnion | ecosystem: Environmental > Aquatic > Freshwater > Lake > Epilimnion/Euphotic zone | place: Trout Bog...
CACCATCCATACGAATCTTTTACCGCATCCGTTGTGAGATTTTTAGAATCTGCAGCAACTGATCCACATGTCCTTGCAATTAAGCAGACGCTGTATCGAACCTCTGGCGACTCACCAATCATTGATGCGCTCGTTGAAGCAGCAGAAGCAGGTAAGCAAGTTCTTGCAGTAATTGAAATTCGCGCGCGTTTTGATGAACTTGCAAACGTACGTTGGGCGAGAAAACTTGAAGATGCAGGTGTTCACGTTGTTTATGGTCTGATCGGTCTTAAAACCCATGCAAAGCTTTCACTTATTGTCAGGCAAGAGACAAACGGCATTCGCCGCTATGTCCACATCGGCACAGGAAATTACAACCCTAAGACTGCCCGTTTATATGAAGACTTTGGATTGCTCTCAGCAGACCCTGTTCTTGGCGAAGATGTAAATAAGCTCTTCAATCAACTCTCTGGCTTTGCCCCGCAAACAGACTTCTCTCGCCTGCTTGTAGCTCCACGCACAATGCGTAGCGGGTTACTCGAGCGAATTGATCGTGAGATCCAGAATCAGAAAGATGGGAAGCCTGCATTTATACGTTTGAAACTCAATGCAATTTTAGATGAGCAGTTTATCGAAGCGCTTTATAAGGCATCAAACGCCGGTGTAAAAATCGAATTAGTGGTTCGAGGTATCTGCGCAATTCGCGTTGGCGTTCCTGGGTTATCTGAAAATATTACGGCTCGCTCTATTTTAGGTCGCTTCCTTGAGCACTCTCGTGTCTTTCACTTTGCAAATGGCGGGGATGATGAGATCTACATCGGAAGTGGTGATCTGATGAATAGAAATCTTGACCGACGCGTTGAGAGCCTTGTGCGAATTACTCAAACTGATCAGAAGCGTTTTCTCATTGGAGCGATAGACAGTTATCTCTCCCCAGAATTCCTGCATTGGCAAATGCAATCTGATGGAAGTTGGCTTGAAGTGAAGAACGGGTCTGATGGCAAGAGACTGGCTGATTTCCACAACTCCGCGATTGATTGGTATCGCACCCGCGGATGAGCAACGTGACGATCGCCGCAGGCGGGGTAATCTGGCGAAAAAATTCGAAGAATGAGATTGAAGTTGTTTTGGTGCACCGTAGTCGTTATGACGATTGGTCACTTCCCAAAGGAAAACTCGATTCTGGTGAGACGCTGATTGGTTGTGCCTACAGAGAGTTAATTGAAGAGACAGATCTCAACATCAAGCTCGGCCCCTATATTGGTGAAGTTGAGTATTTTGTTCCAGATGGGCTCAAAAGAGTTTCATATTGGGCGGCGACATTGCTCGGGGATCAAAAGCCATTTACACCCAATGAAGAAGTGGATTCGATTGGATGGTTCACACTCATTGAAGCGGCAGATAAGGCAACTCGAGATAGCGATCGTGAGATTTTAGCCAAGTTTGCAGATATTCCTTATGACACATCTGCGCTCATCATGCTTCGCCATGCAAAAGCACTTGCGCGGGAAGACTGGCAAGGTGAAGATGAAGATCGCCCTCTAGATATTCTTGGCCAACAGCAAGCACGCCGAATGCATTCGATTTATCAGGTTTATGGGCTTCAGCAAATTCACACATCAGATGCAGTTAGATGCCTAGATACGATCTCCCAGCTTGCGCGCATTGAGGAACTTAATCCGATTATTACAAGCGCTGTCAGTGAATACACCTGGAAGAAGAACAAAGACAAGGCAATTGATTACGCCAAAGATTTAATCAAAAATAATTATCAAATTCTTCTATGTAGTCATAATCCAGTACTTCCTCGGATGCTAGAAAAGCTCACCAAGAAGATTGACTTTGACTACCCAGATAACAAATTGCAGCCTGGTGAGGCATGGATAGTTCATCACAACAAAAAAGAAGTACTTCAGATTGAGCGCTTAGCAGCACCGAATATTTAATCGGTTTCAGCTTCCATCCAGTCCATCCATTTAAGGATGACACCTTCACGTAGTGCCCATGGACATATCTCTAACTCTCGAAGATCTAGATTGCGCATGACACTCTCTGTGACATAAGCACCGGCAACAATTTGCCGAGCTCGGTTTGTTGAAACGCCTGGCAATTTTGCCCGTTCATCATGAGTCATTTCAGATAAGCGTCCCGAGATCTTACGAATTGCTTCAAGCTTGATTGTCTTACCGTCTCCGTCAAACCAATCACCACAGAGGCGAGCAAGTGTACGAAGGGTCTTACTTGTTGCAATGGATCGATCGGTATCTTGATGTTTCACAAGTGCTGGCAAAATTGCCTCAAGTGAATTTTCAATATGATCGCGAAGTGCGCGAATTGATTTTTCAGAATACGGATCACCTTTAAGAAAGTTTTGCGTAAGACGTGATGCACCGAGCGGAAGTGAAGTAGCAACTTCGGGTGATTCATCTGTTCCGACGGCGATCTCTAGTGAGCCACCACCGATATCGACAACGAGCAAACGACCACTTGACCATCCAAACCAACGGCGTGCAGCCAAGAAGGTGAGCTTTGCCTCTTCGTTGCCGCTAAGAACCTGCAGATCAATCTTGAAATCTTTGTTTATATTCTCAATGATCTCTTCGCCATTTTTTGCTTCTCGAAGGGCTGAAGTTGCAAATGGGAGAAGTTCTTTAACTTGCACCATGTTTGCTTGATCAACCGCTCGTTTAATTACTTGGCGAAGCTGTTCAATACCATCAGCATTAACCTCATTATTTTCATTGAGGAATTCTGTGAGGCGAATTTCTTCTTTGTAGTTAAAGGTCGGGTTAGGACGCGCTCCTGGGTGGGTATCAACTACCTGTAGGTGGACCGTATTTGATCCCACATCCAATACTCCAAGGCGCATATGCAGAACCTACCCGCCGCTACGTGGTTTGGCATGGGTTTGGCTCGTGACATAATTCGGTGCTGGTTTTTACTTCAGTACGCCTCCCTAGCTCAGTGGTAGAGCATCCGCCTTGTAAGCGGAAGGTCGTCAGTTCAATCCTGACGGGGGGCTCCATTTACCTCTTCCAAACTCATACTTTCTTTGCTGATTACTTGGTATGAATAAGCCATGGCAAAGCGCGACTTTGATGTCCTGGTCATCGGATCTGGGTTTGGCGGTTCTGTCAGTGCGCTTCGTCTAACCGAAAAGGGTTATAGCGTCGCTGTAATTGAGGCAGGTAAAAGGTTTAGCGATAAAGATTTTCCCAAGACTTCTTGGCGTATTAGAAAGTTTCTCTATTTTCCTCGCCTTGGGTTAAAAGGAATTCAGCGCATTCACGTCTTGCCTGACGTACTTGTTTTAGCTGGCGCAGGTGTGGGCGGTGGATCACTGGTTTATGCCAACACTCTTTATATCCCGCCCGATACCTATTTCAATGATTCGCAGTGGCGCCACATCACAGACTGGAAAAAGGAATTGCTTCCTTGGTATGACCAAGCCTCAAGAGTTTTAGGCGTTGCTGATAATCCATACTTCTCACCATCTGATCAAGCAATGAAAGATGCGGCAATTGAAATGGGCGTGGGCCACACATTTCGCATGGCGCCCCTCGGTGTTTATTTCGGAGAAGGACCAGGGGTAACCCATAAAGATCCATTCTTTGGCGGAGTCGGGCTAGAACGCTCTGGTTGCATGCAGTGTGGTGCGTGCATGAGCGGTTGCAGATTTAATGCAAAGAACACACTGCCAAAGAATTATCTGGGCCTTGCTGAATCTGCAGGAACTCAAGTGTTTCCCGAACACACAGTGACAAGAATTGAAGAACGCTCAGATGGCAGCTGGCGCATCTATGCGCGCAAGAGTTCATCCTGGTTGCCCCGCAAGCGCGTATTTACCGCTTCACAAGTGATCGTTGCTGCAGGCACATATAACACCCAAAAATTACTTCACACGATGAAGGCAAGTGGAGTGCTGCCTAAAATCTCTGACTTTCTTGGCAAACTCTCTCGCACTAATAGTGAGGCACTTACTGGGGCTCTGATGCCAGATACCAGCATTGACTACAGCAAAGGTTCTGCTATTACCTCATCATTTTTTCCAGATGATCACACTCACGTTGAACCTGTGCGATATGGCATTGGTAGCAATGTGATGGGGCTACTTCAAACAGTGATGACAGATGGAGAGAACTTAGGTGAAAGACGCCGCCAGTGGCTCTCAACAGTTCTTCGCCATCCAGGCCAACTTGCTCGCGTACTCAATGTGCGCCAGTGGTCTCAGCGCACAGTTATCGCTCTTGTCATGCAGAACGTTGATTCATCTCTAAAAGTTTCAGCAAAGAAAGGCCCCTTTGGATGGCGCCTAACATCAAAGAATGATTCAGATAAACCCAATGCCACATATATTCCTGCAGCGAATGAAGTCGTGCGCAGGATTGCAGAGAAAAACGGCGGCATGGCCGGCGGGCATATTGGAGATCTTGTAGGTGCGCCCTTTACCGCTCACTTCGTAGGGGGTTGCGTTATCGGGGATTCACCAGCCACTGGCGTGATTGATCCCTATCACCGCGTTTGGAACTACCCAACACTTCATGTCGTTGATGGGGCATCTGTTACTGCAAACCTTGGAGTGAATCCATCTTTAACGATTACGGCCCAAGCAGAGCGAGCAATGTCGATGTGGCCAAACAAGGGAAGCGTTGATCCCCGCCCACTTCAAGGCAGCAAGTACGAGCCGGTTGAATTTCAAAAGCCTGCTCGTCCCTTTGTTCCCGACCATGCGATTGGAGCCCTGCGGGTGATTTAAAGGGTGTTTCTCACCCCTACCCATCATTTCCTCTACTCATTCACCCCACCCCAAGGGATGATTAAACCCTTAACGCACGGGGGGGGGATAAGTAATTGGAAAGCAAGAGAGAGACACTTGCTGGGGTTTCCCTCAGCAGAATCGCGATCCCGCAATCTAATCCTTACTTCATCGTCAGAGAAGAGATGCTTGCAAAGCTTGATAAGCCTGCGCCCCATGCATTCTTATTCGTCGCGCCAAGCGGTTTTGGAAAGACAGAAATTGCAACGCAGTGGGCAAACCAAAAACCTGAGATTACGGCTTGGTACACAATTGAAGCTGGAGACTCTGCGCGCGATGTTTTGTTTCACATCATTGAGGGACTTCGGAAAATAAAGTCAGATTTTTGTTCATGGGCAGAAGATTTACCTGAAACTAATTTGGATACTTCAAAAGTTACTCAATCTTTCTCAAATGAGTTGATGGAACTAGGACCTGAAGTGCGAATTGTCTTTGACAATATGGGTGATTTAACAGGAGCCGAAGTAGAAAATCTCAATCAAGCATGGCTATCAAATGCACCAACAAACGTTAAAACTTTGACAATACGAAGAACCACACCTAAATCAAGCTTCACTTATGCTGCAAATTTAGGCATGGTGACATATTTTACAGCGAAGGACTTACGATTCACCGACCATGAGATTAGCGCACTTTTGAAATCACGTGGCCTAGAGAGCAAAGGTGCTGAAGTCAAGCTTGCGCTAACTTCAACTGACGGCTGGCCGGCTGGAACTCAAATGCTCTTAAAATTATTTTTAGAAAAGGGCAATAATGCGGAATATCTCAGGGATCTGCCACAGTCAGAAGAAAAAATCATCGAAGCAACACTTGATTCTTTTTCAGCAGCCGATCGAGATTTACTATTTTCAATTGCACTACTAGATGATGTAACCGAGAGTGAGTTAGTTAAACTCAATCTGGGTACTGATGCAGCTATACGTCTTCGAAATATGGCCATAGATGGCGCCTTTATTTCTGTGAGAAATTACGGCGAAGAAGTTTTCACGATTAACTCACTTCTTCTACAACACATTCGAAAGGTCTTACTTCGGGATTACGATGGCGTAAAGGAGCGTGCACTGCGTGCGCTTGAAATCGTCAAAGAATCTGACCCATATCGGGCATTTGAGCTCTTCTTACTTGCTGGAGAAGTTGAAAATGCAGAGAATTTCATAATTACAAATATTCGTAGGCTTTTATTTTCTGGCAAGAAATTAGAAGTAAATAGATTTGTAGAAATGGTTGCCTCTAGCCTTAAATTTGATGAAGAGCGTAAGTTAATCTTTTTTGCTTATTTGGAGGCAACCAGTGGTAATTTAGATGAAGCAGAGAGCAAACTACTGCGGTACATGAATCAATTTGGGTCAATGACATCAGCAGATCCAATGCGCATTGGTGCGCCTGCGGATATTCAAACAACTGAAAACGCAATTGATTTCCTTAAAGGTCGTCTCTCTTCAACTATTAGAAGTGGTCTTGGCGTCCCCGAGGGAGACCGTTCGCTAGGTGACTTAGAGTTTGCAAGACAACTTGTTATCCTTCAAATGGTTGCAAGTGCAGCTTTTCTTTTGGAAGATGAGGTTAATCTCAAGACTGCATTAGAGATGGCAACTCAGGTAAAAATTAATGCAACGGACCCTTCTAATAGTATTTACCTTCCTTCTATTAAAGCACTTTATTCATTGGGCACTGGTGAACTAGACGTTGCCCGTGAGAATGCAAGACTTGCAATAATCAGCTCTTTAAAGCAAAAGCCCAGCGGGATTTTTGTGCCCTTCGCTGCCGCCTATTGTCTGGCAGAAGTGCATCGTGAAAAGGGTGAGCTGGAAGAGGCTCTGGCAATGTGTGATGAATATATTAAACTTGCCTCTAAGTTCGCGATCACGCCATGGCTTATCGCCCTCATGGCTAAAAAAGCCCTCATACTTTCACACACAGGCCGTGGCTCTCTCGCACTCAATGAAATTACTCAAGCGCGTGAATTAGTTCCTGTGCAAAAATACTCTTCAGAGATTTCTCGAATTATTGATGAGCATGAACTTCTCATCCGGGTGGCTCTAGCTGATACTGAGAGAATCAAAGAGCTTTTGTTCAGAATGCCTCAAACTGATACAACGATTGCTTTTCTAAGTGCTTATGAAGCAATGCAAAGCCCCACGAGGGCAAAGGCCATTTTGAGTACATATAGAGAGAACACCATACGAAACAAAATCAATAAAGCACTTATAAGCACAGAAATTTATAAGGATCAACCTTCTCTGGCGAAGGAGCATTTAAGGACAGCAATTAACTTAGGAATAGATAATGGTTACTTCCAGATATTTCTCCTACAAACTCCTACTGTGAAATCCCTGATTGTTGACTTAGCCTCCGGGGAACCCACTATTTTTCTTGAGCAATTGGCAAAGAAAATACGTGCCCATTCACAGAGCGCATTGTCCTTGGGCAAGCTTGCGAATCACTCACTCACAAAGCGTGAGCTTGATATTTTGCGCCGCCTTTCTACAGGTCTGCCTATTACCCAAATTGCCGCAAATTTACATATCTCCAATAACACCATTAAGAGCCACCTCAAAAGCGTCTACCGCAAACTTAAGGTGGACTCCAGGCAAACTGCAGTGACAAAGGCGCAAGAACTAGCGCTCTTGTAGATCCTTTGAGGTTGTGTAAACTTCCAATATGAGCGAAGCAGAAGTACTGACCGGCGCAGAACCCGTATACGGGGATCCAGAGGCAATTCGCCAAGCAGCAAGTTATGTTCCGAGCCCAACAATCATTGTTTATTCAGATGATCAAAGCGTGCGTCACGCCGTTATTTCTGCCCTTGGCACAAAACTTTCAGGGGAAGTGTCAGCGCATAAAATTGTTGAATTCGCTACAGCCCCAGCTCTTCGTCAATATGTGGATGATAAAAAGAAAGTTGACCTATTCATATTAGATAGCGAAGCCGTTCCAGAAGGTGGCATGGGAATTGCCCACCAACTTCGAGATGAGATGGCAGATTGCCCACCCATCATGGTGATCATCCAAAGGTCTCCAGATAAGTGGCTTGCCAAGTGGTCAGGGGCAGATGCAGTAGTCGCCCACCCCATCGACCCCTTCACATTGGGAAAGAGCGTTTTAAGCCTTCTCCACAAGTAAAAATTTAACTCGCTATTAAGGTGATCAGCACCACATCACATATCCCAGGCCCCAAACCCCCTCTATAGTTTGGGCTGTGAATCCATATGTACCGATTCTAGTTATCGGGGCCATCGGTTTTGGCTTCGCAGGATTCTCAGTTCTCGCAGGAGCACTTACAGGCCCTAAGCGTTATAACAAATCAAAAGCAGATGCATATGAATGTGGAATAGAACCTTCACCACAAGCTGCTGAAGGTGGTCGTTTTCCAGTCAAATATTTCCTCACCGCAATGCTCTTTATTGTTTTTGATATTGAAATAGTTTTCTTATATCCATGGGCTGTTTCATTTAATCAGATGGGCCTCTTTGGACTCGTCGAGATGTTGATTTTCATTCTCACAGTGTTTGTTGCATACGCCTATGTCTGGCGCAGAGGTGGTTTGGAATGGGATTAGAAGAGCAACTACCTAGCGGAATTGTTCTGACCACAGTTGAAAACCTTGCTGGCTACATGCGCAAAGGATCTCTCTGGCCTGCAACATTTGGACTTGCTTGCTGCGCAATTGAAATGATGGCAGTGGGCGCAGGTCGTTATGACTTAGCGCGTTTTGGTATGGAAGTTTTTCGTCCCTCACCACGTCAAGCAGACCTCATGATCGTTGCGGGGCGTGTTTCAAACAAGATGGCGCCAGTTCTTCGTCAGGTTTATGACCAGATGGCTGCGCCAAAGTGGGTTATCTCCATGGGTGCGTGCGCATCTTCTGGTGGAATGTTTAATAACTACGCCATCGTGCAAGGCGTTGACCATGTTGTGCCTGTAGATATTTATCTTCCTGGTTGCCCTCCTCGTCCAGAGATGTTGATGGATGCAATTTTGAAATTACATGAGCAGATCAGCAACGAGAAGCTAGGTGCTAACCGCGAGGAAGTCATTCGCGCAGTGGAGGCAGCCGCGATGGCATCTACTCCTACATTTCAAATTCAAGGATTAATGAAGCGATGAGTAAAGATCACGGCTCATTTGGAGTGCATGGAACAGGTGATACCTCTGGTTACGGAGGCCTCGTTCGCACATCAACTATCCCAGGTTCAACAGAGCGCCCTTATGGGGGTTACTTTGATGAGATTGCAGATGAATTAGAACGCGCTTATCCAGATTTCAGTGAAGCAATTGAAAAGGTAGTGATTGACCGCGGGGAGCTCACACTTCACGTGAAGAGCGCAAAGCTATTTGATGTAGCAAAAGCACTTCGAGATACGCCTTCCCTTGCCTTTGAAGTTTGCCTAGGAGTAAATGGCGTTCACTACCCAGAAGATAAGAACCGTGAATTGCATTGTGTCTATCCACTTCTATCTATGACGCATAACCGCCGCATTCGTATCGAAGTAAGCGTTCCTGATTCCAATCCCCACCTTCCTTCTCTTATTGAACTATGGGCTGGAAATAATTGGCACGAGCGCGAAACTTTTGACATGTTTGGAATTATTTTTGATGGACATCCTGGGCTTACAAGAATTTTGATGCCAGATGATTGGGATGGACATCCACAACGTAAGGATTACCCATTGGGCGGCATTCCAGTTGAATATAAAGGCGCAACTGTTCCACCACCATCAGAGCGCAGGTCATATCGATGAGTACAACGCACGATCCATACGCATCCTTTGCTGATACGACTGAAGGTCGTATCTACTCTGTTACAGGAAATGATTGGGATTCCCTTGTTGCTGAAATTGGTTCAACAAAGGAAGAGCGCGTTGTCGTTAACATGGGACCACAGCACCCTTCAACACACGGTGTGCTGCGCCTAGTTCTTGAATTAGAGGGCGAAACAATTACTGAGGCCCGTTGTGGAATTGGTTATCTTCACACAGGAATTGAAAAAAATACTGAGTACCGCTCATGGACTCAGGGCACAACATTTGTTACCCGCATGGATTACTTGGCGCCAATCTTTAACGAAACCGCATATTGCTTAGGCGTTGAAAAGCTTCTTGGCATCACAGATGTCATGCCAGAGCGCGCAACGGTCATTCGTGTGATGATGATGGAGTTCAATCGAATCTCATCCCACATGGTTGCTCTCGGCACAGGTGCGCTCGAACTAGGCGCACTTTCACCGATGATCTTTGCTTTCCGTGAGCGCGAGAAGGTTCTCGATATCTTTGAAATGATCTCAGGACTTCGCATGAATATGGCCTACGTGCGGCCAGGAGGAGTTGCTCAAGATCTTCCAGAGGGTGGCCTAACTAAGATTCGCCAGACTATTAAAGAACTTCGTCATAACTTTAAAGACAATGAGAAGCTTCTGATCGGAAATTCCATCTGGATGAAGCGCACACAGGGCGTTGGGTATTTGGATCTTGCAGGATGCATCACTCTTGGTGTCACAGGCCCTGTTCTTAGGTCAACGGGAATGCCATGGGATCTACGTAAAAACCAGCCATATTGTGGATATGAAAATTATGATTTTGATGTGATTACTACTGATACCTGCGATGTTTATGGAAGATTCCTTATTCGTATGGGTGAGCTTGAGCAATCACTGCGCATTGTTGAACAGTGTTGTGACAAGCTTGAAAAGCTAGAGGGTGCTCCGGTCATGATTGATGATGCCAAGATCGGTTGGCCAGCAGATCTCAATATTGATCAAGATGGAATGGGTAATTCAAAAGAGCACATTGCAAAGATTATGGGTGAATCTATGGAATCTTTGATTCACCATTTCAAGATTGTGACTGAAGGATTCAGAGTTCCAGCTGGACAGGTGTATACATCTGTTGAATCCCCTCGCGGTGAGACGGGCGTCCACATGGTTTCAGATGGCGGAACACGTCCGTATCGCATGCACTTTCGTGAGCCATCATTTAATAACCTGCAATCACTCTCTGCCATGTGTGAAGGCAGCATGATCGCTGACGTTGTTGCCGCCGTTGCTTCCATCGATCCTGTGATGGGTGGTGTGGACCGCTGATGTTTACAAATGAAGAGCTAGCAACAATGGATCAGATTATTGCGCGCTATCCAAAATCACGTTCTGCAATCATGCCGCTGCTTCATTTTGTTCAATCTATTGATGGGTATGTTACTGAGCGCGGAATCGAAATGATTGCCGAAAAGCTTGATCTTTCAACTGCCGAAGTCACTGCTGTTTCATCTTTTTATACCCAATACAAGAGTGCGCCAGTCGGTGAGTATCACGTTGGAGTATGTGTGAACACACTCTGCGCTGTTATGGGCGGCGATGAACTTTACAAGGCTGCATGTGATCGCCTAGGTATTGGCAATCATGAGACAACACCAGATGGCAAAGTTTCACTTGAACGTATTGAGTGCAACGCCGCATGTGATTACGCACCCGTTGTTATGGTCAATTGGGAGTTTTATGACAATCAAACACCAGAATCACTTCGTGAATTAGTAGATGGTGCGCGCGCAGGAAATCCTCCAGCGCCAACACGTGGTCCAAAGAAACTTCGCACATGGAAAGAGAACTCAGCTGTTCTTGCGGGAATTTCTGATGGTTTATCTGGTGAAGGTGTTCAAGCAGGAGAAGCGACACTACGTGGTCTTAAGGTTTCTAAATCGGCAGGGAGTAAATAATGAGCAAGCTCACTCCAGTTCTATCTGCCGCCTGGGATCAAGCAGATTCATTCACAATCGATGGCTACAAGCGCAATGGTGGATATAGCGCGATTGCAAAAGCCCTTGGTATGAGCGCCGATGATGTGATTACAACAATTAAAGATTCAGGGCTGCGCGGCCGCGGAGGCGCAGGATTTCCAACAGGAAATAAGTGGTCATTTATTCCACAAGGAGATAACAAGGCGCATTATTTAGTTGTTAATGCGGATGAGTCAGAACCTGGAACATGCAAAGACATGCCACTTCTTCTTGCTAATCCACATGTACTCATTGAGGGAATCATTATTGGTTCATACGCAATCCGCGCAAATCATGCATTTATCTATGTGCGCGGGGAAGTTGTGCATGTAGTTCGCCGCTTGCAACAAGCTATTGCAGATGCTTACAAGTCAGGATATTTAGGTAAGAATATTCTTGGGAAGGGATATGACTTAGAGCTCACACTTCATGCCGGAGCGGGTGCTTACATCTGCGGTGAAGAGACAGCGCTACTTGACTCACTTGAAGGATTCCGTGGGCAACCACGTCTTCGCCCACCGTTTCCTGCTATCGCTGGTTTGTATGCGATGCCTACTGTTGTTAATAACGTTGAATCCATTGCCTCAGTTCCAGCAATTATTAATAACGGTGTTGAGTGGTTCCAGAGCATGGGAACAGAGAAGAGCAAGGGTTTCACCTTGTACTCACTTTCTGGCCATGTGAAAAACCCTGGTCAATTTGAGGCGCCTCTTGGAATCACTTTGCGTGAAATTCTTGAGCTCGCCGGCGGAATTCGCGAGGGACATCAATTGAAGTTCTGGACTCCTGGTGGATCATCCACGCCAATCTTTACAGCAGAGCATTTAGATACTCCGCTCGATTATGAAGGTGTATCTGCAGCTGGTTCGATGCTTGGAACGAAAGCACTTCAAATATTTGATGAGACAACTTGTGTTGTTAGAGCGGCCCTTCGCTGGAGTGAGTTCTATAAGCATGAGTCATGCGGAAAGTGCACACCTTGCCGCGAGGGAACGTGGTGGCTCGTTCAGATGCTCGAAGACTTAGAAGCAGGGAAAGGCATTGAAGCAGATCTAGACAAGCTTCTTGATCTCTGCGACAACATTGCTGGTCGCTCATTTTGCGCTTTAGCAGATGGCGCAGTTGCTCCGATTATTTCAACGCTTAAGTATTTCCGTTCTGAATATATTGCTCACCAAACAAATGGCGGCTGTCCGTTTGATCCAGTTGCCTCAACACTTTTTGATGCGGTTGGTGCGAAGTGACTCCTGAGCAAGCAGTAACTGCAGTTGAGACTGTCAGCGCAATTATCGATGGCATTGAGGTGCAGGTGCCAAAGGGAACTTTGATTATTCGCGCGGCAGAAAAACTTGGCATTCAAATTCCTAGGTTTTGTGATCATCCACTTCTAGCTCCAGCTGGTGCATGTCGTCAGTGTTTGGTTGATGTTGAAGTAAATGGTCGTGCTTTTCCAAAGCCACAGGCCTCTTGCACAATGCCTGTTGAAAATGGAATGGTTGTGAAGACGCAACTCACTTCTGAAACAGCTGAAAAAGCGCAAGCAGGCATCATGGAGTTCTTACTTATTAATCACCCTCTTGATTGTCCAGTATGTGACAAGGGTGGTGAGTGTCCACTTCAAAACCAAGCAATGACTGCAGGCCGAGCAGAGTCACGTTTTGAAGGCGAAAAGCGCACGTATGAAAAGCCAATCAACATTAGCTCCCAAGTACTTCTAGACCGTGAGCGTTGTGTTCTCTGTGCTCGTTGCACACGTTTTTCAGAGGAAATTGCTGGAGATCCTTTTATTACTCTCAATGAGCGCGGTGCCTTACAACAAGTAGGAATTTACGAGAAGGATCCGTTTGAGTCTTATTACTCAGGCAACACTGTTCAGATCTGCCCGGTAGGGGCGCTCACTGGTGCTTCTTA
>Ga0214188_100291_pt1 | contig 13384 bp, 7 predicted proteins | sample TroBogEpilimnion_5_FD_153026 | JGI IMG/M metagenome (GOLD analysis project Ga0214188, IMG submission 153026) | Freshwater microbial communities from Trout Bog Lake, WI - 01JUL2008 epilimnion | ecosystem: Environmental > Aquatic > Freshwater > Lake > Epilimnion/Euphotic zone | place: Trout Bog...
TGCACCGAAGTTCACCTGGCCGGTGGGCTGCTCCACCACGGAGATGTCCACATCCTTGTAGCCGGGCACGGTGGTGGGAGTGTTGCGCGATTCCACCGTAGTGAAATAGTTCAGATTTTGCAGGCGTTTTTTGCCGGCTTCGATTTTCACCGTGTCCAATAACTCCCCTGGGGCGAAGGGCAGTTCGCGACGGATCACCACATCCTTCGTGGCTGAGTTTCCGGAAATGTTGACCTTGCTGATGTAAGACTTGGAACCTTCGGTGATATCGTAAACCAATGCGACCTGGCCGGCACCGGTTTCTAAAAAGTGGGTTTCCACATGTGCATCGGCGTAGCCACGTGAACCGTAGTAGTCCTGAATTCTCTTTTCATCAGCCTTGATGTGACTGCCGACATAGGGGAGGCCAGCTTCAGCCTGGATGCCTTTGTTGAGTTCTTCCTGAGTGAAGATGGTGTTGCCGGTGATCTTAACCGCTGACACATCATACTTGGCACCTTCATTGATCACGTAAACCAAGTCCATTTGCTTGGAGTTTACCTGCTCACGGCGCGTCTCGGTCACTTTGGCATACATGTAGCCTTTATCCTGAAATGCCTGCTCGATTTTCTTGATGTCTTCTTGCTGGTCTTGGGTGCTAAACTTGCCTTTTTTACCCCACAGGTTCCAGAAGTGGTGCTCCTGAGATTTGAGCTTGCCGCGCAGCACACGGGACTTGATGGCAGTGTTGCCCTCGAACCGGATGTTATGAATGATACCCCGAGCACCCTCTTCAATTTTAAAAGTCACCTTGGAGAACCCCTCGCGGATAGACGGGGAGATGTCATAGCTGGCGGTCGCATCAGCGAACCCCTTCTTTTCATAGGCTTCCACGATCTTTTGCTGCGCTGCGGAAAGCTTGATGTCATCCACCGGGTCTCCCACTTTGACTGCGACATCCTTGCGTAGCTTAGCATTGTCGATCGAGTTGTTACCGACGAAAAGAATTTCGGCAATCTGGCCACGGCCAATGATTTCCACGATCACTTTGACACCACCAGGCACATCCACCGCATTGATTTCGATGTTTTCAATGGCTCCCGTGCCGTAGAGCGTGCGCATGTCACGTTCCCCAGATTCGTCTGTAAATGGCTGGCCCACCCGGGTCGACATCTGGCTGCGAATGCGGTTTTCATCCAGATGCACCGCGCCCTTGATGATGACCTGAACTTCCTTCACTTTTTTTTTTGTCCCTGGAGTCCCTGTGAGACCCATTTGTGCCCGCACCACCTGAGGTGAGAAAATCATTACTATGATTGCCACAATGAAGGACAGCTTTAGGTAGGGCATGGGATGAGATCCGTAATTCATAGGCAAGGGGCAGAGTGGACAGACGGTAAAAAGGCCGGGCGGCGAGGCACGCCCAAGGGGCGGACGACAAGCCTGCATTACTGCTTCCGCACCGCTCCACGTCAAGGCGTAAGTTCGGCGGGGGTTCTTGCCATTTTTTGCGCTCATACAGTGAAAAATGGTGTTTGAGTGGTTTTCGTCCTGCTCAAGGCAGCTAAAATGGGGCTTTCAGCATCAGAACAACTAGAGCAACAGTTCTGTCACCAGCCATGCCCCGTTCCAATTTTCGCAATTACACCCAGTTGCATCTTGTCGTGCTGGCCTGGGGACTCACGGCGATATTGGGCAAACTCATTCAGCTTCCGCCTGTGGATGTGGTTTTCTACCGCACGGCGATTGCGGCGCTTTGCTTTGCAGGGGTGGCCTTTAGTATGGGGCAGGCTCTTTGCGTTTCGCCCCGCCGGATCTTGGCGATGCTCGCCGTGGGGGGCATTTTGGGTCTGCACTGGATTTTGTTCTTCTGGTCTGCGCGTCTGGCCACCGCCTCGGTCTGCCTTGCGGCCATGCCTACCTCCATGCTGTGGTGTTCGTTGATCGAACCTGTCATCGATGGTTCGCGGCGTTGGCGACCGGCCGAGCTTCTGGTGGGCGCGGTCATGGTGGGGGCTGTGTGGCTCATCTATCACGTGGAATTCCGCCACTGGCTCGGCTTTTCCGTGGGCATCACCGCTGCGGTGTTTGCCGCCTTTTTTGCCACCTTGAGCAAGCAGCAGGTCGCCGGTGACACGCACTGGAGTGTCATTGGCTCATATCAGATGAGCGGTGCTTGCTTTGCGGCCTGTCTTTCACGCCCCTTCCTTGAGCACGGCTTCATGCCCGTTTTACCGGATGCGGCTTCCGCACTTTGGCTGGGTGTGCTCGCGCTGGTTTGCACGGTGGCCGCTTATGCAGGATTCATGGATGTGCTGCGCCGCGTCAGCGTCTTCACGGTGAACGTCGTTTATAATATGGAGCCGGTGTACGGCATCGTGATTGCAGTTTGGGTGTTTGGGCAGGCCGAATACATGAGTGCAGGTTTCTATCTTGGGGCGGCGGTCATCATTGCCGTCGTGCTGACCTTGCCTTGGATTCGGCGTTGGGTGGAACGGTGAGATTGCTGGACAGGGCGCACCACGTGGGCTTGCATCGGCAGCACCGTGAACCGCCTCCGCCACATTCTTGTCTCCGCCTCTGCAGGTTCCGGTAAAACCTACCAGTTGGTCCGGCGGCACCTGCATCTGCTCGCTCTCGGGCAGTCGCCGGAGGGCATCGCGGCCATGACCTTCACGCGCAAAGCGGCCGGCGAGTTTTTTCAGCGCATCTTGCAGCGGCTGTCCGTGCTCTCGCAGCACGCAGAGCAGCCGGAGCAGTACTTTGCGGGCATGGCACCTTTACCGGAGCAATGGCCCGAGTTTGTCACGCTCCTGCGCAAGGTCACGCAGCGGCTGCATCGCCTCCGCTTGGGGACGATGGACAGCTTTTTTGCCAACATCACCGCCTGCTTTCCTCTGGAACTCGGCTTGCCGCTCGGTGCCAGTGTGATGGCCGAAAATGAAGCGGCTCAGGCACGGCGCGAGGCGCTGGATGCCCTGCTCGAACGCATTCATTCCTCGGGGGATGATCAGGCGGGTCGTGCCCTGCTCGAAGGTTTCAAACAGGCCACCTTTGGCATTGAAGAGCGCAGTGCGGCACGCAGCCTAGAGGCCTGGATTGATGATCATCATACCACCTGGCTCGACAGCGGGGATGTCTTGCGGTGGGGAGATTTGCCCAAGGGGGGTCTCAATGATGCCAATGATCTGGCCGCAGCTTTGGAGGATCTCAAAAATTATTTCGTCCCCGCCAGACCTAAGAGCGCCAATTTCATGGATGAATTGATCGAGGAGGCACCCCGCTTGGAGCCTGGCAGCAAGCCTGAGGGCAGAGTGGAGGACTTCTTGAAAAAATCGGCGGCCTCATGGCGGGAACTATGTTCTGGCAATGCCATGGTCGTCTGGGGAGGTGGAAAAAATCCGGTTTCAGGCCAGGCCGCGCGCGCCTGGGTTCGCGTGGTCGAGTCGCTCGTCGCCAATGAGTTGAAATGCCGTGCGCAGCGCACTCAGGGCATGGCGGCGCTTATGGCGCTCTATGAGGCCGAGTATGCCCTTCGCATCCGTTCGCGCGGACGCTTGTCCTTTGCCGACGTGCAGCGTTTGCTCGCGGCGGCGACCACTGATGGCGAGGAGTGGGCGGATGGTGAAAGTGGTGATCTCTGGTTCAGGCTCGATGGACGTTATGACCACTGGCTCTTTGACGAGTTTCAGGACACCAGCCGGGTGCAGTGGAATGTCGTGCGCGGACTGGTCGATGAGGTGATGCAGGATGACTCCGGCAGGCGCAGCTTCTACGCCGTGGGGGACCCGAAGCAGTCCATCTACCTCTGGCGGCAGGCAGAGCCGGGCCTGTTTGACGACATTCTGCACGAATGGCCGCATCAAGGCCAGGATGGGCTGGAGCCGCAGACGCTCAGTCAGTCCTTCCGCAGCGCTCCGGCGGTCTTGGATGCAGTGAACGCGGTGTTTGCCGACCAGGCGGGCATCGAAGCCTTGTTGCCGGGCTGCACCGCTGGGTTTGCCTTCAAACAACATGAGCCGGCGCAACGGAATCAGCAGCTCAGCGGTTATGCAGCGCTGCTAAGCGTCCCTAATGAATCTGGACTGGGAAGTTCCTCCACCACCCCCACGGTCACGGCGCTGCTGAACGAGATTCGCCCCCTGGAACGTGGATTGACCTGCGCGGTGCTCGTTCGCGGCAATAAGAACGCCAACGCCATCGCTGAAGAGCTGCGCGCCACCACGGGCATGGAGGTCGTGTGTGAATCACAGATTTATCCAGCCACGGACAATGCAGTCACACTCGCACTACTCTCGCTCCTGCAACTGGCGGCGCACCCAGGTGACACCCTGGCGTTGGAGCATCTCAAAATGACGCCGCTGTGGCCGCAGATTGAGTTTCCGGGGCAGGGCTGGTCGCTAACCTGCCATCAGGTACGAGAACTGGTGTTTGAACGCGGCCTAGTCGGCTTCACGGAGGTCTGGACTCGGCATGTGCGCGCCTTGCTGCCCGAGATGGATGCGTTTCACGAGTTGCGGCTGCGGCAGTTGGGTGAACTGGCCGCTGAATTCGACTCGGGCGGTTCACGCGATCTGGATGCCTTCCTAGAGCATGCGCGTGACACGCCCATGCAGGTGCGGGGGGCTGCCAACGCCGTACAGGTGATGACCGTGCACAAAGCCAAGGGCCTGGAATTTGACGTGGTCATTTTGCCGGATCTGAATGGTGATGCGATGAATTTCATTCGGCCGCGCTCGCTGATCGTAAACCGCGATGCGCAGGGCATTTCCTGGGTGCTTCAAGAACCGCCACGCATTTTTGCACCCTTGCATGCAGCTTTGAATGAAGAACTGGAGACGGCGCGGCAGCGCTCCGGCTTTGAGTCGCTCTGCCGCTTGTATGTGGCCATGACACGGGCGAAACGTGGTTTGTATCTGATTGCGGAGCCGCCGCCAAAGGCGAAAGATCCCGCCATGAAAGAGGCGCAGTTTTTGCGCAGGAGGCTGGGTGGGGCGGGGGAGGTTGAAGCGACTTCGTCGTATTTGATCGAATGGCAAACGGGTGATGCCCAATGGTTTGCCACAGCTCAACGCATCGAATCGCAGCCGCCAGAGGTGGTTCTTGTGACGCGCCCGCTGGGCGACTTGCTGCGCGAGTTCCAGCCGCTGGCCCGGCGTGTGACGCCTTCGGGAGAGGAAGATTTCGAGATCAAAGGCAGCATGCTCTTCAGCCCGGGGCGTGAGCCAGGCCGCAGGCTGGGAAATCTGGTCCACGAGCTGCTGGCTCACGTGGAATGGTGGGATGCCACCTCGAACATGGCTGCTCTCGAATCGCGCTGGCAGGCCTCCGGTTTGCTGCGCGGAGAGGCGATTGAGGCGACGGCGTTGGCCATGGTTCGCGGTGTACTACACTCAGTCTCAGCGAAGTTTGCTTTTGCCAAACCCTCGGCAGAGGCTCAGGCATGGCGGGAGCGTCCCTTCGATCTGATTCGGGAGGGGAACTGGATCAGCGGCGTGTTTGACCGGGTCGTCGTCATGCGTGATTCAGTGCGACTCATTGATTTTAAGACCGATGAGGTGCCTGACGAGGCCGCATTGACCGCAAAAGTGGCGGGGTATCGCCCCCAGATCATGCTTTACCGTCAGGCACTGGCAAGGCTGACGGGCCTGAACCTGGAGCAGATTGAATCTGCCCTGCTCTTTACCCGGAATTGCCGCCTGGTTGACGTAAAATGACTTTTTTGAATCCAGGCCGCCTTTGATGACGCAAAAACTTGTGTGACCGCAATAGCTCTGGCATGGAATCCGCACATCGTAGCCTTTCCGGTACGACTTGTGCCCAAACCCCACATGAGCCAGCCAGAACTTAGCGAAGAAGACCTGCTCCAGCGTGCTGGACGCGGAGATGCGCGCGCGTTCGACCAGCTCTATGACCGGATGGCACCACGGCTCTTCGGCCTGCTGCGTCAGATGTTGCATGACGAGCGTGAGGCAGAAGACGCCCTGCAAGACGGTTTTGTGCTGCTCTGGGAGCGCGCCTCCACTTTTGACTCGGACCGCAGCAAGGCTTTCACCTGGGCGGTGATGCTGTTCCGCCACAAGGCGATTGACCGCATGCGCATGCTGGGGCGGCGTAATCGCTTGGTGGACAGCGCGGTGCTGGAACAGACCATTCTTGAGGCACCTTCCCATGTCAACGTGGACGACGAAGTGCAGGCCAATGAACGTGGTCTGGTGGTGCATGAGGCACTGAACGAACTGCCCAAAGAACAACGCCAGTTGATTGAATTCGCATTTCTAAAAGGCCTCACCCATCATGTGATCGCCGAATCGCTGGGCATACCGCTCGGCACCGTGAAAACCAACATCCGTCGTGGGCTGCTGCGCCTGCGCGACCTTTTGAAAGGAGGCGCATGATGGACGAGGAACGTTTTGAAGAACTGGCCGCCATGAATGCGCTAGGCATGCTGGAGAACGACGAGAAGCGTGCTCTGGATGGTGCCATTGCGCGCGACAAAGAAGTGCGCGCTCTCACTCTTGAACTGGAGCAGGTGACAGCCGAACTCGGCTATCTCATCCAGCCGGTGGAGCCGCCCGCAAACATGAAGAAACGCATCCGTGCCAAGATGCGTGCCAAAGGCGTCAAGGGGGCTGGTATTTCACGCGGCGTCGTCATTGGCGGCACTGGCTGGGCGCTGGCCGCTGGCTTTGCCGTGGCTTCCGTCTGGCTCTGGCAGGAACGTGCCGGCATGACACAGCAGCTTGCAGCAGCATCGCGCGCCATGGCCCCGGTGAACACGACCACTCCCGTGGTGGATGATGGCAAAACGCGTACGCTGGAGGAAGAGCTCAAAAAACGCCGGGATGAATTCGAGGCGCAGAAGCGGGCACTTGCGACAGAGATCGAATCTCTGCGCAAACAGGAGGCTGACGCCAAGGAACAAACCGCCAAGCTCACTGCCGAAGTGGCCGCGCTGAAACAGCAGGAGCAGCAGTCACAATTGCAGATCGCCACCTTGCAGAGCAAAGTCTGGGAATATCGCAAGAGCGAGATGCTCGTCGTTTGGGATCAGAAGCGTAGTCAAGGTGTGGTGGTGCTGGACAAGATGCCCAAGGTGCAATCTGACCAAGATTACCAGCTCTGGGTCGTGGATCCCAGCAAGCCAGATCCAGTAAGCGCCGGTGTGGTGACCGTCGATGCTAAAGGCTCCGTGAAGGCCAGCTTCAAGACTGTCGAAGCCGTCACCGGTGAAGCCAAGTTCGCACTCAGCATCGAGAAAAAAGGCGGCGTTCCCAAGAGCGAAGGCCAGCTCTTGATGGTTGGGCCTTGAGTTAGGCTCGCATTTCTGCGGAGCGTTTATCGGGCACAAATCTCAGCCATTCCACCCGCCGCCCATGGCCTTGTAGATGCTCACCCAAGCCGTTGCGACGCGGGTGCGGCTAACAACAATGTCGTTCTGCGCACCGAGCGCAACACGCTCCGCATCAAGCACGGTGAGGAAATCGGCAATGCCGTCCTGGTAGCGTTTGCGCGCCAGAGTGGCGGCTTCACGCGCGGAGGCGGCGGAGGCTTCCAGATGGTGCAGCCGGAGGCGCTCACGGTCATACACCGTGAGCGCATTTTCCGTCTCTTCGAGAGCGAGAAGCACGGTCTGCTCATAGCGGGCAAGGGCGGCATCGGCGCGACGCCCGGCTGCGGCGATCTGCTGGCGCACGCGGCCAAGATTGAAGGCGGCCCAGGTGATGCGCGGGCCAAAACTGAAACCGTCGGCATTGGGCCGGTCTGTCATGTAGGAGAGCGTGGCGGCTTCGAAACCGATGCGTCCGTTGAAGGTGACCCGTGGGAACAAATCCGCCACCGCGACTCCGACACGGGCGGTCTCAGCTGCCAGGATGTTTTCAGCGGTGCGAATGTCAGGCCGTCGGCGCAACAACTCCTCAGGTTTGACGATGCCGATTTGACTTGGCACCGCTGGCTGCTTTTTGCTGATCTGCAGTCGCGCACGGAGTGCGGAGGGATTCTGCCCGCACAAGACGGCGATGCGATGGATGGACTTGGCGATATTCTCCTGGTAGGTGGGGATTTGCGCCAGGGTGGCATTCCAGAGTGCATTGGCCCGCGCGACATCGAGCTGGGTGCCACGGCCGCCCTTGAGGGAGGCTTGGGCAATATGCAGGGCATCCAACTGATTGCTGGCGTTTTCATTCGCCACGGTGAGCTGGGCCTGTGAGCCGCGCAGTTCCATGTAGTTGGCGGCCACTTCTGACTGCAACGTGATCAACATATCGTGCAGATTCGTGTTCATGGCCCCCGAATTTGCTTTGGCGGCTTTGACGGAGTTGCGAATGCGCCCGAAGAAGTCCAGTTCCCAGTCTGCATCAAACCCCGTACGGTACAGCTCATAATCCCGGGTGCGCAGCCCGGAGAAAGAGGTGGCACCATTGCGGGTATTTTCATAGTTTGATCCCAAAGTGACCGTCGGCGCATAGTTAAAGCGCGATTCACGCCACAGCGCGCGCGCCTCCAGCACACGTGACCGTGAGGCGCTGAGGTCTTTGTTCTGCGTTTCGGCCAGGCCTACCAGTTCGTTCAGCGTGCTGTCGTTGAGCTTGCGCCACCATGCGGCATCCACTTCGGCTGCCCGCGCAGCATTCGCCCGTGAGGCGAAGTCGTCAGGCATCTTGGGCTGCGGTTTGACGAACTTCGGCCCCACATTGCAGCCGGAAACCACGCAGATGATAAACAGGAAAGGTTTAATGGGCTTCATGCAGCGTAGGGGAAGTTGCAGCGGTTGGATGACTTGCACGGCGTTCAACGAAGGCGCGGAGGATGACATAAAACACGGGCGTGAAAAGCAGGCCGAAGATGGTGACCCCCAGCATGCCGAAGAACACCGCCGTGCCGAGTGCCTGGCGCATTTCTGCACCCGCACCCGTGGCCAGCACGAGCGGCAGCACGCCGAGGATGAAGGCAAAGCTGGTCATCAGAATGGGGCGCAGCCGCAGGCGGCAGGCTTCCACTGCCGCTTTGACGCGGTCCATGCCCGTGTCCTGCAGTTGCTTGGCGAATTCGACAATGAGGATGGCATTTTTAGCCGCGAGGCCGACGAGCACGACGAGTCCGATCTGCGTGAAAATGTTGTTGTCCTGCCCCCGCAGCCACACACCGCCGATGGCGGAGAGCAGGCACATGGGCACGATCAGGATGATGGCCATGGGCATGCTCCAGCTTTCATACTGCGCCGAGAGCACCAGGAAAACGAAGATGACGCAGAGCGGGAAGATGTAGAAAAGCGTGTCACCAGCGAGGATCTGCTGAAAGGTGAGGTCGGTCCACTCAATGGCAAAACCGACGGGCAGGTTTGCTTTGGCCAGGCGCTCGATCTTTTCGATCATCTGCCCGGAACTGACGCCCGGCAGCGTGTTGCCATTGATGTCCGCAGAGTAGTAGAGGTTGTAGCGTTGCACACGATCAGCCCCCCCGGTCTTGACGACTTTGACGAGCGCCGCCAGCGGCACCATCTCACCGGCTTGATTGCGGATCTTGATGCGGCCAACATCCGTCGGATCTTTGCGGAATTCTGCATCAGCCTGGGCGGTGACTTGATAAGTGCGGCCGAAAAGGTTGAAGTCGTTCACATAGACGGAGCCGAGATAAATTTGCAGCGCTTCATTGAGATCAGCCAGGGAGACCCCCATGGTTTTTGCCTGCGCACGATTGATTTCGAGTTTGAACTGCGGCGTCTTGGCGCGGAATCCGGTGATGAGGGAAATCAGACCCGGCTCCTGCTGGGCGGCCGCGAGCAGCTTTTGCGTTGCGGCTTCGAGCGCTGGAAGACCAGCGTTGTTGAGATCCTGCACCTGGATTTTGAAACCGCCGGCATTGCCCAGGCCACGCAACGGTGGCGGTGGCAGCACCAGCACCCGGCCCTCTTGAATCGTCGCGAATTTTTGGCGGATGATGGCGAGGATGCCTTCACCTTTGAGCTCGGGAGACTTACGTTTGGCAAAGTCATCGAAAACCAGGAAGGCCGCACCGACGTTGGGCTGGTTGGCTTGCAGCACGGAGGAGTAGCCAGAGATGGCAAAGGTGTGGGCGATGCCGGGGATTTCACGCGCCATGGCATCCATCTTTCTCACGACTGCATCTGTGCGCTCGAAGGCCGCTCCATCCGGCAGTTGCACCAGCACAATGGCATAACCCATGTCTTGAGAAGGTATGAAGCCTGCGGGCACATCTTGGAACAGCTTGCCGGCCAGGCCGATCAAAGCAGCATAGCCAATGATCACGACAACAGCCAGTCGGATGAGTTTGCCGACCAGCCCCGCATACAAATCGGAAGTGAACTGGAATACGCGGTTAAAGCCCCGGAAAAACCAGCCGAACACGAAGTTCAAGAAGCGGCTGAAACGATCCGGCGGTACTCCGTGCGGCTGCAGCAGGATGGCGCAAAGCGCGGGGCTGAGAGTGAGGGAATTGAACGCAGAAATGACGGTGGATACCGCGATGGTGAGCGCAAATTGCCGGTAGAACTGGCCGGTGATGCCGCTGATGAAACCCGTGGGCACAAACACCGCGCACAGCACCAGCGCCACGGCTATGACGGCACCGCTCACCTCATTCATGGCCTGCACGGATGCGTCATGCGGGGACAGACCCTTGGCGATGTTGCGTTCCACATTTTCGACCACGACGATGGCATCATCGACGACAATGCCGATGGCGAGCACCAGGCCGAACAGGGACAGATTGTTCAGCGAAAATCCCAGCAATTGCATCACCGCCAGCGTGCCGATGAGCGAAACAGGGACGGCCAGCAATGGAATCACTGAAGCGCGCCAGCTTTGCAGGAAGATGATAACAACGAAGACGACGAGGAGGATCGCCTCCACCAGCGTATGCAGCACCGACTCGATCGAAGAGCGGACAAACTTGGTGGTGTCGTAGTTGATTTTGTAATCGACGCCCGGCGGAAAGCGCAGCTTCAGCTCCGCGAGACGTTTGTAAACGGCGTCGGCGGTGGCGATGGCATTGCTGCCAGGAAGCTGGAACACGCGGAGAGACACCGCATTGTAACCGTCCATGTAGGTGCGGCTGGAGTAGTCTCGCGAGCCGAGTTCAATGCGGGCGACGTTGGCCAGACGCACCACATCTCCCTGCCTGCCAGTCTTGAGCACGATGTCACCAAATTCTTCCGCCTTCTTCAGTCGGCCAGGTGCTGTGAGGGTGTATTGAAACTCAGAGCCTGCGGCGGCCGGTGGCTGGCCGAGAGAACCAGCGGCCACCTGCACGTTTTGTTCACGGATGGCGCGGACGACGTCACCTGCGGTGAGTCCCAAGCCGGCAATTTTTTCGGGATCAAGCCAGATCCGCATTGAGTAGTCCATCCCACCGAGGGCGGAGGCTTCCGCCACACCGGGAATACGGGCGATTTCATTTTGAATCTGCAGGATGCAGTAGTTGCTCAGATACGAGACATCACGCGAACCGTCAGGGCTGTAGAACTGCGCCGACAGGGTTAGGTCGGGCGAGCGCTTATTCACGTTCACGCCCAGTCGGCGGACCTCTTCAGGCAGGCGCGAAATGGCGCTGTTCACACGGTTTTGCACCAGCACCTGCGCCTCGTTCAGATCCGTGTTGAGACGGAAGGTGACGGTGATCTGCACACGACCATCGCTCGTGGACGATGAGGAAAGGTACAGCATGTTTTCAATGCCGTTGATCTCCTGTTCCAGCGGTGTGGAAACGGTTTCAGCCAGCGTCCGTGCATCCGCGCCAGGATACATCGCAGAGACCACCACCGTGGGCGGGATGACCTCGGGGTATTGCGCGATGGGCAGCGACACGTAGGCGAGTGCCCCCAGCATCGTGATGACGATGCTCAGCACGGCCGCAAAGATGGGCCGATTCACGAAAAAGCGGGCGAAATTCATGATGATTTACTTGGTGGCCGCCGCAGGCAGCATGTCCGTCAATGTGGCCTTCACCTTGGCTCCGTTGCGCACGCTCATAAGACCGAGCACGATCACGCGATCATCCGCCTTCAAACCGCTGCGCACCACCCGCAGTCCATCCAGTAGCGGTCCGAGAGTGACGGAGCGGTACACAGCTTTGTCTTCCTCATCTAGCACCCAGACGAAACTGTTGCCCTGGTCATCTCCCACGGCGGCATCGCGAATGAGCAGGCCATCGTATTCACCACCGCCGGGAATGCGGATTTTGGCGAAGAAGCCGGGTGCCATCAGACGGTCGGCATTCGGAAACACGGCACGGGCACGAATGGTGCCGGTGGCGGGGTTGAGCTGATTGTCCACGAAATCGACTTCGCCGTGATGGGGCCAGCCTTCCTGATTGATGAGCGCCATTTCGGCGGGAACTCGTGCAAACATCGCGCTCACTCGCTCGCCAGTCTTGTGCATCTCACGGTATTTGAGCACCGAGCGCTCATCGGCCTCAATTTCACAGTAGATTGGGTCAAGTTCGACAAGGGTGGTCAGCAGCGTGGTGTTTTGAGTGCCGCCGCTGACGAGGTTGCCCTCGGTCACGCGTGCATCACTGATGCGGCCACTGATGGGTGCGCGAATTTCGGTAAATTCGAGATCAAGCTTGGCGGCGCGCAGGGCCGCCTCTGCTCCTCGCACTCCGGCCTGTTCTCCTGTGGCACTTTTGATTCGGCGCTCGGATTCCTCCACCGAAATCGCCTGCCCCTGGCGCAGGGCTGTGGCGTTTTTGGCTTCGACGCCGGCGAGTTCAGCTGCCGTTTTCGCCTGGGCCAGCATGGCCTCGGCGCGCTCGACGATGGCTTCATAAGGGCGTGGATCGATGGTGAACAGCAGGTCCCCCGCCTTGACCTCGGTGCCTTCTTTGAAGCTCACCTTGGTGATATAGCCGGAGACGCGTGAATGAATCTCGACGCGTTTGCGCGCAGTCAGGCGGCCGGTGAATTCATCCCAGTCCTTGAGATGGCGTGGTATGGGTTTGGCGACGGTGACTTCCGGCGTGGCAGTGGCTGGCGGTCCACCTGGGCCAGCGGCGCTGCGTTTGCAGCTGGTCAGCGAACTCATGATGAGCAGGCCTGCCAGGGCCTGCCTCCAGGTGAAGATGTGAAGGGTTGGAAACAGCAGTGCGCGTTGCATGGCCAAGAGTTACGAATGTGTTGGCATCTTAAACAGTGCATAATCGGCATATCGCTTATACCATGACTGCATGACCAACCTGAATGACCTTCAACAGATCCGTGAGTTCGTCCAGATCGCCGACTCAGGGAGCATTTCACGTGCCGCCAAGGTGCTTGGTATGGCTCAGCCCACCTTAAGCCGTCATCTGGCGGCTTTGGAGGCGCAGATCGGTGCGCCTCTCATTCGTCGGGACACACATACGATGAGTCTGACCACGGCCGGGATCATTGTGCTGGCAGACGCCC
>Ga0214188_100298_pt1 | contig 13229 bp, 6 predicted proteins | sample TroBogEpilimnion_5_FD_153026 | JGI IMG/M metagenome (GOLD analysis project Ga0214188, IMG submission 153026) | Freshwater microbial communities from Trout Bog Lake, WI - 01JUL2008 epilimnion | ecosystem: Environmental > Aquatic > Freshwater > Lake > Epilimnion/Euphotic zone | place: Trout Bog...
CCTTTTGCCCGTCCGGCCGCGAACGACCCCTACCTCGACGCCCTATCGAAAAAAGTCCTTATTTACGACGGTGCCACCGGCACAAATCTCCAGATTCAAGAGTTGACTGCAGCCGACTTCGGTGGCGAAAAATTAGAAGGCTGCAACGAAATCCTCTGTGTCACCAAGCCCGAATCAATTGAGCGACTACACCGTTCATTCTTCGACGTGGGCGTTGACGTCATTGAAACAAACTCCTTTGGGTCATTCGGCGTTGTGCTTGCTGAATATGGAATTCCTGAGCGAGCTCACGAGCTCGCCCTCGCTTCAGCGAAGATCGCACGAAAGATTGCCGACGAGTACTCGAGTCCTAATGACAAGAAATTCGTCAGCGGATCAATCGGGCCAGGAACAAAGTTCCCGACACTCGGACAAATTACCTACGACGCTCTTTCAGAGAGCTACGAAGAACTCGCCTATGCACTTCTAGAAGGTGGCGTTGACGTTCTGCTCGTAGAAACAATGTTCGACCTTCTTTCTGGAAAAGCTGCAATCGCTGCATGCCACCGGGCAATGGCACGTCACGGTCGCATTGTTCCCATCCAAGCCCAGGTAACAATCGAACTCACGGGTCGCATGCTTCCGGGAACAGAAATCAATGCCGCAATTACTGCGCTCTCGCCACTCGGCATTGACGTCATTGGACTTAACTGCGCCACTGGGCCAGTTGAAATGTATGAACCGCTTCGTACGCTTTCTGAATCTGCACCAATGCCAATTAGCTGTCTTCCTAACGCTGGACTTCCGAGCGTTGTTGACGGCAAGATGCACTACGACTTAACACCCGAACAGCTCGCAGAGCACATGTCTAAGTTTGTTTCTGAATATGGACTGCAAGTTGTTGGTGGATGCTGTGGAACTACACCAGAGCACTTGGCCCGCGTTGTAGAAGCAGTTCGACCCCTTACCCCAGCGAAGCGCTCACCAATCCTTGAGCCCGCAGCCGCATCGATCTACTCAACCACGAGCTACAGCCAGGACCGTTCGGTACTGATGGTTGGAGAGCGCACGAATGCAAACGGATCAAAGTTGTTCCGCGAAGCAATGCTCGAAGGCGACTGGGACACCTGCGTAGGAATTGGCCGTGACCAGATCAAAGAAGGCGCACACATCTTGGATGTCTGTGTTGACTACACCGGAGCTGATGGCATCAGTGACATGAATGAAATCATGAGTCGCCTCGCTACTCAGTCTTCAGTGCCAATCATGGTTGACACCACCGAAACACTGGTAGCTCGACAAGCTCTTACCTGGCTCGGTGGCAAGGCAATCCTCAACTCAGTAAACCTCGAAGAAGGTGACGGACCTGGAACTCGCCTCGACGGTTTCTTATCGCTCGCGGCAGAATTTGGTTCCGCTGTAGTTGCTACCTGCATTGACGAAGAAGGACAGGCCCGCACTGCTGAGTGGAAGGTTCGTGCTGCCAAGAACATCACCAATCTTGCAGTCGAGCGCTACGGACTAAGCCCTGAAGACATCTTCATTGACACCTTGGCCTTACCGCTCTCTACAGGAATGATCGAGTCACGTCGCGACGGTATTGAGACTCTTGAAGCGATTAAGCGCATCAAAGCCGAGATGCCAGGTGTTCGCACCATTCTCGGTCTGTCCAACATCTCCTTCGGCCTCAACCCAGCCGCTCGCCAAGTCCTCAACAGTATGTTCTTGCACGAAGCTGCAGAAGCTGGACTTGATGCAGCAATTGTGCACGCCTCAAAGATTTTGCCACTCGCAAAAATCAGCGAAGAATCTCGCAAGGTCTGCCTCGACCTGATCTATGACCGCAGGTCTGAAGGGTACGACCCACTTCAGACACTGCTCGGACTCTACGAAGGCGTAAAGGCAGCTACTGCTGGTGGCGCGAAGCTTGATGATTTGAGCCTCGAAGAGCGCTTGAAGCGTCGAATCATTGACGGAGTAAGAACAGGACTTGAAGACGACCTGAAACAGGCAATGGACAGTGGCATTAAGCCACTCGAAATTGTTAACGACCACTTGCTTGAAGGCATGAAGGTCGTTGGAGAACTCTTCGCATCTGGAGAAATGCAGTTACCTTTCGTTCTTCAGTCTGCAGAAACTATGAAGTCAGCGGTTGCCTTCTTAGAGCCGTTCATGGAAAAGAGCGACCAGGGTGGAAGAGGAAAAGTTGTACTCGCCACAGTTAAGGGTGACGTACACGACATTGGGAAAAACCTCGTCGACATCATTCTCACTAACAATGGCTACGAAGTTGTAAACCTCGGCATCAAAGTTGGCATCAACGAAATGATCCAAGCCGTTAAGGAACACAAAGCCGATGCTCTTGGCATGAGTGGACTTCTCGTTAAGTCAACGCTCATCATGCGAGAAAACCTAGAGCTCATGAACGAGCAAGGCCTCAGTGACGTTCCAGTGCTGCTCGGTGGTGCCGCTCTAACACGCACCTACGTAGAGCGCGACCTTCGCACCGTCTATGACGGACGTGTCTTCTACGGAAAAGATGCCTTCGAGGGACTTCGAGTTCTTGACCGTCTCGGAGAAATTAAGAAAACCGGCGAAGTCGATGAAAAGTTCGGTCTCGAAATTTCAGAGAGCACCGTGCAGCGCCGTTTCCGTGGAGAAGATCCGACTCCTGAAGGTCTTCCAGATCGCAGCCCAGAAGTTGAAACAGACAATCCACTCTTTCCACCACCATTCATTGGAAGCCGTGTCGCCAAGGGAATGTCCATCGATGAAATTTCAGAGTTCTTGAACCAGACTGCGCTCTTTAGAAATCAGTGGGGCTTTCGACCTGAAGACGGCGAAGATGACCAGGCCTTTAAAGAGCGCGTTGGTGCAACGTTCCGCGAGCAACTGGCTATTGCCAAGGCGGAAAACTTACTAATTCCTCAGGTTGTATGGGGGCACTTCCCTGCTGCAAAAGAGGGCAACGATCTCATTATCTACACCGACGACACTCGCACCACTGAAGCGACACGTTTCAGCTTTCCTCGCCAGCACAAAGATCCATTCCTTTCGATCTCTGACTTTTTCCGCGAGTCAACGAGCCCAGACCAGGACTACGCCAGTTTCATGCTCGTAACAATGGGTTCACGAGTCTCAGAGCGTTGCCAAGAACTCTTCGCCGAAGACCGCTACAACGACTACCTCATGCTTCACGGCCTTGGTGTTGAAATGGCCGAAGCGCTCGCTGAACTTTGGCACAAGCGCATACGTGAAGAGCTCGGCTACGTCGAAGAAGACGGCCCAACCCTTACCGGACTATTTCGCCAGCAATACCGTGGTGGTCGCTACTCATGGGGCTACCCGGCGTGCCCAGATCTAATGGACAACGCCAAGGTTGCTGCACTACTTGAGTCCGAGCGCATTGGCGTAACAGTGTCTGAAGGATTCCAACTTCATCCCGAGCAAACAACCGATGCAATTATCTGTCATCACCCAAAGGCGAAATACTTCCTCGCGTAGCAACTACATCGGCTAAAAAGTCATTATGAGAATTCCTAATGACGAAGTCACAGCACACTCAATTGAGGACACCTCAGCGTTGATTAATTCTGGATCGATTAGCGCTGAAGATCTGACCAAGATGACGCTGCTAAAGATTAGAGAAATTGATGTCGTCACAAATTCGTTCGTCACGGTATGTGAAGAGACTGCAAAAATTGAAGCAGTTCTGAGAGATCAGGAACAGTCCGATGGGCTCAGTCGTGGCTTGCTCCATGGGATTCCCTTTGCCGCAAAAGATCTCTTCGACGTAGTTGGTACTGCAACAACCGCTTCATCGAAAGTAAATGCCAAAAACTTTCCATCTAACGATGCACACGTGATTACATTGCTCAGAAATGCTGGTGCCATTGTCATTGGTAAATCGCACACTCATGAATTCGCCTACGGGGGCATAACCCCGCAGTCACATAATCCTTGGGACCCAACAAGAATTACTGGTGGATCGAGCGGAGGATCCGCTGCAGCGGTTGCGAGCGGAGAAGCATTTTTCGCTTTAGGCACAGACACTGCAGGTTCAATTCGCATACCTGCATCGTGCTGTGGAGTTGTGGGTCTAAAGCCGACCTTTGGGCGCGTTAGCAAAAGCGGAGTAATACCTCTTGCCATGTCACTTGATCATGTGGGACCAATCACCAGAACAGTACGTGACTGCGCTCTAGTGCTTCAGACAATTGCTGGCTATGACTCAAAGGATCCACTGAGCTCAAGTACCAAAGTTGACAATTACATGGGCTCGATTGAAGATGGAGTGAATGGTCTTCGGATTGGGATATCTGAGAATTTTTTCTATGACAACTGTACCGATGATGTTGTTAGCTCTACCCACGATTTACTTTCCAAATTAGAGTCGTCGGGCGCAAAAATTTGCACTTTCAATGTGCAAAATCCTCATAGATTCTCGGAGGTTGAATTCACAATTGCAATGTACGAGGCAACTGAATTTCATAAAGCAACACTTCAAGAAACGCCTGAACTCTATTTGCCCGAAACAAGGAGTCGACTAGAAGCTGGTTTGAATATCTCTGAAAGTGAGTATCAGAGGGCACTTCTCGATCGCCAGATTGTAAGTAGCGAATGGAACTCTTACTTTGAAAACTTTGACGTGACACTGAGCCCCACATTGCCACACCCCGCTCCACGACCATCAGATGAGCTAATCACTTGGCCGTCAGGATATTCTGAAGATCTTGACAGCAGTTTGACCAGACTGAATTGCGTACACAATCTGACAATGAGGCCAGTAATTTCAATCCCTACGGGATTCTCGGAAGGACTTCCCTTGGGTTCAAGTTTTGCCGGTCAAATGTTTGATGAAGCAACAGTTCTAAGAGTTGCTAGAGCGAGCGAAAAACTTTTGATCAAAAGAGTCTGATCCGCAGATTTCGCAACGTTCATTAGGTTACCGACCAGTTGTGGCAATCCCGGATTCATCAGGGCTTTCAGGGTATTGTCAAAGACAACCTAAACATGAAAGGGCACGACATGAGTAATGCCGTAACCGAATTAGAGCGCAATGCCATTGGTCTTAGAGAGGTTGTCTTCCAGTCAATCTGTTCTATGGCTCCTGGTGCAGCAATCGCAGCATCAATTCCTTTTGGATCGCCTTTAGCCGGTGGGGCACTTCCATTGGCGTTGATCTTTTCCTTCATTGGGATTCTCTTCACTGCTTCCAGTATTGGACAGCTCGCCAAACACATCCCTTCGTCGGGCTCTGTCGCCACCTATAGCGCCATTGGTCTTAACCCTTCCGTTGGCTTCCTCGTAGGGTGGGGTTACGCCGCGGTTGAAGTGCTAATTGTGCCACTCGTTATGTTGCAACTGGGCTACACCGTTGCTGGCGAATGGAATTCCAAGGTGCACTCATTTCCAGTCAGTTCTTGGTGGGTATTTACAACAATTGGAACATTGCTCGTTTGCTACCTCGTGTGGCTAGGCATTCGCACTTCAGCAAAAACTGCAGTGTGGCTCGGCTTCATTGAAATCGCTGTATTCACTCTTCTCTCTATTGTGCTTATTTTCAAAGCTGGCGGACACAATACGCTCAGCGTTTTCACGACTAAGTATGCAAACGCACCGGGATATCACAGTTGGAGTGGTGTGATCGCCGGCTCAGTATTCAGCCTTCTGGCTTTCTCAGGTTTTGAAGCTGCTGCACCAATGGCTGAAGAAGCACGTGAACCACGAAAGACTGTTCCAAAAGCCATCATGATTGCAACGCTTGCCATTGGAGCCCTGTATCTGCTCTCTACCTATGCAGCTGATGTGGCATACGGCCCAAACAAGTTCACCGGTTTCGCGGCTTCTGCCAATGGTGTGCCATGGGACGGTCTGGCAAACACAGTTTCTATTGTCTTTTGGGTGCTGGTGCTGTTCGCAATTATTAACTCAACCCTCGCTAACGCCATTGCCGGAACGAACGTATTTACACGTACTGCCTATGCATTTGGCCGTGCTGGGGTCTTTCCAAAGTCGCTCGCGAAGTTGAACTCTAAGCACCGTTCACCACAGAACGCTCTGATTCTCCAGCTCATCTTGGGTCTCATCATTGCACTCGCGCTCGGTGGCTACTACGGAGCAACTACAGCATTCGGAATTGTTGCCACAGGACTAGTCGTTGTGGTCGTTGTTGTGTACGCAGTAACCAACCTCGCAGCGATTGGTTACTTCACTAGGCACAAGAAGGATGAGCGTCACGTTGGGCTCCACATCATTGTGCCAATTCTTGGCTTTTTATTTCTGATCCCAGGTTTCCTTAACGCCTGTGGTATTTCAGGAATTCCAGGGCTGAAATTCATCGCGGCGCTACCTAGCCCACTCTCCTACGGAGCATGGGCTATGGGTGTTTGGATGGTTGTGGGATTGGTGTCTTTGTTTGCACTCCGAGGCAAGAACCCAGAAGCAATCAAGGCAGTAGCCGAAATCCACGAATAAGAATGTTCTGAAAAGCCCCGCTCGCGAAAGCGAGCGGGGCTTTTCGCTTTCTTACTTTGTTGACTCACTAATGTACATACATACTCTGGAGGTACACATGGCGTTCGATTTAGCACCAGTCCTTAATTATGAAATTGACCACGAAGGCGATGTCAGCAAGCTTGTTTATACCTTTGGAGGTGTTGATGCGCGTGCCTCAATCAAGCCAGGCACGGTGCTCGATACCAGCAGTCTCGACTGCTTTGCGGGAAAGATTCACTCGGTGCACGACCACGCCAGTGAAGTTTGTGATCCAAGATTTTTAAATCCCCAGACTGGACCTTTCTATGTAGAAGGGGCGATGCCGGGTGACGTACTTGCAGTGCACTTTGCGAGCATCGAACCTCGCACCACTAAAGGTTGGAGTACAACCGTTCCTCTCTTTGGTGCTCTGACGGCAAACGGCTTCACACAGATGCTGCATCAACCACTTCCAGAAATGACTTGGCAGTACATGATTGATAAAGAGGAACGAACAGTTCGCTACGAAGCTCGTGAGAGTGAAGCAACGTACCGCCTCCCCCTTGATCCAATGCACGGAACAGTGGGTGTAGCACCAGCTCTTAGCGAAGCCCGCTCGGCCCTCACCCCTGGAGACTGGGGCGGGAATATGGATACACCTGAAATGCGTGCGGGGGTTACTTGCTATCTCGGCGTCAACGTTGAAGGGGCACTCTTTAGCTTCGGTGACGGACACGCTCGCCAAGGTGAAGGAGAGACTTGTGGCGTTGCGGTTGAGACATCTATGGATACCGTCATGGTCATTGACCTCATCAAAGGTGTGCCCCCAGTCCTTTGGCCGCGTATTGAAAGCGATACCGAAATAATGACAACTGGCTCGACTAAACCACTCGAAGATGCATTTCGAATCAGTCACGCTCAGCTCGTTCACTGGACCGCCGAGCTCACAGGACTTTCGATTATGGACTCCTACCAATTCGTCTCACAGGCAGCTCAAACTCCTATTGCCAATGTTGTTGACACCAACTACACGGTTGTTGCCAAAATTAAGAAGGAATATCTCCCTGGGGTAAACCCGATGGGTGGTATTCATCAGCGTCTTAAGTCAATTGGTGCAGCGTACATGGCAACACGCCGCTAAGGAATTGGTCCTGTTGCATCACGAACCAGTTGCCGGCCTGCAGTAGCAATCACAAGAGTTCTTACATCTGCATAAGAGTATTTCGATACACCCGTTCTGTTTCGTAGCATTCATAGTCGCCGCTGCTACAAAGAAATTATGTAGAAAATTAGGGATTGTTAGAATGAATTCCTATGACAACTGGCTCAAGCAACTCACTCGACTTAACAAATGTTCTCTCTGATGTCCGTCCCCAAGATGACCTCTTTCGTCACGTGAATGGCGTTTGGCTCCGTGACGCAGAGATCCCAGCCGACCGGGCCCGCTTCGGAGCATTTGATGAACTGCGTATGGAAAGCGAAGACCGCGTTCGAAAGATTATTGACGAATGTGCTGCTAGCGCTGCAACTCCTGGGAGCAATGCTCGCAAGGTTGGCGATGTCTATCGATCGTTTATGGACGAAAAGAGAATTGAAGAACTTGGCGTCTCACCAATTGCGAATGAATTGAGAGAAGCTCAGCAAGTTGCCTCAATTGACGACTTGGCATCGTTCCTTGGAACTCAGTGGACTCGTGGAATGAGCGGCATCTTTGGCTCATTCATTTATGCCGACTTCAAAGACTCCACCACGCACATTGCTTACGTCAGCCAGTCCGGCATCAGCCTTCCTGACGAGAGTTACTACCGTGAAGCTGAGCACGAGTCAGTGAGAGCTGCATTCGTTGCTCACATGAGCAAGATGTTTGAGCTGGCAGGAATTGCTGACGCTGCTGGTCACGCCAAGCGAGTTATGGAACTGGAAACACAGATTGCTTCATATCACTGGGACCGAGTGAAACTACGAGAAGCTGAGCTCAACTACAACAAGATGTCGTTTGTTGAACTTCAAGAACTGAGTGGAACATTTAACTGGGAACTGTGGCTCGAAAAGAGTCAAATCCCAAGTGGTGCATTCGACACACTCATTGTTCGCCAACCCCCATTCTTTGAAGGCCTTAAGACCCTGATGGCGAACTTCGATGCCGCTTCGTGGCAGTCGTGGCTGATGTGGAACATCATCAGCGAAGCTGCGTCATATTTGTCAAGTGCCTTCGTGGAAGAGAACTTTGACTTCTTCGGCCGCACACTCTCAGGAACACCAGAGATGAAAGAACGCTGGCGTCGTGGTGGATCACTCGTTGAAGGTTTCCTCGGTGAGGCAATTGGAGAGCTCTACGTAGAGAAGTACTTCCCACCAGCCGCAAAGCAACGCATGTTGCAGCTCGTTGAGAACCTCATGGTGGCCTACAAGCAGAGCATCGAAGGCCTTGACTGGATGACTGACGAGACTAAGCAAAAAGCTCTCGTCAAGCTCTCAAAGTTTGTCCCGATGATTGGCTACCCCGACAAGTGGCGCGACTATTCAGCTCTAGAAATCAAAGCTGACGACCTTATTGGCAATCTGCACGCACTGGCAAAGTTCGAACTTGACTACATGCTCGCAAAGATCGGCAAGCCTGTTGACCGTGACGAGTGGGGCATGACTCCTCAGACCGTTAATGCCTATTACAACCCAGTGATGAACCGCATTGTGTTCCCCGCTGGAATTCTTCAGGCGCCTTTCTTTGACCTCGAAGCAGATGACGCCACCAACTATGGAGGCATCGGAGCTGTAATTGGTCACGAAGTAGGTCACGGCTTTGATGATCAGGGTTCTAAGTACGACGGTGATGGCAACATCAATAACTGGTGGAGTGAAAAAGACCTCAGTGAATTTGAGAACCGCACCAAGTCGCTCATTGATCAATACGACGTTCTGCGCCCAGAAGCGGCACCAGATGTTCACGTCAATGGTGCACTCACCATTGGAGAAAACATTGGTGACCTTGGTGGACTCACTATTGCTTACAAGGCATACAAGATTGCCCTTGGAGGAAAACCTTCAGAAGTTATCGATGGCTTAACTGGTGAGCAGCGTTTGTTCTTCAACTGGGCCCGAGTATGGCGCGGAAAGTCTCGTCCCGACGAGGCTCGCCGTCTCATCACAATCGATCCTCACTCGCCTGCTGAATTCAGATGCAACCAGATTGTTAAAAACCTTGACGAATTCGTTGAGGCATTTGGCGTTAGCGAAAATGACAAGCTCTTTATGCCTAAAGAAGAGCGCGTTCGTATTTGGTAATCAGCGACGTGTTGGAACGCCAACTGGCGTTGCATCACTTAGTGCTTCACGCGCGTGGTAACTAGAGCGCGTCAGTGGTGACGCTTGGACGTGGCTGAGGCCAAGAGCCATACCTCTGCGAGCTAATTCATCGAACTCTGCTGGTTCCCAGTACCTAGAAACTGGCAGATGCTTCTCAGTCGGGCGCAAATACTGGCCAATGGTTGCAATAGAAACTCCAACTGCTGCAAGGTCGGCCAGTGTTGCTTCAACTTCTTCTGGCGTTTCACCGAGTCCCACCATCAAACCAGACTTAGTTGTTAGTCCTGCAGCCACACTTCTGGCAAGGACGGTCATTGATCGCATGTATCCAGCGCTTGGGCGAACTGCTCGTTGTAGGCGAGCGACCGTTTCAATGTTGTGATTCATTACGTCAGGGCGTGAATCAATAATCAATTGCAGTGCGTCTGCGTCACCCTTCAGGTCGCTAATCAGTACTTCGACGTCAGTTCCAGGTGAGCGTTCACGAATGGCACGCACCGTGTCTGCAATCGCTCCAGCTCCACCATCTGCGAGGTCGTCACGCGCGACGCAGGTAATCACCGCGTGCTTCAGTTTGAGTCGAACAACAGCTTCAGCAACACGCTGAGGTTCGCTTGGGTCAAGTGCCATTGGCTTTCTGGTGTCAATCAAGCAGAAACCACACGCTCTGGTGCAGCGCTCTCCGTTAACCATGAAGGTCGCTGTTCCACTTTCCCAGCACTCAAAGATGTTTGGGCACCCTGCTTCTTCACAGACAGTTACGAGTCGAAGATCTTCCGTGAGCGTGCGAAGTGACTGGTACTCAGTTCCCATGTGAGCTTCAATTCGTAACCACTCGGGTTTTCGCGATCGAATTGGAATTCCAGCATCAGGGTCAACGCCAGCTTTGCGTAGACGTCGAAGTAATGGCCGCTCAGTTGATGTGCTTGAAAGACTGCGGTCAACACGAGCAACTTGTGCGTTGCCACCAAGGCGCGCTTCGAGTTCTTCTCCGAGTCGCTCTTCAACTTCGACAGATGTAATTTCCAGCCCTAGAGACTTCATTGAAGCAACAGGGTGTTCTGAAATGCCGCACGGCACTATTGGAGAAAAACCCTCAAGGTCTATGTCAACGTTCAGCGCAATCCCGTGAAGCGTTCTGCGAACTCCAGCATTATTGCGTTCTGTTCGTGTGCCAATTGCTGCAATTTTGTAGGGCGTGCTGTCGGTGTGCGCCCAGACTCCTGGGTAGCCATCGAGTCGACCAACGAGGCCGAGTTTCCCTGAAGCATCAAAACTCTTTACCGTGGCGATAACTGCGTCTTCAAGAATCGCGTTATGGGCTTTGCCTGAAGATGGATCATCTGGAACACTCACAATTGGCCAAGCAACGACTTGTCCAGGTGCGTGATACGTAACATCGCCACCGCGGTCAGCATCCACAACCGCGGCACCGGTCAAAGTTAAGTCACTAAGAATGTTCTTCTCTTCAGTTCGCACACCTTTGGTAAAGGTCGGTGGGTGCTCAAACAGCAAGATGTAATCATCTTTTGCGTTAAGAAGCGCTCTTTGAAAATCATTGGCCTCAGCGAATGGAACTCGGCCGAGATGGCGCCTGCGCAACATTTAGCGCTCGCTCTCTAAGTCCATTCCTGCGAGCAGTTCGGCTACTCGTTCAAGATACGCAGCAGCGAGCACTGGCTCACAGACTCGGTGGTCGAAGGAAAGTCCAAGCACAATGCGGTAGCCAATTTCAATAGAAACTTTCTTCTTCTTTTTCTTGGCAACCACAGGAACTTCACGAACAGAACCAATCGAGAGAACAGCAACTTGTGGCTGGATGATGATTGGTGCGGTGTAGAGCGTGTGAGGGCTTGGTGAACGCATCAAGGTGAATGTTCCACCCATGAGGTCGTCAGCAGTCATTTGACGCTCGCTGAGTCGCTGGTCGAGTTCGCTAACCCTTCGCGCAAGGGCACGAAGTGTGAGCCCGCCTGCAGCGTGAACAACTGGAACCAACATGCCGTCTTCATCAAGTGAACGAACAAAGCCCAAACTAACGGTGCGGTGAACAACAATTTCTTCACCCTGGAACGTTGCGTTCAAGTATTCAAAGTCACTCAGTGCACGAACTGCGGCGAGACCAACAACCATTTCGTCAGTAATCGTGATGCCGTCCTTGCTTTCACGACCTTTTTTCGCGAGTTTCGCAAAGATGTCGGCGTCTACTTCAATGGCAACGAATCCGTGAGGTGTGCTCTGTGCTGAGACAACCATGTGCTCAGCCATGCGCTTTCGCCCACTGGAAACTGGGAATGCAGCTTCTGTTTCGCCGCCTTGGAGAACTGCACGCTCAGCGTCACGACGGGTAATAGACCCGCCAGGACCTGTGCCGTTGACACTTGAGGGGTCGATTCCTCCGTCTAGTAAAATGCGTCGAACTACTGGCGATGCAACTACCCCTGGCCCAGCGCTTTGAGATGTGACAGGCGTTGACGCAACAGGTGTGGGAGCTGGAGCAGCTGGAGTTGGCGCTGGTGTTTCGGCCACTGGCGCTTGAGCTTCTGGTGCGGGAGCAGGAGCAACGCTTCCCGCGGTTGCGTTTTCATCAATGACACAAACAATGGCACCGGTCTGAACCGTGTCGCCTTCTTGAGCAGAGATTTGCGTTAGCACGCCAGCAAATGGCGATGGCATCTCTGAGTCGACTTTGTCAGTTGAAACTTCAAAGAGTGCTTCGTCACGTGCGACAACGTCGCCGACTTTTTTGAACCACTGAGTGATTATTCCTTCGGTTACTGATTCACCGAGTGATGGGAGCGTTACATTAGCCAACGTGAAGTCCTCGTCCAGCGAGCGCTAGGAGTGTTTCTCCAAACGTCTCGGAAAGTGATGGGTGGGGTTGAATGAGAGCCGCTGCTTCTTCAACAGTTGCTTCCCAGTTAACAGCGAAGTAACCAGCGCCAAGTTGTTCAGTGACCCAAGGGCCAGACATGTGAACACCGAGGATTTGACCAGCTGTGCCGTCAGGTCGCTTTTCAGCAATTATCTTCACCATTCCGTCAGTTTCACCAATGATCTGTGCACGGCTATTACCAGCGAATGGGTCCTTCTTAACTACAACGTCATAGCCCTTAGCTTTGGCGGCTTCTTCGGTGAGACCACAGAAAGCAACTTCAGGGTTTGAGTAAATAGCCCATGGCACTCGGTCGTAGTCAACAGGCAGTACTTGCTCACCAAGGATTGTTTTAAGCGCAACGATTGCTTCAGCGAATGCGACGTGTGCGAGTTGAGCAGTTGCAACAACGTCACCTACTGCAAAAACATTTGCAGCACCGGTGCGCATGTAGCTATCGACATCGACAAATCCTCGTTCGCTAATAACTACGCCCGTGTCGTCGCCGAGCAGCCCTTCAGTGCGGGGACGACGCCCCACAGAAACGACCACCATTTCAACGTCAATGTTTTCGCCACCTTCAACACTCACGGTG
>Ga0214188_100301_pt1 | contig 13081 bp, 13 predicted proteins | sample TroBogEpilimnion_5_FD_153026 | JGI IMG/M metagenome (GOLD analysis project Ga0214188, IMG submission 153026) | Freshwater microbial communities from Trout Bog Lake, WI - 01JUL2008 epilimnion | ecosystem: Environmental > Aquatic > Freshwater > Lake > Epilimnion/Euphotic zone | place: Trout Bog...
GGGTGAAAGTGGGTGCAGGGTGAGGCCGTTCGAACTGACTCGAGCCACGATGATGATTGCCATTACGACAATGACGCCAACTTCAGCAGCGAAGAGCACCAGTGCGGTCTTGATACTCGTGGCAATACCGTGATAGGCCAACCAGGTCATCATGACCAATGGAACAATGGCAATGAGCCACCAAGGAATGTTCACTCCATACATGCCCTGGAAGGTTGACTGCAGGTAACTACCAATCAGACCAATCTCGGCTGGTGGGAGCAGGGCGTACGCCACAAACATCAGTCCACCAGTGACAAAACCAGCTCGTGGCCCAAGGCCTCGAGTGACGTAGGTGTAAAAGGCACCGGCACTTGGCAGCCGCGCCGCCATCGAGATGATGCCACTCGCGGCGATCAAAATGGCAATGAGACACAGTAGGTACACGAATGGTGTACCAGCACCCGAGAACGGGAACGAATACTGCGGATTAAAAAATGTTGAAACCGCCGGGCCCATGATGGCGGCCGACATAATTACCGCACCTGGTAGTCCAATAGCGTTGGCGTTGAGACCGGATTTGATTACCGGTACATCATCTGTCTTTGACACAATCCCCCCAATACGTTGATTACTGCATTGGAGTGAAACTAAATGGAAAAAGCAATGCCGTCAAGTACCAGGCCTTAGTTTTTTCAAGGATTCATTCAGGTTTTTAAAATTTTCCCCAATTGATTCGGGTCAGCGGAATGAAACCGATGAGTAACAAGACTTGGATGGCAATAGCCCAGGGCGAAGTAAAGCCCGCCACCAGAATCTTGGCGAAGCTGGTGTGCTTGAGCGCGGTGGCGCCGAACACGTACCCGGAATAGCTGATGCTCCGGCCAATAACAAATGCCATGAGTAGAGGCTGCAGATTTGTCCCAGTTAGTCCTGCGGCTTCGAAGAGTTGTGCCGAAGACACGGGAGAGAGTGCAAACAAGATCAACGTCAAGTAGTTAACGGACCTCCTTGATTCGAGAAGCTGGGCAGCTGCGCGCAGGTTTTCTCGAGTACTTTCTCTCAGTCTTGGTCCCAACTTTGATGAAGCCCTGGCTAGGAAATAGCGACCAAGGACCGCACCGAGCACGCCAATGATTACTAGTCCCAGAGGATTAACGGTGGTTTGAAGTTTGAAGAAGACCAGCAAAGCCCAAGTTGGTGGAGCAAACGCAGGCAAAAGATTTGTGACGAAAACTGCAGCGAAGATGGCGAGCAGTGTCAGCACTAATTATTACCAGGGTAGATCTGCGACGGCGACCGCGGTGGCGGAACGTCCCGGCAATTGGTACTCATGGAAATTGGCGTTGAGTTCATTGACAATCACCGACGCGTCAATCGGTCCGCCATCCCAGTCAAAAGAATTGGTGGTGTGAGCATCGCTCAAGAGCGTTACGTCATATCCCCGCTCAAGCGCAGAGTGTGAAGTGTGGCGAACACAGTTATTGGTTTCGGCACCCGCAACATAGAGGTGGCCAACATTCAAGCGTTCGAGCTCGCTCTCGAGAGTCGTCGCTTCGAAGGAGCTCCGGTACAGTTTGCGGATTTTGACCTCATTCTCAAGGGGCACAAGTTCAGAGACTATTGCCCACCCATCGGAGTCAATTGGTAGCCACGGATCAGAGTGCTGCACCCAAATGACCGAGATGCCAGCTTCTCGAGCGCGGTTAAGTGCTTCACTCATATTGGCAACGCGCGCGTCCCGTTCAAATGCCGTAGCAACTACATCGTTTTGAACATCGATGATGAGCAGGGCTGACTTGTCTCTGGAAAGTGTCGTCACTCCCAAATTCTAAGGCTTTTCACCAGTAGACCCTTTTGCCAGGGCATATGTGAATACATTTGTGAGATGAATAAAAAGCTATTTGGCGCTTCAGCAATCATTATGTGGGCCGGCATGGCCTTTCGATTAGTGATTGACCTATTCGATCTAGCTAAGAATGCTCCAGCCGCGCACGGGCTCTTTGGCAACTACGCGTCGGGTATCGCTGGTGCTCCAGCCCGAATTTTCGACACGCTGAGTTACTTCACTATCTGGAGCAACATTGGCATCGCTATTGTCACCACTCTGCTCTTCTTGAATCCAGACCGGGACTCAAAAATGTTCCGAGCCATGCGCAACACCACGTTGTTGATGATCGTCCTAACGGGAGTGCTCTACGCAGTCTTGATTGCCCCCGTGCAGCAGGTGTACGGACTTAATGTTCCCGCAAATATTCTTGAGCACTACGTCTCGCCAGTACTCGCTCTGGTGGTGTGGCTCGTGGCTGGCCCACGCGGTTGGATGACCTTTAAGGATTCGCTCAAGATTTACGTAATCCCAATTATTTTTCTGGCCTACACGTTTGTCCGAGGTGCAATTACCCACCGCTACCCCTACACCTTCTTCAATGTCGTGAAGTATGGCTACAGTCCGGTCCTAGTAACGGTTGGGGTAATTATCGTTGGGGCGTATCTCTTTATTGCGCCGCTCGTGTGGCTAGATAAGTACCGCAGCAACAAGTCGGCGAGGTCGTAAGAACTATGTGCAGTCAGGTGACATGCCCAATCTGTGAAAAGCCCACCTGGGCGGGATGTGGTGAACACATCGAAGAGGCGCTCGCCAATGTGTCAGTTGAGGAGCGCTGCAGCTGCGAGCGTTAGAACGAACGAGCAATAAAAAAAGGGCCCGCCTTTCGGCGGGCCCTTTTTCTGTATCTAACTAGTTGTAGAAACGGCGACGGATCTCGAACATAGCCAGCGCACCCATAGCGATGAAGCTAAAGGCAATTGCGCCGATGAGGCCAGTGTTCAGACCAGTGTGAGCCAAAGCGCCAGAGCTGATCTTCAACTTGGCAGCGAGAGCACGCACCTGACCGGCAGGGTTCTTGCCCTGGGCTTGCAAGGTGTGGATTCCAGCAGCCAGCGAGCTTGGAACACCAAAGCGCTTCGAGAACGAACCGTGTGAGTTGGTGTGGGCAATACCCAGGTGAGTTGCGGCCGAGAAGACCCAGACGTTCACGTCAGAGTTTGGCTTAAAGCCACTTCCCGAAACAGTAACGCCGGTGGTTGGTGAAACCGCAATGGTGCCGTCGGCTGAGTCAGGTGATCCGACCATGGTCATGGTCAGGCCGCCGTGGGTGACGGTTGCGTTTGAACCGCCTGAGGACAGAACTAGCGGAACGCTAGTAGTGGTGCCGTCAGACTCAATTGCTTGAGCAGAGCCAGTGGTGATTTCGTTAGTCCCACTAGTTGGAACTAATGGCAATACTGCACCAGCCGCGGTGGGGTCACCAACGGTTACACCGCCACGCTGTCCCAGAACAATTCGACCTGGAACAGTGGTGTTCAATGAGTACCGGTTGAGCGGGTTGCTACCAGCGGCTTGAGTTGAGTTCGCAGTAGCAGCAGGGTCTGCGTTGATCAGCGTGGCGACATCCTGGTTACCGAAGAACTCGGTTGAGTTGGAAATACCAGTGGTGGAGCTGTAAGAGTCCCAACCAATTCCAGCAGCTCTGAACGACTGTGCCGTGCTCGCCGTGATGTCCAAGTAATTACCCTCAGGCATCGGCGACGCCGAAACAGGCGTGGTGCAGGTGCTGTCGGAGAACAGGGCCAGCGTACGGTCGGTCGATGACTGGAGCTGACCGTAAAGACCGCTTGCCCAGCTAGGAGTAGTTGCGCCGTTAAATCCGTAGAAGCTGGTGCTCAAAGAAACACAACCAGTTGGGAAGTTGGTGACGTTACGGACGGTAACAATGTTCGAACCGTTAGTCACGCCGTTGTGCAAGTCAGTGTAAGTCGAGAAAGGGGAATATCCCTGACTGGTAATGGAGAAGTTGTCGTAGTTGAACCACGCGTCAAAGTTTCCAGAACCCTGATTGATCAAGACGAGCTGGAAGCTCGCATTGCCCTTGGTGAGGTCATTGATACTGCAGCAGGGGAGGTAGTTTTCCCATGAGGCAACAAACGCGGCCTTGCCATCAATGGTGGTGTGCGCGTACCAAAGGTGTGAAATTCCAACGGAGTGGACGAGGTCCATCGCCAATGGGAAAATTCCAGTGGTATTCGCTGAAGCGGCAATGTCGAACAAGGTGTAGTCGTAGGCCGACGTTGGCTGGTCGAAGGTCAACCCTCCGTTGGTGTTCAGCCAGCCACCCGAATAGGTGGTACCAAAGAAGTTGACATCGAATCCAAACGGAATTTTGTAGTCAGCGCTCTGCAGAGGAGTCTGGTTTGAGTTGACACAGCTGGAACCCGTGGCAACCAAATCTCCAGGAACGGCAGAGGAGAACCGGTCAGAGCAGGACGCACCGGTTGGCAAAAGGCCAACGCCATAGTCGTCAAAGTAACTTCCGTTACTGATACCGGCATCAACGAAATAGTGACGGTCGGCCATTGGCACCGTGACCCATGAGCTACCCGTTGGGGCAAATGAGTCCGAAGCAGTTGCCTGCGCCGGGGTGTTGATGATCGCAAAGGGCGCGACTACGAGGGCCAGCGCTGCGAGGCGAGTGAATAAGGATTTCCTTTAAAACTCCTGTTGTTGGGACGGAATAAGTATAGAACTGTTTGTATACCTTTAGTTGTTAAGGGTGAATGATGTTTGAGCCGGTAAAGTTGCCTCAATGACCAAAGCGCCCATGATTCCAAGGCAGAAGAAGTACGCCGCAGAATTCTTAGGTAGTTTCCTCCTCACAACGGTGGTCATCGGCTCTGGAATCGCCGCCCAGCAACTCTCCCCTGATCAGATTGGTCTGCAACTCCTAGAAAACGCAATCGTGACCGGCGCTGGGCTCTTCGCCCTCATTTCCCTGTTCTCCTCGACCTCCGGGTCGCATTTCAATCCGATCGTCACGCTCTCGGCCGCCGTACTAGGTGCCACGCCCTGGCGCGAGGTTCCGGGGTACCTGTTGAGCCAAGTCATTGGTTGTGTTTCTGGCGCGGTTGTTGCCAACTACATGTTTGGGCTGCCGCTAATTACGTGGTCCCAACATCACCGTATTAATGGGCCTCATTTTTCTTCGGAGATTCTCGCCACGGCCATTTTGGTTCTCTTGATTTTTGGGCTGATTCGATCGGGTGAGACGGCAATCGTTCCGGCGGGAGTTGCGTCATACATTACGGCGGCGTACTTCTTCACTTCATCAACGAGTTTCGCCAACCCGGCCATCACCGTGGGGCGCATGTTCACTAATTCATTTACGGGAATTGCACCCTCTTCCGCCCCTGGATTCATCGTCGCCCAGTTAGTCGGTGCAGGTATTGGCGTGTTGTTAATTCTCTACCTCTTCTCAAATGAAGTTGGCGAAGAGCGACTGTAAACAGTGTCAACGTAGGACGGTAAGTTCGTAACCATGAGCAATACCACTGACTATGACGTTGTCGTCGTGGGGGCTGGTTTGGCCGGTCTGCGTTGTGCGCAGATACTCGGCAATGCTGGTAAAAGTGTGCTGCTCGTCGACCAAAATTCACACCTGGGCGGTCGGCTCCACTCCTTCGCGATTGATGGCTACGTCATTGACCAAGGCTTTCAACTCATAAACCCTTCCTACCCCGAACTCCGAAAGTCTGGAGTATTAAAGGGTTTTGACTTGCGGCAGTTCGATCCCTCGATTCAATTTGTGGGCAACGAGAGGTCATTCGTCTTGGCTGATCCGAGGAAGCACCCTCTTCAGTCACTCGTAGGTCTAGGCAGGGGTTCCCTGAAGCTTCGTGACGCACTAGCGCTCGCGAATGTTTTGGCACGCTCCAGAGTCTTGCCAGCCCACAAATTCATCGCACCAGAGGATTGCTCGACTCGTGAAGGTTTGCTCGCCGCGGGAGTCTCGCCCCAAGCAGTCGACCAAGTCATCCAACCCTTTCTTCGTGGAACATTTCTCGATGACAATTTGGACACCTCTTGGAACTACGCCCGTCTGGTCCTCAAAAGTTTTGTGAAGGGGAGTCCGGGCACTCACCCCAAGGGAATCGAGGAGTTAGCAAAAGCATTTGTCGTCAACTCCACAGGAGTGGATGTCAAGTTGGAGACGGAAGTACTAGGTGTCGAGAAGAACCGAATGACTTCCTCGCAAGGAAAGTTCAGCGCAGCTCACGTAGTTTTTGCGGGTGACGCGAATTCAGCAACACACATATTGGGTACGCCGGAAATTTCCTGGCGACCACAAACAACCTGGTGGTGGTCGCTTCCCAAACTAGAAAAGTCACAAGCATTGAGAATTGACTTGGATGATCAACTTCTTTCGAGTGCCCTCGACCTCAGTTCTCGTGCTCCCGAGAGAAGTCAAGCTCACCGATCTTTAGTCGCTACACCTATGAATGGCGAGGATCCAACTTCGACTTTCGAGCAGCAAGCCCGAGCGAGCGTGGCGAAATTGTATGGAGTGTCGGTGAGTGACGTGGATTTGGTCACGACCACTTTGGTCACACAAGCTCTACCCACTACGAATGCACCGCTACGACTTCGTTCGGGCATTCAAGTGAACGGGATTATTTGCGCGGGCGACTATCTAGAGACGCCGTCAATTCAAGGAGCCCTCGCCAGTGGGGCTAAGGCCGCCCATCAAATTCTGCGCACACACTGAGTAATCTGAGGTTATGAAGCTTCACCAAGTCGCTCAATTTGCTTCGGATTTAGACCGAGTCGAGAGTTTTTACGCCACTCATTTCGAAGCTCGCACACTCGGAAAGTTTGACCCACCAGGGTTACTTTTCATGCAGGTAGGGGAAACCCGTGTTCTGTTTGAGAAGAATACCAATTCAGCGTTGCTCTACTTCAGAGTCCTCGACATCCACGCCGAGGTAGAGAGACTCCGTGTGAGCAATGTGGTGATTGAGACTGAGCCGCACGTGATTTTCACTGACGTTGAAGGGGCTTTTGGGAATGCCAACGAAGACGAATGGATGGCCTTTTTTCGCGATAGCGAGAACAACTTGGTTGGACTCGCTAGTCGCAAACCGACGCCCTAGGCGCTGAAGGACTCGGCGGGTAGATCTTTTTCGCCGGATTCAAGCGCCTGCAGAATTCGATTCGCGACAACTTCGGGGGATAAACCCACTGGCATCGTTGGTGCTTCGCCGTAGAGCGCGCGGTTCACGAGACCGGTCTCGGTGTGCGGTGCACGAATATCGAGCACGGTGATCTTCTTGGACCGAAGTTCACGAGCGGCTATTGACATTGCTTTCTTGGCGGCCGCTTTGGAAGCGCAATATGCACTCATGCCGAGTACGTCGACGTCAGCCACGACTCCAGTGAGCGATGCCACAAAGCCACCTTCTTTAATAACGGAAGAAGCGAGGGAGAGGGTGTTCACGGTACCTTGCGCATTGGTGGCAAACAGTTGCGCTACAACTTCCGCGGGCACTTCGGCCAGTGAGCCGAACGCTACGACACCCGCGGCGTTAATGACCCCGTCAAATGTTTCGCCGAGTTCTTCGAAGGCCTTAGCCAATGAGTCACGGTTTGAAATATCTGCGGTAGCGGTCTTCAGGTTTGAAAACTCTGGAGCAATGTTGGTCGCATTGCGAACAATGGTCCGAACCTCAGCGCCCTGGTTTAGGAGTATCCGTGTCAGCTCGCTGCCGAGAACGCCGCTCGCGCCAATAACAACTACAGATTTATCTTGGAAGTAGGTCACTAAATCACCCTATGGGGGAACTCGCGGAGGTGCTTCTCTTTGAAAAGACTGTCTTAGTGGGTGTGCCTGGAATGCGTGTCAGATTTGAGCCCGTAACCAAAGAAGCGCCCACCTCCAACGTCAATGGCCAGGGTTAACCAGTAGTTGTTGGATAAACGAGCCCTGGAATTTCACAGTGCATGGACGTGAACTTATGGGCAACCAGCTTTGGTATCAAAGTTTGCAGGTAGCTCTGGTGACACGGCGGCCACCCAAGTTCGGCCTGAATCATGCGCCATTTGCCATTCTTTTCTACGTAGAGGGCATCGCTTCCACCATCTTGCATCGAGACCTGAGATCTAAATGAGGTGTGCGGTACCAAGAAGAATTCGGCGAAAACATAGACCCTCTTATTGAATTGCTCACCGATATATAACTCGAGACCAGGTTTACTGTTTTTGTAGAACGAAGCAAAGGTGCTCCTGGAAAGAACAAGGGTGGCACTGTCCGTTTTGTTGAATTCGTGGTGCTGTCGTTTGAAAGTGTTGAAGAGTCCAGTTATTGTCTGAACAGAAGCCTCGCTCAAGACAGCTTTGCGTGGATGATTACTGATTCCTTGTGCTTCGCCAGCGGTCATACCTACAACCGTGAGCGCGGCAATGAAGGTAAGGAACGATTTCGTCATCTCACTCCAAACTTATCGTTGGCGCAGCACCGCCGCAGGAATCTGGCTCAACGCTTTGACGTAGGCACTATCGGGCGAGTTGTGCTCGACGAGTCCGCGATCAAGTGGTCCGGCGGGGTCGCAATTCACAAACATCTGATCAGTGATGCCAATGCGCGAAAAGCACTCTGAAAGCAGGGGGCGCAGGTGGTCGTGCTTGGTGTTGTCGCCATCGGAGTAGTAGCCACCACTAGCGATGATGAACGTCACCGGTAACCCGGCCAATTCTTCGGCATTTTGGTAGAAGGTCTTGACGTTAATTACACGGTCAATCCAAGCTTTCAGTGAGCTTGGTGGCCCCCAGTTGTACATGGGCGTGGCGACCACTAAAGCGCTTGCGCCCTGAAGTTCTCTGGTGAGTTCATCAGCGAGGGCGAAAGCTGCCTTGTCCGCATCAGTGTGCTCAGCAATGGGTGTGCGGCCGGCCTTTTGCTCTTCGAATGTCAGGTGAGGGATGTCGCCAGTAAAGCGGCGGCGAATCTCCACCCCTTGGTGTTGGGCGAGAAATTGTGCCTCGAACTCTTCGAGAAGCCGGTTTGACCAAGAAGCTTCGCCTCGAGTTGATGTTTGGACGCTTAGTAGGTAACTCATAGTGGTGAGGTTAGCCGGACTCGGTTTATATCGAATCTAGAATCAGCGGGTGATTCAGAACTGGCCACGTTCTCTTGGATACTTCACCGACTTGCAGGTGAGGCTATCGGAAGGCTCCATTGTTGAGAGACGCGAAAGCTATTGGAAAATTGAAACACCCCAGAATCCAACCTTCTATTGGGGTAATTTTCTGCTCTTTGACGAGATGGCCGAAGATCAAAGCGCAAAAGAACTTCTCGACACCTTTCGCAGTGAACTGCCCACTGCCCAACATGTTGCGATTGGGTTCGACGAACCGAACTCGGAAGTTTCTCGCTTCAATTCGCTGGTCTCAAAGATAGGTGTTGAACTTGACTGTTCGGCAATCCTTACCTCATCTCCGTCGGAACCGAGTCGACTTGATGTGTCAAGTGCCGAGGTTCGACAGATAGAGACACCGCAAGACTGGGAACAATACGTTGAAGTGGGAATGAGTGTCCGCGATATCCGTTTTGACGAAGCGCCTTATCGCGTTTATCTAAAGGACGGGAACTCTTACAAACGGCGCGCGCAAGAGTCAGGTAAAGCAGCTTGGCTAGGAGTCTTCAGTGACCAAGTATTGGTATCAGCCCTAGGGATTTATGACTGTGGAAGCGGAATCGCGCGATACCAAAAAATTGAGACAACCCCAGGTCATCAGCGAAAGGGCTTCGCTTCTTTGTTAATCAGGGAGGCCGCTCGCTACGCAGAAACGAATTTCAACACGGAACTATTAGTAATCGCTGCTGACCCCGATGACCATCCAATAAACCTCTACCGAAAACTGGGTTTTACTGACCGCGAGTCACAGGTCCAATTACAAAGGCAGCCTCAGTAACAGCGGATTTACTTGGTCACTAGGAGGATGGCAATGAGCCAGAGACTTAGTCCCGCCGCCGCGATTCGTTCAATCAAACCGAAAGATCGAAGTTGTCGAAATTGGGCAACAAGCAAAAAAATAATCCCAAGAACTAAATATGTAGTGACAATGTCAAAGATGGTTTTCGCTTTTGAGCTCAAAGCGAGTGAACCTAAATGACTCATCAGGGCGGAATAGAACGTTGCGGCAGCAAATACCAGCACAACTCCAACAACATGGAGGGCCCCGACGTAGGTCTTAACGGTTGCTGATTCATCCATTGGGAAGATTGCCAGAATTGCGATGCCGAATGAATAAGTAAGGCAAAGCCCGGGGAGAACGATTGAATGTGGGGTGATGGCGTGTGTCACCAGCGAAGCACCGATGCCCGCAACTACGAAAGTGAAATTATGAAACAAATAAACGCGCGGAAAGCTTGAATGAGCGTAGGCACTTATTAAGTCGGTTCTTGGCGAGTGATTTGTTTCAGCAAAATGCAACCAAGCCAAAATTGCATTTCCGATTACTAACCCAAAAAGTATGAAACTGATCCAAATGGTTTGGCTAGACACTTGGGCTCCCGCTCCCTTGGCTTACACAGCTCTCATCGAGTAGGTGGAGCTGGACCAGTCGGTGTGAAATTGACCGGCGATGCTCGGCAACGAAGTAGTAGATACGGTCAGTGATTCGGTGAACCAATTTGACACGATTCATCTGAACAAATGTTTTCCCGAGAAGTCCAAGGATGCCAGGGAGCCCAGCGAGAGTGCGAAAAACGGCCGAAGCGCCAGAAAAAGTCTGGCCATCTAGCCTTCGAAGCACCACCGACTTTTCAAAAGATTGGAGATGTGCGTCCGGCCAAGTGCACTGGGACGAGGGGGTGAAGGTGCAAAGACCCTTGCGATCTCGCCGTTTGGCCCAAGCAACGAGGGTTTGACAAAGTCCGCAATCACCATCAAACACAATTTCAACTCGGTTTTGCACAAGTCAACTCTAAAGCGGTGTTTCGATCGCAAGGCAAAATAGGAAAAATTGGGCCAGATTCATTCAAATATCTGAGAATTTGGAGTCCGTGACCTTTTCTTGACGAATTTATTCTCGAGTTTTAGTCGATATCGTGGCACCCCCATCGGTTTAGGGTTCAAACTCCAGCAAGAAGGGTCCTAAAAATCGTGTGGGGGTTAGGCCGATGAGCCCCAGTGGTTCTTTGGGCTTTACCCTTACGAAAGCGTGACCTTGCGGTCATGCGCGTAGGAAGAACCCGAACGAGTGACCCCTCGGCCGTGGACGACAAAGGTGACGTGAGTATCGCCCAATGAGATCAGCTTTGACTTGAGATAGCTCTTCACTGAGTTAGCGCGCTGAGTCGAAAGTCGGAGGTTGGTACTCGCCGCCCCACGAGGATCGGTGTAACCGTTGAGGGTCACTGAGGACTGGCTTTGGGAAGCGATTTGGGTGGCCAAGGTATTGAGGGTGTGCTTCGCGCTAACGGTAAGCGATGTCGATCCCGAAGCGAAGTACACGGTACCCGAAACCCTTGTGGCTACCGGTGTAGCGTCCGCAACCCAGGTGTCGGTGTAGCCGCAATAACAACTACCAGAGCCGTAACTACTTCCACCGAAGAGCACAATTTGGTTGGTCGCTGGGTCATCAGCCATCGCAGCAATGTCTCTCATCGGGGGGCTATCGGTGCAGGAATTTCCGGCAGCGCCATCGCCACACGTTGGATTTCCAGCATTGTCCACCTGCGTCCAGATGGTGCCATTCCAGGCCCACGTGTCGTTGTACTCCTGGGCGTTAAATCGATTCATTCCACCGAAAATAATGAGTTCTCGTAAAGCGGGGTCATAGGTCATCGCTTCGCCAACGCGCCCGGGAGGGCTCGTTGGACAAGGGTTGGAAACCGGGTAGGTAGATCCACAACCAGCGTTCGCGCCATTGCCATCATCCACTTGCTGCCATTGGGTGCCGGTCCAAATCCACGTTGCGTTTGTTCCATTTGCGTCACCACCGGTTACCTCGCCACCCCACAGAACCAATTGCTGCGTTGCGGGGTCGTAGGCCATCTTGGAAACATTGCGTCCGGGGGGACTATTGGGGCAGTCACCGAGACAACCGGGTGACACGGAGTCCGCCACTTGAGCCCAGGTGTAGGTGCCTGCCGAATAGGACAACACCCAGGTGTCGTTGTAGTTAGTTGGACCATAGCTTGGCTCAGCCCCACCGAAGAGCACCATCTGGTGGGTGGCGTCGTCGTAGGCCATCTGAGTTCCTACAGTTCTCGGGGGACTATTGAGACAGGAGTCTGTACATCCGGGTGACGCAGCATCAGCCACTTGGGTCCAGGTGGTGCCATTCCACGCCCAGGTGTCATTGCGCTGGTTACTTCCAAACAAGATCAACGCTTGAGACTCGGGGTCATACGCCAACGCGAACGTATTTCTACCTCCGGCGGTATTGGTGCACGTTGTGGTGCAACCGGGAGTGCCCGGACCATCGACTTGGGTCCATGCGGTGCCGCTCCAGGTCCAGGTTCCTCCAGAATTTCCGTACAGCACCATCTGCTGCGTAGCGGGGTCGTAAGCCATTGAACTGCCGTAGCTGAGGTTCGTTGGCGCGGTGGTGCAGGCGGTGGTGCCTCCACAACCGATTGGGTCAATAGCGACTTGGGTCCACGCCACTGCATTCACTGGAGCTCCCGCAGACGCGCTCATCGTCGGGAGAAGTGCCAATCCCGACGTAATCAAGCTTGACCCGAGAAGAATTACTGCGATTCGCCGTCTTGAAGCGAAAAGCCCCTTCGACCGTGCCGAACGAAATTGATCTAGCAGCGTTGCGTTGAGGTTTCGAGTGAGACGGGGAAATTTCATGCGTGGCCCTTTCGATGGCGCTACGAAGATTCCAGTTTGACACTTAATCGGAACAACTCGGGGATGGAGCATTGAGGCGATAGTTTTTAACCACTACTGGCACCTCTAATAAGTTCTCGATAGCATCGATTAGAGATAAGAAGACGGGTTTTCGTCTGACTTATGAGAACGAATTTAGGAGTCATGCGACTGAGGCCGCAGTCTTTCAAACGAGGTTTCTCAGCGCGATCTTTCCATCGAGACTTCAATGCGCTGATGGAAAAGTTCAAACTCATAGAACCCAGACAATGTATGGGGTTTTGGCTTCCAACATGACTGATTCAGTCACTAAGCACCCCCAACGGGATTCGAACCCGTGCCGCCACCTTGAAAGGGTGGTGTCCTAGGCCGCTAGACGATGGGGGCC
>Ga0214188_100307_pt1 | contig 12962 bp, 11 predicted proteins | sample TroBogEpilimnion_5_FD_153026 | JGI IMG/M metagenome (GOLD analysis project Ga0214188, IMG submission 153026) | Freshwater microbial communities from Trout Bog Lake, WI - 01JUL2008 epilimnion | ecosystem: Environmental > Aquatic > Freshwater > Lake > Epilimnion/Euphotic zone | place: Trout Bog...
TCAGGTCATCCACCTGCATGGTGCCGCGCGTGCCTTCGACCAATTGCGAGGGATCAAGCCCGGCCCAGGCAATGTAACGCCCCTGCCAGCGTGAGTGCCCTGGAGCAACGAGCAGGCGGTAGTCCGGTAGCGAGCGCAGGTAGTCGCGTGCGGCCATGAGACGCGGCAGATGCTGGAGCATGAAGTGGCCGCGGTTTTCATGGTTGCGGCCAGTCAGGTGGAAAACCGGCCCGTCGATCTTGGTCGCACCGAGCTTCAATGGCCGCGAGATTTTCAGTTTCTCCAAATTGTAAGGCAGCACCCAGGGGGCGAAGAGGCTGCCATCCTTCAGGAAGACCTGACCCTGATCCCCGGTGAGCCAAGTGTCGCGCAGCCGGAACAATTCAGCGGCAGGCCAGTCAAAATCAAAGGAGGCGGTCGCGGGACCGTTCACCTGGATCTCCAGCGGATTGGTATCGCTGCGGCTGCCAGCGGTGACGATGGAGTGGCGCTCCTGCAAGCCCGCGGCATTGTCAGCCGACGACACACGCAGCCGACGGCGGCAGAGCCGGAGCAGGAGATTGTAGGCATCCAGGATGCTGCGAGCGTGGGACTTCATGCGTGGGAAAGACGCCTCTAATCCGCGTGCGCCGGGTGTGCAAATCAAATGCCGGGCTTGGGAGTTGCGGCGGCATTTCGCAGCGCTAGGCTCATGTCATTCAGACTGGAATGCGGGCACCAAGAGCGCCGCTAAGACATCATTGCGGAACACCATGAGAGCAGCCCATGTATTCATCACCATGCCCGTTGGCGGGGCGGAGGACATTGTGCTGTCCCTGGCTTCAGCCGGTGTGCCGGGAGTGGAAATTTTGCCGGTGTGCCTGCGTGAACTGGGTGTGGCAGGTGCGGAGGCGCAGGCGGCGGGAGTGCCGGTAGAACTGCTGCGCGCCGCCCCCAGCCGCCGGTTCAGCCCGCTGGGAGTCTGGCGCCTATCACGCTGGATGAAAGCGCAGCGCATTGATGTGGTTCATTCGCATGTCTATAACGCGCATGTCTATGCCGTGCTGGCGGCGCGGCTGGCGGGACTGCCGGTGGTGATGCATCATCACAAGACCTTCAACCGTGAGCGGCGCAGACGCTGGCTCACGCTGCGGCTGTTGGCCAAGCTGACGGCGGCGCAGATTACCTTATCCGAGCAGACGCGGGAGGACATTATCGCCGCCTTGAAGGTGTCGCGTGCATCCACCCATGTGATGACCAACACGGTTGACACGCGAACGTTTTATCCGGCAACGGATCGTGCCGCGCTGCGCCGCACTCTAGGCCTGGATGAGCAGATGTTGATCGCCGGTGGCATCGCGTCACTTTCTACGCAGAAGAATCATTCCGCCACCGTGCGCATGATGACCGGGCTGAAACAACGGCTGCCGTCAGCGCAGGGCATCATTTTTGGCGAGGGGATGATGCGCCCCACGCTTGAGGCTGAAATTGCCGCCGCAGGGGTCGGCGATGTGCTGCGACTGGCTGGCAACAAACGCCCCATCGCCCCGTGGCTGCAATCGCTCGACGCGTTGCTGCTGCCTTCCACCTGGGAGGGGCAACCGATGGTGCTGCTGCAAGGCATGGCCTGCGGTGTGCCCATCGTGGCGAGCCGGATCGAGGGCAATATCGCGGCGCTGGGTGCAGATCATCCGGGGTTGTTCGATCTTGAAGACGACACCGATTATCTGGACAAAACGCAACGCTGTCTGACGGACCCTGATTTCCGCAGTCGTCTGCTATCCTACCAGAATGATCAGTGGGCGCAGCAGCCCCGCATGCAGGATTACATCCAGGGCTTGGGGCGGATCTATGAGGGGCTGGTTCAGGCCTCGTGCTGACGGCCGCAGGCGATCAAGCACTCCAGACCGTTGAGCGCATAAGTCTGCCGCTGAAAGTCCCACTGGCCATTGCAGGCTTGGAGCAGTGACTCAAGCTGGGCCTGCGTGCGCATGTAGCGGCCACGGTCTAGCTTGCGGGTGATCCAGGCGAGAGGCCGCAGCAGGGCAGAGCGCGGCAGCACGGCATCGATGACCACTACATGACCCTGCGGACCGCTGACACGCAGCATTTCGCGTACAGCACCCTTCAGTACATCATCTGGCAGGTGATGCAGCAGGCCGCTGTTCCAGACGGTGCGGAAGGTGGCATCTGGAAAGGGGAGTGCATCGGCGGAGCTGACGACACCACGCACGCCGGATTTTTGCAACGCTGCGACATAGACCGGGGAAACATCCACACCCGTAACGCTGTCAAAACCCTGCCCGGCAAGACGTGAAAACGGGCCGCAGCCCACATCCAGAGCGTCGCCACTGATGCCGATCTGCTTGGCAATGCGCGCAATCATGGCGTCCAGACGAGATTCAGAACCGGGTGCGAGCAGGAGCGTGGCGAGGCGGTAAACCGGTGGCCACTCCAGCAAACGGTGAAGAGGATTTTCGCCTGCGAGGCGCTGTTCGTTGTCAGTCATGAGGGTGGAAGTTCGGTAATGCCGACACGTGATTCGACAATGTAGCGAGGGCGGCCCCGCGTCTCGTCGAAATTGCGCCAAAGGTACTCGCCGAGCACGCCGAGCATGAGCAACTGAATGCCGGAGGTGACGAGTACGACGCAGATGAGAGAAGTCCAGCCTTCGACCGGTTTGAGATAAACAAAACGCAGCACAAAGAGGATGGCTGCGTAGAGCAGTCCGAGCATGGCGATGGAAACGCCCAGGCCGGACATGAGGCGGATGGGCGCGTAGGAGAAGCCCACGAGGGAGTCGATGACGAGCTTGATCTTTTTGGATAGCGTCCACTTGGAGCGACCCGTGGCGCGCGACTGCTTGGTATAAGGCACGAACTCCTGCTGGAAACCGAGCCACTGGATGAGCGCGAGAATGGAGGTGTTGCGTTCGCGGGCCTGATTCAGGGCGTTGGCCACACAGCGGTCAAAGATGAGGAAATCGGCACCTTCCTTCGGCATTTGCGGCAGCGCGAACCAGCGCATCATCCGGTAATAAAGCCGGGAGAAGATGCGGTTGGAGAAACTGACGCCCTCCACTTTGTCGCGTGCGGCCCAGATGATGAGTCCGCCTGCTTTCCAGCGCTCCAGCAGGGCTGGAACAATCTCCGGCGGGTCCTGCAGGTCTGCTGCCAAGAGAGAGATGACATCGCCCCGTGCATGCTCGATGCCGGCGGCGAGGGCGACATGGCTGCCAAAATTGCGCGAGAAACGCAGCCACTTCACCCGTGGGTCACGCTCACGGATGCCGGTCAGCAGAGCCGGGGTGCCATCCGTGGAGTGGTCATCGACAATGATGATCTCGATTTCAAAGCCGAGTGCTGGCCAGTCGATGGCGGTGATGCGTTCATGGAGCACCGGCAGGTTCTGCGCCTCATTGTAGGCGGGGATGATGAAGGAGAGCAGTTTCATGCGGATGCTTCGAAAGGACGTGCCGGTGAGCCGAGAACGGTGATGCCCGGTGAGACATCGCGGGTGACGACGGCGGCCATGGCCACCAGAGCGCCAGCGCCGATGACGGTATTTTCCCGGATGCTGCTGTTGCTGCCAAGGTAGGCACCACGGCGGACGATGCAGCGCCCGGACACACACACGCCGCTGGCGATGGTGCTGTAATCCTCCACCACCGTGTCGTGGGAGATGACGCTGTTTGGCAGCACCATGACGTGGTCTCCGAGCACCGCGTCTGCACAGACGCTGACGTTGGCCAGCAGCACGGTGCCGCGACCTACTTTGGCGGAGGGAGACACGAAGGCGCGCGGATGGACGACGGTCAGCCAGCGGTCATCTGGCACGCCTGTCTTGGTGATGAGCGTGGGTTTCAAATGGCGACTACCGGAGGTGCCGATGCCGTTGACGAAGAGGCAGTCAGGAAAACGTGCGGCATCCGCCAGCCCGCCCAACACCGGATGGTCGCCGACTTTGCTGCCATGCGTGGAGGTATCATCGTCCAAAAAGCCGTGAACCGCCAGCGGCTTGCCTTCTGCGGCGAGGCAGGAGATCGTGTCGGCGATGTCCATGCCCATGCCCCGAGCGCCAAGGATGATGATGCGTGCTGGAGTCATGATGAACCGCTAAATGCCGCTGAAGTTTGTTCAAGCGGCGGCATCATTTTTCTGAGACCGGCCCGCAGGCGCATTTCAGGCCGCCAGCCCAGCAAGCGCCGCGCCAGGCGGCAGTCCCCTGCGTGATTCAGGGACGGGCTAGCTGCACTGGTGTGCAGCGTCACCTGTTTGCCCAGCAGCCGTCCTGTGAGGCGGAGGAAATCCGCGAAACGCAGCGTGTCAGGCCCGGCCAAGTGAAACACGCCGGTGGCATCGGCTGCAGCGGCCAGTGCCAAGCCGCGTGCGAGGTCGTCGATCCAGATGGGATTGATCAAAATGCCGCCATCACGTTCCAGTGTGATCTCACGTCCTGCGGCGACAGCAGCGATCATGCGGTTGATGAGAAAGTCGTCACCGCCGGGACCGAACGGGTGATAGACACGCACGATGGCGGTGGACAGCAGCGCGGCGCAACTGCGCGTCAACAGTTCGGAGCTGGCCTTGGCCGCACTGTAAAAGCTGGCGGCGGAATAATCGTTGTCCGTTTCCTGCGCGATGCCACCCGGTGGGGAGACCACATCACCGGTGGAGACGAAGACAAAGCGCCGCACCTTGTGGCGGACGGCTTTTTCCAGCAGCCTGCTGGTGGCCAGTACACCGCTCTCGACCTGCCGCTGCAGCTCGGAGATGTCTCGGCTTTGCACGCGCGGATTGGCCAGATGAATGACGCAGTCCAGCTTGTCCCAATCACAGTCGGGTACGCCGCCGTCTTCAGCACGCCAAGTCTTCCAGCCTACGCCGTTGCGTTTGCGTCTGGGAGACTGAGAAGTTGCGATGACATCCCAGCCGCTGGCGCAGAGAATCGGCAGCAAGGCGGAACCGATGAAGCCGCCGCCGCCCGTGACGAGACAGACGGGTTTCGGCTCCTGGCTTAGGCCTTCCAATTGAAGTTTGGAATTTCGGCGAGGCATCCGGGGTGCTTTTCGAGATACGACTTGAAGTACTCAAACGTGAGGCGCACGCCCTCGGTCAGCGACACACGCGGCTTGAAGTCCAGAGCGGCGCGCAGACGGTCCACTTTCACCCAGAGGCGCGGCACATCGGCGGGGCGATCACCTTCGTAGATAGGCTGCAAATCGGGGCGTCCCACCGCGGCCATCACGGCAGCAGCCAGATCATTGAGCGTGGTCTCCTCGCCGTAGCCGAGATTGACGAGCTGGCCGTCGAGGTCTTCGCATTGGGCGATCCGCCAGAACATCTCCACGCAGTCGCGCACATAGAGGAAGTCACGGGTGATGGTGCCGTCGCCAAAGATGACCGGCCTCTGACCGTGCAGCGCACGAATGATGAAGCGTGGGATGACCTCGCCTGCGTCAGCTTCAAAGTGTGAGCGCGGGCCGTAGTTGTTGAAGGTGCGGATGCGTGTGGTGTTGAGCCACTTGCATTCATGAAAGGCGGCCGCGTAGTGCTCGCCCGCCAGCTTGCTGGCACCATAGACGGTCAGCGGCCAGGTGGCGGTTTCTTCCACGATGGGGAAGTCCTTGGCCCGGCCATAGACTTCGGAGGTGGAGACGTAAACAAACTTGCCCACCTTGGCGCGCTGAGCCGCCTGCAGCATGTGATGGGTGCCGGTAGCGTTGACCTGATGGTTTTCATGCGGGCTGTGCAGCGAATGGCGCACGCCCATGCAGGCCAGATGAAACACATAGTTCACACCTTCGCAGGCTTTCTCGCAGGTATGCAGGTCCAGGATGTCGCCATGGATGACCTTGAGATTTGGATTGCTCGCGACATCGGCGAGGTTCTCGCGCTTGCCGTTGCGGAAATTGTCCAGCACGGTCACACGATGGCCCAGTTCAAGCAAATGCTCGACGAGGTTGGATCCAATAAAACCGGCACCGCCGGTGACGAGGATGGAATGTGAGGAGGACATCAAGAGAAGTAGGAACGCAGCGAATCGGCGGCATAATCGACCTGTTCGTCGGTCAGTTCGGGGTAGATCGGCAGGCTCAGGCACTGGTCTGCCACCATTTCGGCACCGGGGAAGTCGCCCTTTTTATGGCCGAGGTAGTCGAAGCACTTCTGCAAATGCACGGGAAGCGGATAATGCAGCGCGCTACCGACATCACACTTCGTCAGGTGATCACGAATCTGGTCGCGCTCAGGATGCCGGATGACATAGAGATGGTACACACTCTTGGCATAGTCCGGCTCCAGTGGCAGGGTCAGCGGCAGACCTTTTAACCGTTCGTGGTAACGGTGGGCGATTTCGCGGCGGCGGCGTGTCCATGTGTCCAGATGCGCCAGCTTCACTTCGAGCACCGCGCCTTGAATGCCTTCCATGCGGTAATTGTAGCCGATCTCGTCGTGGTAGTAGCGTTGTGTGGAGCCATGCTCACGCAGGGCTTTGGCACGACGGGCAAAGTCTGCAGAAGAGGTGACCAGGGCACCGGCCTCGCCGCACGCGCCGAGGTTCTTGCCGGGATAAAAGCTGAAGCCAGACATGGCACCGAAGGTGCCGATCTTGCGGCCTTTGTAGCGTGCGCCGTGGGCCTGCGCGGCGTCTTCAATGAGTGGCAGAGAATGTTTGCGGCAGACCTCTAGCAGTGGGTCAAGATCGCAAGGCTGGCCGTACAAATGCACTGGCATGACGGCGATGGTGCGCGGGGTGATGGCGGCCTCGACTTTGGCTGGATCAATGTTCGCCGTCAGCGGATCGACATCGACAAACACCGGAATGGCTCCCGTGTAAACAATGGCCCAACTGGTGGCCACGAAGGTCATCGGGGTGGTGATGACTTCATCTCCCGGCTTCGCATTGAGGATGCGCAGGGCGACGTGCAGAGCGGAAGTGCCGCTGTTAAAACCGACGGCATGCGGGGCATCACAGTAGGCGGCAAAGTTCTTCTCGAACCGCTCCACGGCTGGGCCGAGACAAAAGCTACAGTCATCGAGCTGGGTTGCAATGGCGCGTTCGAGTTCGCCACGGATGGCGCTCGTTTGCATTTTGAGATCAAAATAGGGAACCTTCATGTGTCGTCTTCCAGATAACGCAGGATTTTGGCTGGATTGCCTGCGGCGATGGCGCGCGCAGGGATGTTTTTGGTCACCACGCTGCCAGCACCAATAATCGCATTCTCACCAATCGTGATTCCACACAGGATGGTGCTGTTGCTGCCAATGGAGGCGCGCTTGCCGATGATCGTTGTCTCGCAGGACCAGTCAGCCCCGGACTTGAGTGTGCCGTCCGCATTGGTGGCGCGGGGGAATCGGTCATTGATGAACATCACGCCGTGGCCGATCATGGCCTCATCGTGAATCTCCACGCCGGAGCAGACAAACGAGTGGCTTTGCAGCTTAACGCGCTTGCCCACTTTCACGCCACGCTGGATCTCGACGAAGGTGCCGATCATGGAATCATCACCGATCTCACAACCATAGAGATTGATGAAATCATTGAGCCGGACGTTTTCGCCGAGCACCACATCCGGGGCAATTTTGCGCATGGTGGACATAAAGTAGAGTGTCAGAGGACGATGCGCTCGCCACCTTTGCGGAGGGATTCCTGCGCGGCTTCCAGCATGCGCACCACGCGAAGACCGGCGTGGCCATCTGCCAGGGGCTTTTTGCCGGTGCGCACGCAGTCGGCAAAGTGGGCGGCCTCAGCGGCCAGCGCCTCACGCTGGTCCAGCTTCGGGGCCACCATGTCTCCCACGCGGTAGTCCACGCGGAACTTGGCCAGCGAATCCTGGTCGAGCTGGCTGACGACGATGCCCTTGTCGTACACCTTGACCTTCTCGCTGGCGGCCATGTCGTCATAGACGATCATCTTCTTCGTGCCGCAGAGCAAGGTGTGGCGGATCTTGACGGGGGCCAGCCAGTTCCAGTGGAAGTGGGCCACCATGCCGTTTTCAAACTCCAGATGGAGATAAACGAGGTTCTCATGCTTTTGACCGCAATGGCAGGCACCCATGGCACGCAGTGCGATAGGCTTTACGGGGAACAAATGGTCGGCGATGGAAAGGTCATGCGGCCCCAGGTCAAAGAGCACGTTGATGTCGTGCTGGAAGAGTCCGAGGTTGATGCGCACGGAGTCGAAGTAGAGCAGGTCCCCGAGTTCGCCGGAATCGAGCATCTCCTTCATCTTTCTCACGGCACCGGTGAAGAGGAAAGTGTGGTCCACGGCCAGCACGCGCTGGTGCTTCTCGGCCAGCTCAATCAACGCCTGCGCTTCAGCAGAGGTGTGCGTCATGGGCTTTTCGATGAAGACATGCTTGCCAGCTTCAATGGCGCGCTTGGCAATCGCGAAGTGGGTCGAAACCGGGGTGGCGATGAGAACGGCATTCACCTCCGGGTCTTCCAGTACATCCTCCAGGCGGCCGGTCGTCCGTGCCGCTGGCCAATTGGCGGTTGCCTGCTTCTGCCTGGCCGGGCTCAGATCGCAAATCCAAGAGACGGCACAGTTTTCTTGCGCTCCAAAATTTCTTGCCAGATTCGGTCCCCAGTAGCCAAACCCAATCAGTCCAAAGTTCAACGCGGTCATGGCAATTCCCGGTTGTGGTTGTAGGACACAGGCATGAGGGATTGCATAATGATCTCGCGGTTGGGAACGGGCTTCATCTTGACTCGATTATGGTTAAATGGCAAAGCCGTCCTCTCCACGCAACCGATAAATCCACCATGCCCTCATTCCTCCGCGCCCTGCGCCGTCCTACCGGACTCTTCCGGGCAGGTATCATTGTGTTTCTGCTGGCGCGGCTGTGGCTGGTCTGGGCTGGTGCGCTCACCTCGCCTTTCCCAAGAAACGGCGCGGATGCGCTGACTTACCTGTGGCGCGGGGAGTACATGATGACCGGATTCAATCAGGATCTGCCTGCGGTGCATGATATTTTCGATCAGACGACCGAGGCGGCGCAAGTGGTTAAGGATGGCGGGGACTGGCAGTTCTTTACCAATCTGCGCATTCAGGGCAGCATGTCCCCGGTGCATGACCTGATCGTTTGTGCCTTTCTCAAAACCGGACTGCCACTGCGCTTTGTTTACGCCCTGGTGGAGACCGTGGGAGTTTGCGTCATGGCATGGGCTTTTGCCCTGCTAGGACTACGGCTGGTAGGTCCGCGAGGAGCAGGGATGGGCATGCTGTTGCTGGCCTTTATGATGTTGCCGCGGCAGGGGATAGCCACCTACATTCCCTCCACCTTGTGCTGCTCGTTGGCGGTGCTCCTGTGGGCGGTGTTGATTCACCGGCCATGGCGGCCGCGCTGGCCAGTGGTGGCTCTCTTGGCTGCGCTGATCACGCTATGCCATCCGGTTGGGCAGGCGCATCTGGCCGGCGCTGGCATGTTTTATTTTCTGCTGCTCTGGGGCCATGCCGGATCTTGGCGGGAAAAAATCTTTCGTCTGGCCGCCATGGCGGGTGTTTTCTTTGTGGCTGTCTGCCTGCCTTACACTGCCTACCTGATCTGGCCACAACTGCGCCCCTCGGAGCATGGCATCGGGCTCGATTTCGACTTCCTTGGTGGGCTGCAAAAGAACGCCAGCTACGCCATCAAGATGATCTGGAATGTGCTGCGCTGGAATCCGCTCTTTGCGGTGCTGCTGGTCACTGCGTTGGTGAAAACCGTGCGCCTGCCGCAGCGCTGCCGTGCCGCAGGGGGCGCAGCGCTCGTGCTGCTCCTCGTCTCCATGGTTCACGTGGTCACCGGCTTTCCGGCGGAGACCTTCTCGCGGTTGCTGGTCATTCTGGTCGTGGTTGGGGCTGCGCTCGCCGGTCGCTTCTTCGTCAGTGGTCTCCAGTCATCTTTTTGGCGCGGTGCGGCAACTGTGGGTGCGCTGGGGACGGCCGTTTGGTTTCTTGTTCCCAATGGCTTTATTGACCTGCATGCCACCCCGACCGTCGTAAGTATCGAACGTCTCAGGGAGCGTCTGACCCAGGAGAATAAAGAGCGATCCATCGTTTATTTGGATGGTGCCACGGCTTTTCAATCGGCCCTCATGGCCGGTGGGGCATCCCACCACGCCATCATCGTGAACAATTACAAGGATCGTGCCAAAGCCATCGCTCACATGGAAGTGGCGCAGCCGCACCTCCTGATGCTCACGCCGCCCAAGGCGCTGAACTCGGTGTCGATGATCCGACCGTACTCCGTGCGGATGAAGCGTTTTGGCTTCTGCCTGCCCTTTGTGGAGCAGGTCGATGTGGATAGCCAGGATGGCTCACCTTTGAATGCTGTGTGGGTGAAATTTGAAAGTCACACGTCAGGCTTCGACATCGCACTGTCATGGCGTGATGCGCAAATGCGTACCGTTGAGGCGGTGGTGCAGGTGCCGGGGAAACACCAGGGGTGGCTGGAACTGCGCCCGCCGGCGGAACTAAGCAGCGCTACCCAGTTGATCATGCACACGCCGCGCAAAGACGCCTGGATCACGGGTGTTGCTTCCACATCCAGCGAAAGCCTGCGCTGGCCTTGGGGGAAGCCATGGGCCATCAGCTACTATCCACGCTTTGCTCCGGGACCGGAAGCTTACCGCATACGCTTTGACTGGCCGGCGTTGTTTGCTGAGCAGGGCATGGAAGCCGTGCTACCGTTGTTGGCGGATGACCTCAAAATCGAGTCGGATGATACCGGCCTGCTGCTGCTCCGAGGCACCCGCCGCAATCCCAATTCCCATCCATGAACAGTTCACCATCTGCAGACGCCTACGCACTCCTTGATAGCGGCGGCGGGCGTCTCCTCGAAAAGCTTGGCACGTTGGTGTCTTCACGCGCTGCCCATGCAGTTTGGTGGCGGCGCAAACTGCCTGGTGCCGAATGGCGCAAGGCCGTGGAATTGAAGCGCGAGATGAAGGACCCCTTGAAACTGCACATCGGCTCCCTGCGCTTTCTGCTTTCTCCCCAAGGAGGAGTGCGGGCACTGGCTCCTGAGTTGCAGGAGCAATGGGAGCGGGTCAGCAGCTTGTGCGCGGTGTTTGCGGAAAAACAGCGCCGTCCGGCCCGTGTGCTGAATCTCTTTGGTGGTTCCGGTGGTTTTACCCTGGCTGCAGCGCAGGCCGGAGCGGCTGTGGCCCATGTGGATACCTCCGCAGATGCCATTAAGCGTGCGCGTGACCATGCGGCGCTCAACACCCTGGCCAACCGTGAAATCCGCTGGGTGGTGGACGATCCGGTGAAGTTCGCCCAGCGGGAGCGAACGCAGACGACGCGCTACGATTTGATCGTGATCGATCCCTACATCCCCAAGGATGCAAAGCGCGGCGGATTTGAACTGGAGCGCGATCTCGGCGCTCTGCTCGGCACCGCCAGTGGTTTAATGTCCGACAAACCCATCGGAGTGCTGCTGTGCTGCCGTCAGGGGGCCGTCTCGCCTACCACGTTGCAGCATCTCATGCGGCAGGAGTTCAGTATTTTCGGCGGTGGTGTCGAGGGCGGGGAAATTCTGCTCAAAGGTGGCGAAGGGGTGCCTGCGGTGCCGTGCGGAACTTTAGCTTGGTGGATGAAATAGGTCAGATCGAGCGTTTGAGCTTTCTCGACCATGAAAAAATTGTGCCTCTTCTTCCTGCTGGCTTGTCTCTCAACACCGGTGTGTGCGCAGCTCCGCGCTGATGGTGCCACGGCTTCGTTCCAAGGCAGCTTGCCACCGAAACCCACCGCCGCCTTATCGGCAGAACAGGAGGCGGGAATTGCCAGCGAACTGGCGGTGGTGACGCAAGCCTTTGAAGCCGTCAAGAAGCACCCGCGTGCTGCGGATGCGGACATTTTCATCAAAGCCGTGCGCTATGCGCTGGAGTTCCATGAATGGTATGACAAGAAGCCCGAAGATGGAGTGAAGAAGGCGACGGCGCTGCTGGATGAAGCGAAGAAGCGCATCGCCGCACTGGCGAAAAACGAAACGCCATGGATGAACGGCAGTGGGCAGAAGGTGCTGGGCTTTTACTCGAAGATCGATGATTCGCCGCAGCCCTATGGCGTGGAAGTGCCAGAAGGTGTTGAGTTTGGCGCGGGCAAAAAGCCGGTGCCGATGTGGATCTGGCTGCATGGCCGGGGCGACACCGCCACGGATCTGCCCTTTGTGTATTCACGGCTGATGGCGAAGAAGCCGGGGCAGTTTCAGCCAGCGGGCACGATCGTGATCCATCCCTTTGGGCGGTACTGCAACGGCTTCAAGAGTGCGGGGGAGACGGACGTGTTTGAATGCCGTGATGATGCGACCAAGCGCTTCAATGTGGACACGAACCGCGTGGCGATTGCGGGCTTCAGCATGGGCGGCGCAGGCGCTTGGCATCTCGGTGCGCATTACGCGGACCAGTGGGCCTGCGTGCATACCGGCGCGGGCTTTGCGGATGTGAAGCGCTATCAAAAACTCACGCCGGAAAAGTATCCCGTGTGGTATGAGCAGACGCTGTGGGGCGTGTATGACGTGCCCGACTATGCGCGAAATTTCTTCAATGTGCCGCTGATCAGCTACAGCGGCGAGATCGATGCCCAGCGTGACAGCGCCGAATACATGATGGAAGTGCTTGGCAAAGAAGGGCTGCATCCGCCGCATCTCATCGGCCCCGGCATGCCGCATAAGTACCACCCCGAAGTGCTCAAAGAAGTGCAGGCGTGGGTGGAAAAAGCGGTCGCCAAAGGGCGTGACCTGTTTCCTAACGAAGTCCACGTCCAGACCAAGACTCCCTTCTATGGCCGCATGAAGTGGCTGAACCTGCATGGCATGGAGGAAAGCTGGAAGGATGCGCGGCTCGATGCCAAGGTGGTGGACGGGCAGACCATCGAGATGAAAACGCAGAATGTGACGCGCATCGTGTTCTATCCGCCGCCGCAGGCGCGGAAGGGCGGGGGAGCGCTCAAGGTTGTCATTGATGGCACCACGCTGAAACTTAAGGTCGGCCCAGTGG
>Ga0214188_100316_pt1 | contig 12729 bp, 6 predicted proteins | sample TroBogEpilimnion_5_FD_153026 | JGI IMG/M metagenome (GOLD analysis project Ga0214188, IMG submission 153026) | Freshwater microbial communities from Trout Bog Lake, WI - 01JUL2008 epilimnion | ecosystem: Environmental > Aquatic > Freshwater > Lake > Epilimnion/Euphotic zone | place: Trout Bog...
GGAGGCAGATTGAAGATCAGGAACCCCGCCAGCGCGCCCGCCATTGCCAGCGACACCACCAAGACATCGGGCTGGTTGCTGTAGTAACCCAGAAACGCCAGCGTCAGGCATAAAAACAGGCCGAAACCACCCGCCAGCCCGTCCATGCCATCAATCAGATTGACGATATTCGGAATGCTCACCAGCCACATCAGGGTCAGTGGCAGACTCCACCACCCCAGCGCCAGCGCACCTTCTCCAAACGGGTTGCTCAGGATGTCGATCGACACCCCCATGGAATACAAGATCAACGCCGTGCCGATCTGGCCCACCAGCTTCACCCTGGCCCCCAAGGGTTTGAGATCATCCACAAATCCCACGCTGAAAATCAACGCATTGCACACCGCCACCGGCAGCCAGCGCGTCCAGCCAAGTCCGCCAATGTAGCCCGCCACCAGTGAAGCCAAGCCTACAGCCAGGAATATCGGGGCACCCCCGAGTCGTGAAATCGCCTTCTCATGCAGCTTGCGCCGGGTGTCCGGCTTATCCAGCCCGAAGCTGCCCTCGCGGCGCAAGATCCACCACGTTCCCAGTGCTGCTACCAGCAGCGCTCCAACGAAATAACAGGACATTTCCAGCCAGGAGACATACCTCGGGGACCATGGGCCCATGACGATGTATTGGCTGGGAGGTTCTAACATGGTTAACGAGTGATTCTGGTTGGTTGGCTGGCCAGCATAAGCGTAGCCCTACCAAGGATCAAGAATTCAGCGCGGAAGAAGTCTTTTGTTGCATCTTCTCGGAACGCTTCTTGAAATTTTACCGCGCACCCCGCACCATCGCTCAATGCTCAATGACACCATCGCCGCTATTTCCACCGCCTTGGGAGAGGCTGCGATCAGCGTGGTGCGTATCTCCGGCCCCCAGGCCTTGGCCATTGCCGCTCAAGTCCTCAAGCTGCCTGCGCAGGTCACGCCACGGCAGGCCTACCTAGTTCCTGCAGTCGATACTGACGGTGGCGCGCTCGATCACGGACTGCTGCTTTATTTCAAAGGGCCCGCGAGTTACACCGGAGAAGACATCGTCGAATTTCACGGCCACGGCGGTGTGCTCGTCACCCAGCGCGTTCTGGAGCGTTGGCTTGCCTGCGGGGCACGTGCCGCTCATCCGGGGGAATTCACCCAGCGGGCTTTTCTCAACGGCAAAATGGATCTCACGCAGGCCGAGGCCGTGATGGATTTGATCCACGCGCAAAGCACCCTCGCCCTCCGCGCCGCCAATGAGCAGCTCAGCGGGGGCATCGGCCGTGCAGCTTCGGCGATGCAGCAGCAAATCATCCCCGTGCTCGCCCACATTGAGGCATTCATTGATTTTCCTGACGAGGACATCTCGCCTGAAACCGGCACCGATCTGCTGCGCCGCATCGATGCTGTCCTTGTGCAGGCCAGTCAGCTCATCGCCACTTCCGAACAAGGCCGCATCCTGCGCCATGGTGCCCGCACCGTCATCTCCGGTGCCCCCAATGTGGGTAAAAGCAGCCTGCTCAATGTCCTGCTCGGGTTTGAGCGCGCCATCGTCAGCCCCACCGCAGGCACCACTCGCGACACCATCGAGGAAATCATCCAGGTCCATGGCATCCCCCTGCGTCTGGTCGATACCGCTGGACTGCGCGAAGCAGGGGATGACATCGAACGCGTCGGCATTCAGCGCACCGAGCGCGAACTCGAGCGCGCCGACCTCGTTATCGAAGTAGTGGATGGCAGCACAGCCCCCGGTGCTGCGCGCCTGTCGCTCCCGCCAGATCTCGCACGCCGCCGCATTCTCATCCTCAACAAAAGCGATCTCGGCATTCACCCTGATTGGGCCGCTGCGCCTGGTGCCATCCCTCTTTCCTGTGTCACCGGGGAAGGCATCGAAGCCCTGCGCGATGCCATTCGCGCGGTCATCGCCACCGCAGGTCCCCTCGCGGTGGATCATCCCATCGCCATCAATGCACGTCACCAGGCCGCCTTTGAGCGCTGCGCTGCGTGCCTGCTTGCGGCCAAATCGGCACTCGAACGTAATGAAGCCCCCGAATTCATCGCCCTCGAAATCCGCGATGCCCTCCACGCCCTCGGCGATGTCATCGGCCAGGTCGATGTCGAGCGCATCCTCGACGTCATCTTTTCCACCTTCTGCATAGGAAAGTGATTCTCGTTCCGTTTCCCCAGTCTGCCGCTTGAGCTTTGAACCAACTCCGACCCGTTTGCCCTCTCCAACCATGAACCGCCGCCATTTCTTCGCCTCCGCACTTGCCGCCACCGCCGCCTCACGCCTCAGCGCCCAGTCCATCGACAAAGCCGCCGCTGATCCCGCCTACGTCATCAAAAACCACGGCATCAAGCACAGCGTCATGGGCTGGTGCTTCAACCCCATGAATACGCTGGTGCTGGCCAAGCACGCCAAAGACATGGGCATCGTCGGCATCGAAGGCATCGACCGCAAATACTACCCCGAAGTCAAAGCGCTCGGTCTCGACATTTCCCTCGCTTCCGGCCACGGTTTCGCCAACGGCCCCTGCAATCCCAAATTCCGCGATGAAGTCATCACCAAGCTCAACGAAGCCATCGACGTTGCGGCCTCTGTCGGCTGCAAAAAAGTCATCACCTTCACCGGCATGAAGTTTGACGGCATGGACCGCGACAAAGCCATCAAAGACTGCCTCGACACCTGGAAAGTCGTCCTCCCGCATGCCGAAAAGCAGGGCATCACCCTCGTGCTGGAGCACCTGAACTCGCGCGACAGCACCCACCCCATGAAGGGCCATCCCGGCTACTTCGGCGATGACGTGGACTTCTGCGTCGATCTCATCAAGCAGATCGGCAGCCCCAACTTCAAGCTGCTCTTCGACATCTACCACGTCAGCATCATGAACGGCGACATCATCCGCCGCCTGCGCATTCACAAGGAGTACGTCGGTCACATCCACACCGCCGGCAATCCCGGCCGCTGTGAGCTCGACGAGCACCAGGAGATCAACTACCCCGCCGTCATGCAGGCCCTCCTCGAAATCGGCTACCACGACTTCGCCGCCCACGAATTCATCCCCACCTGGAGCGACCCCATCCTCGCCCTCCGCCACGCCGCGATGGTGTGTGATGTGTAAGGCGGGAGAATGCAGTCATGAGCTTTAGCTCATTTTGGGAGCAGCGGCAGCGTCTTCCAGATCAAGCGACGCAGTCCGACGCAAAAAAATGCCAGGCATGAATGGCACTCAGTTAAGGCCGTTTATCGTGCTTTTTGAGCCATCTGTAAACTTGCGCGCAGAGTTCTACCAACTCGCGGTCTCAAGCGACCGACAGGCGGCAGGCATTGCCTTGGAGAAACTCCTCAATCGGCTGTTTCATATCTTCGGTTTAAATCCTCGGGAGCCCTTCCGTCTCACCGGTGAGCAGATCGACGGGACATTCATTCTGGATCATCAGATTTATCTGCTGGAGGCGAAATGGGAGGCCAAGCCTGTCAATGAAGCCGCGTTGCTCACCTTTCGCGGTAAGATCGAAGGCAAGTCGGTGTTCACTCGAGGGTTGTTTCTTTCGATCAACGGTTTCACTGCCGAGGCCTTGACCGCAATCACCCGTGGCAAGCAGCCGACGTTCGTTCTAGCGGACGGTGCCGACCTCAGCCCGGTCTTCGAGCAGGCGATCCGTTTTGATGACCTGCTTCGTCACAAGGTGAGAAACCTTGCCGAGACGGGGGAGATGCTCACCCGCGTGAGTGTGTCAGCGAAAGGCTTGAGTTGTTGAAAAAACAATGCATTATTTTCAACATGAAGAACGCGCTGCCAGCCAAATCCAATCACGATCAGATTCTCGGACGAGTCGCCAAGAAGGGGCGTGGCTGGGCCTTCACACCCCATGATTTCGCGGATTTGGGTGATCCTCGAGGCGTCGGTATGGTGCTGACACGCCTGGTGCGCGATGGCAAGATCCGCCGGATTTCCCGTGGCCTCTATGACTGCCCCCAACCGCACCCGATTCTGGGTCAAACCGGAGCGACGGCGGACTCTGTCGTCGCCGCTTTGGCCAGAGGGCGGCATCTCCGCCTGCTTCCCTCTCCCCAGGTGGCGGCGAACCAGCTGGGCCTCACCACCCAGGTGCCTGCCCAGATGATCTACCAGACCGATGGCGCACCTGCCAAGGTGCTCCTGGGCAAGCGCCAGATCGTCTTCCGACGCAATACCGGGCGCAACCTCGCCCTAGCAGGCCGGGCCAGCGGACTCGTGGCTCAGGCCCTGCGCGACGTGGGCAATGGCAAGGTGAAGCCGGACACCATCCAGCACCTGCGCCAGCGTCTGGATGCTACCGCCAAAAAGCAGCTCGTTGCCGACCTGACGCTAGTGCCAGCCTGGATGCGCCCCATTTTCCTCCAAATCACCCGCGACGATGGCTGAAGACCTTTATCTCTCGCTCACTGCTCAGGAGCGCATGGAACTGCTGGATGAGGCTTCACAGCAGCGCGGACTTGCACCCGCCATTCTGGAGAAGGACTACTGGGTCTGCAAAACGCTGGATGCCCTCTTTGCTCTGCCGGAGCTGGGCAGTCACCTCGTTTTCAAAGGCGGCACCTCACTCTCGAAGGTCTACGGCCTCATCGACCGGTTTTCGGAGGATGTGGACGTCTCCTTCCACCGTGAGTTTCTGGGCTTTGGCGAGGACCACGATCCCGAGGTCGCTACGGGCAAGGAGCTAGTCCGGCGCATCGAAGCCCTCCAGCGTGCCTGTCAGGATTGCATCCGCGAAAGGCTGCTGCCCAGCCTTCAGGAATCCCTGACCAGCCTGCTGGGCGGCACTGAGGGCTGGTCTCTGGAGATTGACCCGCAGGACGCACAGACGCTGCTTTTCCATTTCCCACAGGCCGGCGGTCCTGGTCTTGCCTACATCGCTCCCGCCGTGCGGATCGAATTGGGCGCGCGTTCCGACCATTGGCCGTCGGAAGACCACCCAATCCGCTCCTATCTCGGTGAGACCTTTGATCTCCCCATGGGCAATGCCACTGTCCGCTCCCTGGCTGCTGAGCGCACCTTCTGGGAAAAAGCCACACTCCTGCATGCGGAGGCGCACCGAGCGGCGGACAAGCCCATGCCTGCTCGTTATGCCCGGCACTACCACGATCTTGCCCGTATGGCCGCCGCCCCGGTGGCAGAATGTGCTTTGGCGGATGCTACGCTAAGGGAACGTGTGGTGGCCCACAAGACGGTTTACTTCCGTTCCGGCTGGGCACGCTACGATCTGGCCCAGCCTGCCACCTTCCGCCTGCTACCGCCGGAGGCCCGGTTTTCTGAACTGGAGGCGGACCACCATGCCATGGTCCCGATGTTCTTCAGCCCGCCACCGCCCATCGCTGAGGTGCTGAGAGTCCTCACGACTCTCGAAACCCGCATCCGTAGCCTCGCTTCGTAGCCAGATTCACCGCCTCCAATGCTTCCCTCCCTCCTCGCACGCGAAGTCCAGAACGGGCTCAAGCACTTCCTGACGACCGGCTTTGAGCCTTCTGATCCGCACTTCGCCGGCATCATGGGCCGCTTCACCGAGGATGAGTCACGCTGGATGAAAGGACCGTATGTCCAGATCGGACTGCCGTTCCGCTTGGGCGGTGGTGGAAGGAAGTTCTTCGCTGATTTCCAGACTGAACATCCGAGCTACGTTCATCAGGAAAAAGCATGGAAGCGGCTCTCCAGCAACCGCGATGCCGCCAGCACCCTTGTGGCCACGGGCACCGGCAGCGGCAAGACAGAGTGCTTCCTGTATCCGCTGCTCGATCATTGCGCCCGCGCCAAAGCGGATGGTGTGGACGGCATCAAGGCCTTGGTCATTTACCCGATGAATGCGCTGGCCTCAGATCAGGCTCGTCGCTTTGCCCAAGTGATCGCTGCAACGCCCCAATTCGATGGGCTACGAGTCGGCCTCTTTGTCGGCGGTCGTCGCACTGGGAAGGACGGCAGGGGGCAGATGACCATGTCGTCCGCCGGGGTCATCACCGACCGAGTTACCCTTCGGAAAGATCCGCCCGACATCTTGCTCACCAACTACAAGATGCTCGACTACCTGCTGATACGTCCGAAGGATCGGCAGTTGTGGAGCAAGAATGGAACCGACACCCTGCGCTACGTGGTGGTGGATGAGTTGCACACCTTTGACGGAGCCCAAGGCACGGACCTCGCCCTGCTGCTGCGCCGTCTGAAATCACGCCTTGGCACACCGGAAGGCTCGCTGATCCACGCAGGTACCTCCGCCACCCTCGGCGGCAATGTCGATACCAGCCCCTTGCGCGAATACGCCCGGCAGATCTTTAGTGCCGACTTCGCGCCGGAGTCCGTCATCACCGAAAACCGGATCACGGAACTCGAGTTCCTCGGTGAGAGCACCATCGAGCATGTGCTATACCCGAGGCCTGACTTCGAGGCCGTGCTCGCGCCGGGCCAATACGAATCCCAGCAGCAGGCCCTCACCGCGTGGTTCCAGCTCTTCTTCCCCGGAGAATCCCCTCCGACCGACCTCGAAGACAAGGAGTGGCGCAAGAAACTGGGAGAACTGCTGAAGAAGCACCTTCTCTTCGTTAACTTGCTAAAATTGGCCAAAGGTCAGATCACGTCCCTAGCAGACCTCCAGCAGCAGATGCAAGGCCCCCTGCCGGAGAGTGCTCGCCAGCACATCGGCCCCGTTCTCGACGCACTGCTCGCCCTGGTGGCATGGGCACGTGACCCGAACGGTCGTCCGTTCATCACCCTCCGCGTTCAACTTTGGATGCGCGAACTGCGCCGCATGGTCGCCTCCGTCCGTTTGCAGCCTGAACAAATCGATTTGCTATCAGCCAGTGACATTCGCCGCGAACCCGGGAAACTGAACCTGCCGCTGATCCAGTGCACCGACTGCCACACCACGGGCTGGCTGAGCCGAATGCCCGAAGGACAGGCCGTCATTTCTCAAGACCTCGATGAGATTTACAACTCGTGGTTCGCAGGCCAGCCTCAGGTCCTCAGACTCTACGCCAACAAGGGGATTTCCCGTCCTCAATGTGAAGGTATCGTCCAAAGACTCTGCACCGCCTGTGGCAACCTGCAGGTGAACAGCGGCGACTGCAGCGCCTGTGGACACCCGGACATGATGGAGGTTTTCCGTGTCACTGCCACACGCACCAGCAGTAACGCCGCCGGCCTCGTCTCCACCTGGCATGACTCCACCTGTCCCGCTTGCGGCGGACGGAATTCCCAAATGCTTCTTGGTGCCCGAAACGCCACGTTGGGAGCAGTCGTCATCGAACAGACGTGGGGCAGTCCCTTCAATGATGACAAGAAGCTTATCGCCTTCTCAGACTCGGTGCAGGACGCTGCTCATCGCGCGGGGTTCTTTACCGCTCGCACCTACCTCAACACCGTCCGCACCGGACTCGCTCGCATCATTGACCATGTGGCCGCTCCTCAATGTGCGTGGCCGGAATTCCTCGACAAGGCGGGTTCTCTATGGCGTGAAAAAGGATCGAGCTTCGAGCTTCCGGTGGAACAGTTCATTTCTGAGTTCATCGGCCCCAACATGCTGTGGCAGCGGGACTGGGCCGAGCATCTGCTCAAAGAGGGGCGCCTGCCATCAGGCAGTCGGCTTCCAGGCCGTGTGCAAAAGCGTCTCGCCTGGCAGGCCTTTGCCGAGTTCACCTACCTCAGCCGGCGAGGTAGGAATTTGGAGACCATCGGGAAGGCTGTACTCACCCCAAAAATTGAGTCAATTCAAGCCGCCGCCAAAGCGGTGCTGCCGATCCTCCACGAGTCCTTCGGCATCCGTCACCTCGATGAAAAGGCGGTGTTTCAATGGCTCTGGGGCTTTGCTTGCCACCTGAAATTTCGTGGAGCCGTAACGCATCCGGATATGGCGACATTCATGGGTGACGGAAAGATCTTTGCCTTTGCCCAGACGGGGGGCAGAAAGGAGTGGCTGCCGGGTATCGGCTCCCGCTCTGCACAGCCGCGCTTTCTCTCGCTAGGCACCCAGGAGCACCTTGATCGACTGATCGGTAGTGGGAGCAGCAAGACGTTTTATCAGACGTGGATGGAAGCCAATCTCGGTCGCGGTGGTTTGCTGCCCGAAGGTGCGGATCATGAGATCTATCTGGCTGCCATCAAGGCCCTCGTGGGGCAGAAGGTTCTTTGTCGTGTTGAAGGGATAGATGCTGATGTTGTTGGCCTTAACGCCGAAGAAATGCAGCTTGAGACTCGCGTTGCGCGCCTGATGTCGGAACAGGGCAAAAGAAGCCTCACGGTGCCTGAAGCCGTGGCTGATGCACTCATTGGCATGCCCTGCCTTCAAGCGCCACAAGAGGTCTATGCAGAGAAGATCGAGGGTGGCACTTGGTTTGCCCGCCAGTTTAGCCGCGCTGACTTGCGCCGCGTTTTTTCCGCCGAGCACACCGGTATGCTGGACCGAGATCAGCGTGAGGCGCTGGAACAACGCTTCAAGGATAAAAAACCGCATCCTTGGTATGAGAACCTCCTCTCTGCCACACCGACGCTGGAGATGGGGGTGGACATTGGCGACCTGTCCTCTGTCATGCTCTGCTCTGTGCCGCCGACCCAGGCCAGCTACCTTCAACGTATTGGGCGGGCTGGCCGGCGTGACGGCAATGCCTTCACCTCCACCCTCGCCGAAGGAGTCAGTCCTCACGACCTCTATTTCTTTGAGGACACGCAAGAGATGCTCAGCGGTGAGGTCACGCCACCGGGCATCTTCCTGAAGGCACCCGAAGTGCTGCGCCGCCAGCTCTTCGCCTTCTGCCTCGATCATTGGGTGGGATCAGGCATCAAGGAAACCGCGCTACCTGACGATACCAAAGATGCTCTGGATGCACGGGACGTCGACGACAAGAACCGTTTCCCTCGCACCTTTCTCAACTACATCCACGAGCATGAGGATGGCTTGCTGGAGGAGTTCAAGCAGTTGCTCGGCAGCGATCTCGATACTCGCGTGAGTGAGCGCCTGGATCGGTTCATGCGCGGCACCGAGCAGGATGACGCCCTCCGTATACGTCTGAGCAAATTGCTCGATGAACTTTCCAAGGAGCGCGCCGCACATAAATACCGGGCGGACGAGATCAAAAAGCGAATCAAATCTCTCAAAGCATTGCCACAAGATGAGGCTGTCCGTGATGACATCGACTTGATCGAAAGGGAGCGGCAGAAAGCCATGGGGATGGCCAAGGAAATCAATCAACGTGATCTACTCAACACCTTGACCGATGCGGGCCTGATTCCAAACTACGCCTTTCCGGAGGCCGGGGTCGAACTCAAGTCCTTGCTCTGGCGCAAAAAATCCAGTGATGATCCCGACGATGCAGCGGCCTACATCTCATTGCCTGCCGAGCGTTACGAAAGACCCGCCCACTCCGCCCTGTCGGAGTTCGCGCCGGAAAATATCTTCTACGCCAACCAGCGCCGTGTGGAGGTGGACCAGATCAACATGGAACTCTCCTCTTTGGAGACGTGGCGCATGTGCCCCACCTGTCATCACATGCGCAACCTGGAGATCCACGCGGATGCCGATGGAGCCTGCCCCAAGTGCGGGGATGCCATGTGGTCCAACGTTTCCCAGAAGCGTCAGTTGCTCCGCTTCAAGCAAGCCATCGCCAACAGCGACGACACCAAGGTCCGCATCGACGACAGTGCCGAGGATAGGGAGCCCAAATTCTATGTCCGCCAGATGATGACGGACTTTGATCCGTCCGACGTCAGGGAAGCCTATCAACTTAAGGCGTCCGACACACCCTTCGGCTTTGAGTTCATCGAACGCGTCGTGTTTCGTGACATCAACTTTGGTGAACCCACCAAACCTGGTGACGCCTACGCCGTCGCCGGTCAGCAGAAGCCAAGACCAGGGTTCAAGCTCTGCAAGCACTGTGGACAGGTTCAACGACCTCCCCGCAATGAGAAGGAGCGCGCCAAGGTCCAGCTTCACTCCTTTGACTGCTCCCAAAGAGAGTCCGAGGATCCGGAGACTCTCGCAGACTGCCTCTATCTCTACCGCGAGTTTGCCTCTGAGGCCCTCCGAATTCTGGTGCCGTTCACGAAGTCGGGCATGGATGAAGTGTCCGTTCAATCCTTCATGGCAGCCCTTCAGATCGGGCTCAAAAGACGTTTTGGAGGCAAAGTGGATCATCTCCGGATGGTGACTCAGGAGGTGAAGGACTCCGACGGTGGCGCCAGCCGGCACTACGTGCTGCTCTACGATTCTGTTCCTGGAGGAACAGGCTACTTGCACGAACTCCTGGCCGATGGCGCGAAGACGCTTGCTGCGCTGCTTCGACTGGCTCTGGATCACGTCCGCGGGTGCTCGTGCAACGCAAAACCCGAGAAGGACGGCTGCTACCGCTGCGTGTATCAGCATCGTCTGGGCAAGGCGATGGAACTGGTTTCACGAGATCGTGCCCGTTTGATTCTCGAAGAATTGGTGACTAACCTTGACCACCTCGAAAAGGTCTCGTCGATTGCTGACATTTTCGTGAACCCCAACTTCGATTCGGAGTTGGAGGCCAAATTCATTGAGAGCCTCCGTCGCATCGGTGGAAAAGGAGGGCTGCCCTTTGTCCGCCTGGTGCAAGACGTCGTGCAAGGGAAGTCGGGTTACCTGTTGGAGGCCGGAGAACAACGTTACTGGGTGGAGCCGCAGGTTGAACTCAATCACAGCGATGGCATTCAGGCCGCATGTAAACCAGACTTTGTCCTGTGGCCGGCTAAAGGGGGCTCTCACAGAAAACCCATCGCCATCTTTTGCGATGGGTGGGCCTATCACCAAGCCATCGCCCAGACCGATGCCGCCAAGCGCAATGCTTTGGTGGCTAGCGGCAAGTTCTGGGTCTGGTCGGTGACCTGGGAAGATGTGATGGCTGCGATGGAGGGCAATCCGCAAACGACCCTCAACGACTGTCTTCAGGGCATGTCGATGAGCTCGCTGCCTCCGCCGCTTGCCGCAATGGTCGAAGATGCGATGTGGGGCTACAACGGAGTCGCTGGACTCGTACGGTGGATGGCCACGCCGGCTGGGACCGAAGGAGATGCCTATGCACGAAGAATGGCTCGCCACGCTGGCGCGTCTGCCTTCCGCATGGTGCCTCACCCCACCAAACCTGAGTTGGCGGATGCACGCACGCATCTGGCCCAGTTTTGGGGGGCGCTCGACGATTTGCCCTGCGAACGACCGGAGCCGTCCGTCGCCGCCGGAAACACCAATGAACGGACTGTCACGGTTCGATACTGGTGGTCACCTGCTTTGCAGAATCCAGCAGCACAGGCGCCCCGCAGCCCGGGCTTCGTCGTCTTGGATGAACTCGCTGCCGAAAGCGAGCCGGAGCGGCATCTTGGCTGGCGTCGCTGGCTGTGGCTCTTCAATGCGTTTCAAACCCTCCCTGGAGTCCTTCTCGCGACCCGCGCAGGATTGGACGCTGGAGACTACAGTGCCGTCCATTTCTCCGACGGAGCCGCTCCAGCCTCAGGCGGTGGACAGGCGGCTCATGCAGGAGGCTGGGATGAAGTCATTTCTCAGGCAATGGAATCACTGTCGGAGGGATTGCTCGTGCTGAAGGAAGCGGGTCTTCCCATTCCTGACGAGGTGGGTTTCGAGCTGGCCGACAACGGCGATGTCATCGCCGAATGCGAGCTGGCCTGGACAAAATCAAAACTTGCCCTTCTCATGGAGCATCACTCTGACTTCCAAACCACTTGGAGCAGCAGGGGATGGACCACCGTCACAACCGATGACGGCTGGCCCGCTCGCTTGTGCGAGCTCCTTAACCAGCCAAGCGCCGGCAACGGCTCTACAAACTAAAAAATGATCTCTATGAAGCCCAAAGTTGCCCTCGCGCAGGACTTTCTGTCCAACCTCTCCAGTCTGCCCTCTAACGTCCAAGCCAAGGTCCTCAAGTGGGCGCTGCGCTTCCAGACTGATCCCACCTCCAGTGGGATCAACTACGAGACGATACGCGCCGCCCGAGACAAAAATCTGCGCTCCGTTCGCATTGACCAAGACTGGAGGGGAATCGTCTTCAAACCTGACAAGGGAGACGTCTATGTGCTCATGTATGTGGACAAACATGATGACGCTTACAGGTGGGCCGAAAACCGTCGGGTAGCCGTCAATCCCGTGACCGGCGCCATGCAAGTCTTTGCCGTGGAGAGCCTGATCGAGCCAGCTCTGGAACAGGTGAGGCACGAAGCCGCGGAAACGACGTCCAAGGAAAAGGTCAAGTCTGGCACCAAACCTCCCGCTCAACCTGCTTCTTTCTACAAAGACCTGTCCGACCAGGAGTTGATCAGCATCGGCACCCCGGAAGATGTCATCCCACAAGTTCGCGCCATCCGCAGCGAAGCCGAGCTGGATGCGGTGCAGCAGTTCCTGCCGGTCGAAGCTTATGAGGGGCTCTTCCTCATCGCTGCAGGTGATACGGTCTCCGATGTCCTGTCATCCCGGGAAACGCGGATCGACAAAAAGATTGATACGGGGGACTTCGCCAAGGCGCTCGATACCGCCGAGTCACAGGCTCGATTTGTGGTCATCGATGACAATGAAACGATGGCAGCCATCCTCAATGCGCCACTGGCTCAATGGAGGGTTTTTCTCCATCCCACACAGCGTAAACTCGCTCAGTCTGACCGGAGTGGTCCCATGCGGGTGCTCGGCGGGGCCGGAACCGGGAAGACTGTCCTTGCGATGCACCGCGCCAAGTGGCTTT
>Ga0214188_100317_pt1 | contig 12723 bp, 11 predicted proteins | sample TroBogEpilimnion_5_FD_153026 | JGI IMG/M metagenome (GOLD analysis project Ga0214188, IMG submission 153026) | Freshwater microbial communities from Trout Bog Lake, WI - 01JUL2008 epilimnion | ecosystem: Environmental > Aquatic > Freshwater > Lake > Epilimnion/Euphotic zone | place: Trout Bog...
CTACCGCAGCAATTGCCATGCTGCGCCAGGTTCGAGTGTGGTTGATTTTCAGCATAATTCAGGGTGTGGAATTTAACTCCAAGTCTTACCTTAGCACATCGCGTGCCAAGTTATCTTTTGATTTCGAAATGTATATTTACCATAGTTGCCAAACTGTGCGGTATTAGACTAGTCTGGTTAGTACAAAAAAAGCGGGTGGCTGGCCACCCGCTCTGAAAAAGACCTGGTTACTTTCGACTCTTTTTACTTCGCAAACGGGCTGAGGACGATCTTTTTGAAGTCTTCTGCCAACTTGGCGATGGCATCCTTGGGTCCCGTGAGTTTCACGAAGATGTTCGATTCTCCAGCAGGAACGATGGCCGCAATCAGGGTGTAATTGTCCCGTGGCGTCTTGGCTCCCATGGGAGGTCCATCATTGTAGGTGCCAGTGGCGGTCACGAGCGTGATTTTCTTGTCTCCGGCGTCAAGTTCTTCACGCTTGGATTCTGGGGTGCCCTGAAACTGTCCCAGCCAGCGTTTCACATTGGCCTCAACGTCGCCGCCGCCGCCAGCACCGGGGAAGCTGTAAAAGACAGCTTCAACCGGCTTCTCGGCACCGTCCACCTTGGCTGCTAGTGTGCCGGCACGGAACATACCGGTGCTTTGGATTTCAGCCCAGGGCGTGGCGAATTTGAAGGTGAGCCCGTTGACTTCGAGCTTGCCCTCCTCTCCACGAACGACGGAAGTGAGTGAGAGCAGGGCGATGAACGTGGGGATGAGGAGGTATTTCATGAATGTGCTTGGAGTGGAGTTAAACTTACTTCGTGACGTGCATGACGCCCTTCATCAGCAGCCAGTGGCCGGGGAAGGTGCACATGTAGGGATAGTCGCCAGCTTCAGCAGGGGCGGTGAACTCGATGATTTCGCTCATGTTTGGCTGCACGAGCTTGGTGTTGGCAACGATGTCTGGCTTGGCCGCCTCGGGGATGTAGCTTTTGGCCATGCCCTGAGGATCTGCCAGCATGGCATTGGCCAAAGCACCGACGGCGTCGAGCTTGCCGGGTTTGAGCAGCAGGAAGTTGTGCGGCTGCGGAGCGATGCTGCCGGTGTTGTTGAGCGTGAGCTTCACTTTCTGCCCTGCTTTGACGCTGAGTTCGGTCTTGTCATAGCCCAGGGGATTCTTGGCGTCCGGCTTGAGTTCAATGATGGCGACGCCAGCGTCTTGGGACAGGCCAGTGAGAGCGAATGAGGCGACGGAAAGGAGAAGGAGACGAGTGTACTTCATGTTTTTGATGGGGTTTGGGGGAGGGAAGCCTAATCGGGCCGCGTCGTCCCGCAATTTCAACTACTTTCGTGGCGGTGAGGTCTGGAATGCGGCGGTCTGGCACGAAAGTTTCTTGCCGTTCCTGGCGTAATTACATTGTATGAACGAGTTTCGTGAAACCTCCCTAGCCGCCCATTCGATCAGCCGCCGTCAGGTCCTGCGGGGACTGGGGTCGATGATTTCATTGCCGTTTTTGGAGTCGTTCGGTGCGCGTGCCTTTGCCGCAACCAAACCAGTGACGAAACCTGTTCGCGCTGCATGGATGTACATCCCCAATGGCGTGAACGTGGAGCAATGGATGCCCACGGGAGAAGGCCTGAGTTACCAACTTTCACCCTCGCTCCAACAGATCGCGCAGCATCGCAATGATTTCATGGTGGTCTCGGGGCTGATGCAGGATTTTGCCCGCAGCCATGGCAATGGTGGCGGTGACCATGCGCGGGCCACGGCGACTTTCTTGACCGGCTGCATGCCGAAAAAAACGGCAGGTGCAGACATCCATTTGGGCATTTCCGTCGATCAGATCGCAGCGCAAAAGATCGGTCATCTTACGCGCCTGCCTTCGCTGGAACTGAGCACCGATGGGCAGCGCAGTTCGGGTAAGTGTGACTCCGGCTATTCCTGCGCTTACCAGTTCAACCTGGCATGGAAGAACGAGTCGATGCCGATGGCTCCTGAAATGGACCCACGACTGGTGTTTGAACGCATGTTTGGTCTCGGTGCTACGGCGGGCAAGGGGCCCGAAGCGGCACGCGCCAAGCGCATGCAAAAAAGCATTCTCGACTCGGTGTTGGACGAGGCGAAAACCCTGCAGGCCAAGGTAGATGCTAGTGATCGCCGCAAACTGGACGAATATTTTTCGGCTGTGCGGGATATTGAGCAGCGCATCGAGCGGGCGGAGAAGTTTTCCGCGCAGTTGCCAGACGTGAAAATCCCGGAAGGCATCCCGGATTCCTACGAGGAGCACATTCGCACCATGTTTGACCTGATGGTGCTGGCGTTTCAGACCGACACGACGCGCCTTTCGACGTTCATGCTGGCCCATGACGGCAGCAACCGCAGTTTCCCTGAAATCGGTGTGCCGGATGCGCATCATGCGCTGTCACACCACCAGAGCGATCCGCAGAAGCTGGCCAAGATTGCGAAGATCGACCAATTCTATCTGCGGCAGTTTGGCTACTTCCTCGACAAGATGAAAGCGGTGAAGGAAGGGGACAGCACGCTACTGGACAATTCCATGATCGTGTTTGGCGGCGGCATCGGCGATGGCAACCGCCATAATCACGACAACCTACCGATCTTGCTGGCAGGGCGCGCGGGGGGCACTCTGACGCCCGGCAAACGCATGGTCCTGCCGGGAGAAACACCCATGACGAACCTCTATCTCTCCATGCTGGACCGCATGGGAGTGCCTGCTGAAAAGGTTGGAGACAGCACGGGCAAACTGGAAGTGAGTTGAGCCTGCAGTGTGCAGAGGCTTCGACTGAGCGCAGGTCTGCCTGCGCCGACGCAGCTCAGGTCAGCGGCTTCCAGGAATCAACTGTGGACGCTTGATCGTGGTGGGCAGGTCCGGTGTGGACTTGCGAATGCCAGGAGGCGGTTGAGCTGATTTGCCGCTGGATTTTCCACTCTTGCCATTTTTGGTTATGCCCGGAGGCAGATCCTCTCCTTCCGTGTCGGCTTTCTGCTGCGGCATGGGGATAGATTTGGGAGCCATTGGCAAGGAGTACCAGTGCATCTGCGGGACTGCGCTGAGTTCTACCCATTGCTGTGACCCCAGTCTTTTCCATTCGAGCTCCACCACTGCCCAGATATGCGTTTCCCACGGCATACGGCTGCGCAGTTCCTGGGCAAGTTCAGACTCTTTGTCGAGGAAGACAGATTTCTGGAAGGTATTTGGCGGTGCCGGGCTGACCCGGAACGCATCTTTACGGTCTAGGTTTGGCACACCGTCTTCAAAGTAGTGATGGCGGATAATGCCCACATGGAAGCATGCTTTGCCCTCCTGATAGGATTGGAAGAATTTTTCCAGCATGCGGTCTTTGAATTCCACGAAGGAGACCCAGTCCACCTTGAAGCCATCTTCTTTTTCCTCCAGCATCACCGGCACGGGAAACTCCCAGGTCTTGTTTTCCAGGCTCAAAATGCAGTGTTTCCCGGAACCAAGCTCAGGATTGGGATCCATGCGGACAAACTGAATGTGGTCAACTACGACTGGTCCGTCAGGTGAGCGTGCGTAATAGCGCTCCATCAAAGGCTTCATCAGGTCAGCCCCGAGCGTGTAGGGAAGACGTTCTTCGAGAGATCTTGCGGCAAGGAATTTTTTGAGCGCATCGACCGCAGGTTTGGCTGAAGGCGGAATATCGTCTTCCTCGACGACAGGCGATGGTGGCAAGTTGCTGGGCGTAGCCGATTGGCTGCTGGAAGACTCGCCACTTACAACCGCCTTGGCGGGCACTTCAAGCAGCGTGCCTGTGGCAGTAGCGGCGGGGGTGGAGCCCACCGGCATGTTACTTGCTGTCGCGGGTGGGCTGGAAGACCGGGCTGGTTCGGTGGTGGATGTGGCAGTTGGGGCTGACTCAGTCTTGGGCGCGACCGGTTCTTTTGGATCAAAGCCGACAGTGATAGGAGCCGGTGTAGTCTTGGTTTCGGCAGATGCAATAACCTGACTCGGTGCCTTCTCGGCTGCGGCAGTATCTACCCTCTCAGTAGATGAACTGGGGGCTGGATTCGATTTGAGAGGAGTGGGAGTCGAGAGGAGCGGGGCTTCCCTGACGGTTTCTTCCGCCACTTCATTTCCGGCAAGTCCAGGGAACAGGCCCGGAAGGTAATCTTTCAGCAGGTAGCCGACGAGGCCAAGAAACCCAAGCAAGAAGACGGCGGCGAATGCGAGTCTGATAAAATTGGTTCCGCGTGGTGCCCGCAGGTTGGCAATGCTCCGCCCTGCAGGTACCGGTGCCACTTGTGCCACAGCAGAGCCATCTTGCCCGAAAGCAGAGCCAAGGCTGAGTGCGGGCGAACCGCCTGCCTGAAGAGGCTGCGTCAACTGCGGAGCAGGGGCAGGGGACATCTCTCTGCCCAGGAGGGATGAGCCTGGTTGGGAGTGTTGTAAGCCTGGGATGCCGCCTCCTGCGTGGCCGCCTGGCATCATGTTTGGCAATGCGGGAGAACCAGGAATGAGGCGCGACTGATTGGGCAGTGCTGTTCCAGAGAATCCAGCAGGCGCATCAAGGGAACCCAATGCAGGTGGTGCCGGAGCGGAGGACCAAGGCATCTGGCCAGGAGCGGAGGGGAGCGAAGCGGTTAGCGGCGGCTGCCCTGGGGCACGTTTGGGTGGCAGCCCCGGGTTTGGCTGCGGTGATGGCATGCTGGTGCGCGGCAAATCGCCCAGCACGGGAGATTGCGGCGGTGCAGGCGGCCAGGCTGGCGGAGTAGCTGGTGACTGAGCTACAACTGGGGGGGGCGACCACTGCTGCACCGGTGGTGCAGCAGGTGCAGGCGTGGGTGAAGTGACCGTTTGCCCGCAACTAGGGCATGGACCTGAGACTCCGGCCATTTGAGCTGGCACAGTCAGAATCGTGTGGCAGAAGCCACATTGGAACTGAAGCATATCCGGATTCATCTCATCGCGTCATTGCATTATGGTGATTTTCGTTAATTATCACTCAAGGATTAGTTTTGACAAATTGAAGTTGAAAAAGTGTCTAGGTTCTTGGGCGCTAAATGTTGAAAATCAAGCATAGCGGATCATTCGGCCACCGCCACCTGTAAAGGCTCCCCCTAGGCGCGGAACGGTTTCGGGTTCAGACAGCATCCAAATGCGGCGCTGCCTGCGCAGTCGTAGGCGGCGCAACCATTGTCGGGATGCGAGGCCAGCAAGGCCCAGCAGCAGCAGGCTGCCGGCAATCCAAACCGCCATCACCATGACGCTTTCGGAACTCGGCATGGCTGCCGTTTTATTCTGGGGGCTGAATTCAGCTAGGGATTGCCCTGCAGCGGTCTTTTTCGCAGGTTCGGTGCCGAGGGCCTTTTGCAACCAGAACAGTCGCGTCGAAAGATGGATGGTGTAGCGGCGCAGTTGATCGTGAACATTGCTCGTCTGCAGGGATTCGTGCAGACATGCCTGGATCGTATCACTGAGAAAGCCGGTGGAGATCTGGTTGTGGATGGAATGGCTGACAAACAAACGTGTGCGCCATGGCTCGCCCAACGGATAAATCAGCAAGCAGGCATCCGATTTCAGTAGGCTACCAGATGCGATTTTTTCCAGCTCCACCCCCTCGGGGAGCTGTTGGTCATGGCCGATCATCAGCACAAAAAGTTTGATGCGCGCATCGCGAGCATGAAACTCGAGCAGGCGCATCATGTCGTGGTTCTGGATTTCAGGCACGAGCTGTTCGGGATCGATCAGATATTCCTTCGGTAGGCTTTGTTGGCACGCTGCTAGGAACTCCGGAGAAACGTCTTTGAGCGCCGCGAGCGGTGTCGGCAATTGCGCCGTGCTAGACTGGCTTTGATCGGGCATGCCGAGAATGGATTCCGGCAGAAAGAGCCGCATATCCTCGGCTTGCAGGCGGGGCGAGAGTTCACTGTCGCGCTGATTGAAAAAATGGTCCAGACGAGGACCGCTGGACAATGGAGTGCGGAGGAGTTCGTTGATGTCAGCAATCGAATCACCTTTGTTGTTGGGCGGTAGCACCCCGGGGCTGTTGAGCACGGGCAGGCTATCGCGGAAGGCCTTCAGCTCATGCTCACTCCAGCGCGGCAGAGGCAGAGCGTGTTCTTCGGCTTTGTCGGCAGATGGAGGAACTTCGGCGAAGGCTATGGCACCGCAGAGCATGCAAAGCAGCGCCGCGCAAAGGGAGCGGCTGCGATGATTTGCTGCTGGGTTGGTATATGAGAATGCCATACTCATAGTCTGGAGGCAGGAGAGTCTGCCAGAGGTCGTGATGCTGGCCGATGGCCGCCACGCAAGGGTTGCAACCCCATGTCTGGAACCGCATCTGTCAAGGTGGCGGCTTCAGGCTGCCACGGCATGCAGCGTGCATGCTTTCGCAACACCGCGCCTGCGCGCAGGCTTGCCTCTTCAATGGCTAGGCCAAAAGCACCTTTTTTAAGGTGGCTACCAACCGCCTGCATCAGACGGCTCATGATTCTGGAACTGAAACAGCTCTCAATGGCATATCCTAGAGAGATACAGGCGGTTTTTGCAGTGGGATCCACCACCAGCACCATCCCGAAGTCATTGCGCCGACTGACGGAGTGGGTGTTAAAGGCTCCTTGGTTGAGTAACCAGAAACCCAGCTCTGCAACGTTTAAGTTTCCAGGCAGAGCACCTAAGTAAACGGCAAAAAACGCCTGTGGAAAACTGCGTTCAAAATCATCCAGAATGACCTCCGCACGGCGGGCGTCTTCCAGTCGGAGACAGTGGGCCGCGTCAGTGATCCGTTCCAGCCTAACCCATTGATTTCCAAGGTAATTGTGCAGCAATGTCGCCGAAAACCCACAGGCAGGGCAGGTGGTCTGCTCTGGGGTGACGCTCGCTTGGCAGCGTGGACATTTCATTGTTATAGAATATATGGAATATATAACTTATCAAGTCCTTTTTCATCACAGATGACACAGAAAAAATGTTTACATAGCTGGGCCTTTGTGGTGTAACTGTTAGTTGATTCACAAAATAAAAACCGAACGCGGACTTTTTCCGGCTTTCAAAAACCGAAATCTACGCTCAATTTTCCACCAGATCATGAAGCTCGCCCCAACCATCGTCATTCTCGGCAGTCTGCTGACTGCTGGATCCCTCCATGCCAAATGGTCGCGGATTCCGATCATCAAGGAAAAGCCGGTCAACGCCATCACGGGTCCTGCCAGCAAGGCTTCGCTCGACAGTTCAGCGGGTTTTGGTCAGGTTGATTCAATTCTCTCCAGTGACATCACCGCAAATTCCACGGTGTCTGCCGGGAAAAGTTTTGTGCTCATCAATCTTGGCAAGCCGGTGCTGATTTCATCCTCGTCCTTTGTGAATGACGGTATCGAAGGACGGGCCACACTTTCGGCCAGTGCAGACAAAAACGGCTGGGCGGTGCTGGAAGAGAAAGTCTTTTCCGCAGCCGACCGCAACGTGGAGTTCAAATTTGCTGGAATGCAGGCCAAGTTCGTCAAACTCGAACTGGCACTCTCCAAAGGTGGGATCATTCGCCACCTGCAGTTCTTCGGTGCCTCGACCGACAAGGGTTATGCCGTCAAGCAGACTGCTGATGGCAAGGGTGGCAAGCCGATGGACCTCCTCAACGGTCTGGGTGGTGCGCGCGTCGTCTATGCTGCGCCTAAGCCAGCCAACGGGCTCGACACCGCCATCGCCTACAACCAGTTCGCCTTCCCTGAGTCGGATGAAAAGTACCGCACGCTCATCTATGACTTTGGTCAGTTGCGCATTCTGAATGAATTTGCTTCGGTTCACTCACCCCGTCCGGTGCGCTTTGAAGTGTTCGCCTTCGACAACCTCCCAGAGAAGGAAGACTGGCGTGGTCGCATGGCCTTTGATCCCAATGATTTTGGCAATGCAAAACCCGTGGCTGTCGCTGAAGACACTCGTGGCATTGGTTCCTTGACAGCCAAGCCTGCAAAGCCAGTCAAAACTCGCTACTTGGCCCTGCGCTGGGAGCCAGAGTTCAATCCGCCAGATTTCCAATGCACGGCTGCTGCCGGAGGTAATGGCAACATCGTCACTTCTGAGACCGTGGTCGTCACCAATGCTGATGGCACTAAATCGGTGGTCACGGTCACGGTGAGTTCAGCTCCTGGTGCCGGTGCTGCCTCCAGCTCTGTGACGCCTTCGAATCCTGCCCAGGCCCAGGCCCAGGGCTATGCGATGCAGAACGACACCACCACGATCGCCACCACGACCTACCCTAAAGGAACTGATCCATTGAATCCTGGGACAACGCCACCTGTATCGACTACCCAGACTACGGGGACTACGACCATAACGACGACAACGAATCCTTCCACTGGCGGAACAACAACGACGAGCTCCACGACGACACCACCGGACGCAAATGGGAATTCGACGACGACAACACTCACTGAGAACAAAGACTCGAGTGGTAACGTTACCTCCACAACAACGAATCAGAATCAGACCTCGACTGATTCCAATGGTAACACCACCACTACTCTCCCCACGCAGCAGACGCCTACTACCACCCCAGGTACCGTCAATAGCAATACGAGTCCGTCGCTGAGTGGTGCCCCTACCGGTTCAGGCGGGTTGAGTACCAACCAATCTAATACGATTGCTACGTCTCCTCCACCCGTTTCAGGTAAACCTAACTAGGAAGCATTGATTCATTCAAATCCCGCACTGGCTGCACGCTGGTGCGGGATTTTTTTTGCCCAGATTGCTGGATGAATGCTCAGAGAGAAGGGCTCAAGATTTGGCCACACATTGCGGGCACAGGCCGTAGAACTCCAGCTCATGATAGAGCTTTTGGAAGCCGGACTCTTTTTCGATCTGCTTTTCTAGTGCCTCCACAGGACAGGCGATGTCGAGACGCTGGATGCGGCCGCACTGGGTGCAGATGAGGTAGTCGTCATGACGACCGGGTTGCAGGAGGGTGTAATAGGCACTGCGGTCGTGCAGACCCAGGCGGCGGATGAGGCTTAGTTCCTCTAGTTTCACCAATACGCGATAAACGGTGGCCTTGTCGGCACCGCTGGTGAGATCGGGGGATTCGGCGATGTCGGCGAGGGAGAGGGGCTGATGGGAGTGGACGAGGATGGAAAGGACGTTCTCCAGGGCCTTGGTGCGGCGTAGTCCGGCTTCCCGTGCTCGCTTAAGCATCGTAGCCGCCAGTTCACGGGCGGTTTCCGCATCGTGATGCTGGCAGGTGGCGGAATGATGGTGGTGGAGCATGTGTCGGATTTCGCAATTTCAGTTCGCTGGCGAACTCGTTGAGGGCGCGGCTTTTTTCTGTTGGAACAGCCATTCATGCAGATCGGCTCGTGGATAGACGAGCCCCGTGATGCCATGACCTGCACCTGCCAGTTCGGTGTATTTCATCCGTTCGCCGCCTACCTGCTTGACGGCCTCCACAATGGCGCGGGAGCGTTCCACGGGAACCATTTCATCTTTGTCGCCATGGAAGACCCAGAAGGGGGTGGATTTCATGATCTCGGCGTTTTTGACATCGCCGCCGCCGCAGAGTGGGACGCAGGCGGCAAAGACACCTGGATACTTGGCGGCGATGCTGAAGGTGCCGAAGCCGCCCATGGAGGAGCCGGTGAGGTAGAGGCGGTCTGAGTCGATGGGCAGATTTTCCGTGAGATCGGCGATGAGGGCGGGAAGGTTGTCGGCGACCTGGTTTTTCCAGCCGATGTCGGCGGACGGGCATTGGGGGGCGAGGAGGAAGCAGGGTTGTTTGGCCAGATTGTCTTCGTTGGTCCAGATTTTGGGTGCGCCACCGAGCTGGGCTTCGTTGTCGGTGCCGCTTTGGCCGGAGCCATGGAGCCAGATGACGAGGGGGTAGCGTTTGGTGCCATCCAGCTTGGGGCTGCCCCAGAGCTGGTAGTTCAGGCCCTGCTTGGAGACTCCTTTGGCAAACTGTCCTGTGATCTTCTCGGCGTACTGCCCCTCTTTGAGGGATGCATCACGGCGCTTTTCGCGCAGGAGGCCGCGGATGTAGTCCTGATCTTCCTTGGAGAGCTTGTCGAGTGGGAGGCGGTACTGGTTGAAGTCGGTGCTGCGGCGGATTTTGACCTCTTTGTCGGAGAACTCGATTAAGTTGCCCATGAACTTCGATTTGCCGTCGCTTGAAGTCCATTGCCGTGGCGGATCAGCCGCCTGCGCCCCGGTAAGCAGCAGACCGAGGGTGAGAAAACGAAGGAACGCGTTCATGCCGCATGCTAAGCCGCACGCGTCCGTGACGGCAAGCACTTTGAACGGGACAGAGGCATCTCAGGGCATAATGCGTGCACCGGCCTTTTTCATCTCCTCGACGAGTTTCTTGGAAGCCTCGTCGATGGCGTTGCCTTCGATGAAAATCTGGCAGTAGGGTGCCCATTCGCGGGCGCCGTCGTTGTCCTTCTTCCACATGCGGTGCAGGGGAGTGAGGTCGGTGATCTGGTTGTTTTCGAGGAAGAGAAACTGCAGCTCTGTGAGGGGTTCTAGTGGCGAGATGTCCTTCACGCCGTTGCCTTTGAGGGAGAGCATGGAAAGCCACTTCATGCTGCCGATGCCGGTAATGTTGGCAACCTGATTGCCTTCGAGGTAGAGGGTCCAGACCTTGGGAAGTTTGAAGAGCGGGGTGGCGTCTTTGATTTGGTTGTTGGCCAGGTAGAGGGAGGTGAGGGCCTGGATGCCGCCGAGGGCGGAGACATCCGTCACCTTGTTGCCGGTGAGTTCGATGTATTGCAGCGCTTTGCAGGCGGCCAGTGGGGCGATGTCGCTGATCTGGTTGTTGGAGACGTCGAGGAATTGCAGGCGCTCCAGGCCTTTGATCGGCGCGAGGTTGGTGATCTGATTCTCCGGCAGCGTGAGCGAGGCGAGGGCTGTGCATTTCTCCAGGCCGGCGAGGTCTTTGATGCCCGCCTTCTTGCCTTCGATGATCGAGACGGTCGCCACATCTTCAGCGGTGATCACCTCCTGATTGTCACGCTTGGCGAAGACCTGCTTCCGCACCGCAGCTTCGAGCGCCTTGTCGGGGAAAATGGCCACAAGTTTCGGTGGCGGTGGTTTGGCGGCAGCAGGAGCAGGGGTGGCCGGTGCGGCAGGCTTGGCTGGAGCTGGGGCCGGTTTGGCGGGTGCGGGAGTGGCAGGCTTCGCAGGAGGGGCTGCGGGCTTGGCGTCTGCTTTGGCCGGAGGTGTGGCTGGCGCTGGCTTCGGTTCCACCTTGGCCGGGGCTGCGGGGGCGGGCTTCGGGTCTGCCTTGGGTGCCGCTGCCGGAGGTGGCGTCGTGGGCGGGGCGGGGGGAGCCGCTGGTTTGGGGTCTTGCGCGTGAAGACTGAAAGCAAACAGCGCGGGGAGGACGAGGCGAAGTTTCATGGCTGTTGGGATGTTAAGGCCATGATACGTAGAACGCAGGTTGCATGTTCACCAAATTTCGCCTCTCTCTTGCGCTTATGGTCAACGTTATTGTCATCCTCGAGATCGATCCGCTCAAGATCGATGAATTCCTTGCTGTCATCCTCGAAAACGCCGCTGCCTCGCGTTTGGAGCCCGGCTGCATCCGTTTTGAAGTCAGCCGCGACAACGAGCAGTCCAATCTCTTCGCCCTCAGCGAAAGCTATGAGGATCAGGCTGCTTTCGATCTGCACTACACGACACCGCATGTGGCCAAGTGGCGTGCCAAGGGTCCAGGGTTTGTGCTGAAGCGCTGGGCGGTTAAGGGGCCGGTTTATTGAGCTCGCAGCGGGTGCTCACTTGATGCCGATCACCATCGAGTCAGGTCCCACGAGATGTTCGACGCGGCAGTGGGTGAAGCCGGCTTCTTGCATCCAGCGGATGCAGTCTGCGCCGGTGTAGTCGAAGCCGCCGGGGGTTTCGATGAGCATGTTGAGGCTCATGAGGAGGCCGAAGGCGTTTTGTTGGCGGGCGTCGTCGATGATGGCGTCATATACCACGACTGCACCACCGGCTGGTAGTGCTGCATGGGCTTTGCGGAGAAGCATGCGTTTGGTTTCCAGATCCCAGTCGTGCAGGATGTGGCCGAAGAGGAGGACGTCTGCCTGGGGGAGTTCATCGGTGAAGAAGCTGCCGCCTGCGAAGCGCACGCGGGAGTCGAGGCCCTGGGAGGTGATGTATTCTTCGAAGATGGGGCCGACTTCGGGGAGGTCGAAGCCGATGCCTTGGAGGTGGGGCTGGGCGAGTGTGATCTGGGTGACGAGATCGCCCTGCGCGGTGCCGATGTCTGCGCAGCTTCGATAGTCGGCCCAGGGGAATTTCTGGGCGATGGCCATGTTGGCCCCCCGGCTGACGCCGGACATGGCGCGGAGGAATTCGCGGAGCTTGGCGGGATCGGCATAGAGCGCGGTGAAGGGATCGTGCCCGCCTTTGGATTCGTTTTGGGGTTCGCCGGTGCGGACTGCTGCGGTGAGGCTGCCCCAGAATGGGTAGAGGCGGTGGTTGGCCATTTCCAAAATGCCGCCGATGTAGGAGGGCTTGGACTTGTCTAGAAAGAGGTCGGTCTCGGGTGTGTTGCGGTAGATTCCATCGTCGCCGCGCTGGAGGAATCCGAGGGCGACCAGTGCATCGAGGAAGTCGCGAGCGCCGCGTGGATGCAGACCGAGGCGGCCTTGGAGGGTGGTGAGATCGCCAGGATGCTTGGCGAGTTCGGTGAAGATTTCCATCTCGACGGCGCTAAGTAGTGTCTTGGAACTCCAGAAGGCGAGGCCGGTTTGCAGGATGTGGTCTGGGGGGG
>Ga0214188_100320_pt1 | contig 12581 bp, 14 predicted proteins | sample TroBogEpilimnion_5_FD_153026 | JGI IMG/M metagenome (GOLD analysis project Ga0214188, IMG submission 153026) | Freshwater microbial communities from Trout Bog Lake, WI - 01JUL2008 epilimnion | ecosystem: Environmental > Aquatic > Freshwater > Lake > Epilimnion/Euphotic zone | place: Trout Bog...
AAGCCGATGAATGTGATCACGCCACAACAGCAACGTGACTCCCTGCCCTGGCGCAGCGCACGTGCGGCTCCGGCAGCTCCTGCGCCGGCCTCCGCGCTCAATCGCCAACTGCTCGCTGAGATGGCCTGCGTCGCCCGTTTTGATTTTGATGATTCCAAAGGGACCGAGGCCAATGACGCCAAGCTGCCACGCAATCCGGCCTGGAACGCCCAGCAGGGCCAGGTGGTGTCCCAGCAAATGGCGCTGAACAACACGGAGAACCTCTCCCGCAATCGTGCGGTCAATTTTCAGGCGGAGGAGGCGATCAAACAGCAGCCACAGATCAAAATGAAGCAAGGTTCCGGCACGCTGGTGCTTTCTGACGAAAAGGCGGTCGAGGCCAAGCCAGTGCCGGCGAAGGCTTTGAAAAAGCAGCCGGAGAAACCTGCCGACAGCAGCAAGCCAGCCACCAGCATTGCTTCAACTGCGAAGCCGATGGATGCGAAGGAGATGGCTTCTCGGCAGCAAACTCTGGCACCCATGCCAGCGGCCAAGGTGCCGATGGAAGGTGATGCAGTGAATTCGTTGGGTAATGCGTCTGCCCCAGCCCCCGCCGCTCCTGCTGCAGTGGCCGATCCTTTCGGGGCGCCGCCGCAACCCAAAACCACCGCAAACATGAACAGTTCGCGGCCGTTTCAGGGCGTGTGGCTCGGCAGCAATCTCATGCTGACACGCGAAGCCTTCGTGGATGGTGTGCGTATGGTGCAGGGCGTGTGGCTGGACTGGCCCGCGCTGCGCGAATCCCTGCTGCGTGAGATCACGGATCTGTTTCCTGATGCAAAACTGGAGCCTGCGGCGAATGCCAGCGCAGGCACACGCCCGGATGATGATCCTCTGCGCTTCGCCGCCCTGCCAGTGCGGCTGGTCCCAGGTGCCATCCAGCTCCCGCCGCTGCCGTTCTGGACGCCGCTGCGCAGGTCGCTCGGCATCGCTCTCGCTTGTGTCTTGCTCGCAGCCGTGGCGGTGGGACTGGTGCTATTTGGCACGGTGGCGCTGAGCGAGCGCCGGGCGGACTTCGTTTCCGCAGTGACGCATGAGCTGCGCACGCCACTGACCACCTTTCGCCTTTATTCCGAGATGCTGGCGGATGGCATGGTGACCGATGAGACGCAGCGGAAGACCTATCTCGACACTTTGACCGGTGAAGCGGGCCGTTTGAGCCATCTCGTCGAAAACGTGCTCGCCTACGCCCGACTCGAACGCGGCAGCGCCAAGGCGCGAGCTGAGAACATCACGATTGGCGAACTGCTGGACCGCATTCTGCCACGGTTGCAGCAGCGTGCGGATGACTGCGGCATGACGGTGAACCTACAGGCCACGGATGCGGACCGCAAAACGCAGCTGCATGTCGATGCGGCGGCTGTGGAGCAAATTCTGTTCAATCTCGTGGACAACGCCTGCAAATACGCGGCCCCTCGTGCGGCGCAGCCGGTGATTCATCTGGAGGCGGACACCAGCGGCAAGTTTGCCATGTTGCGAGTGCGCGATCACGGTGGTGGCATCTCCCGTAGCGAGAGGCGGCGTATTTTTCATCCGTTCCACAAGAGTGCCGATCAGGCGGCCCATTCAGCACCGGGTGTCGGACTAGGTCTGGCTCTTTGCCGCAGACTGGCCACAGCGCTGGGTGGTGCGATCACGCTGGATGCCGCCCACAAGGACGGCGCGTGCTTCATGCTGCGCCTGCCGAAGTAATCAGCGCTCTCCCGCGAGTGTGACTGCGCCCGTGAGTATAACGTTGCCCGCATCATCACAGATTTCGCCACTCACCTGTCCGAGATTGCCGAGCATGCCCTGCAGCGCTCCGCTGAGATGAAGCGACTGACCGGGTGTGATGCTGCCGAGGATTTTGATCTGACGCACCGCAGTGAGACGGAGGTTTTTGAGCGGGGCTTCGCCGGGGCGGGTTTGAATGAGAATGCCCCCCAGTTGGGCCAGCGCCTCAATCATCAGCACGCCAGGCATGAGCGGGGCACCGGGAAAATGGCCGCGTAGAAATTCCTCTCCCCCTTTGAGTTTCCACACCGCTTTGGCGGAAACGCCAGGAGTAAGTTCAACAAGTTCGTCAATGAAGCGAAACTCCGAACCGTGCGGTAGGGAGGAAAGCGCTTGAACAAGGTCGGCGGCAGATGGCATGCTGCGGTCTTATTCACGATTCCCCCCCAGAGCAATCTCCAAGATGCGCGCCAGCGCCGCTAGTCCATCGCGTGCTTATGCAAGTATGGCTGGCAGTGGTGTTCCTGCTGAGCATGGCCTACTGGGCTGTTGGCGGCATCTTGTTTGTGCTGGCCGGAGCCGTGCTGGAGCCGTTCCTGCCGCTGGAAACATCCCGCACCCTGGGCCAGTGGCTGTTGAGTGTGGCATTCCGCGTCTTCCTCACCTTCCTCCGGGCCTGTGGTGTGTATAAGTGCGAATACATTGGCTTCGAGGCACTGCGCGAAGTCAAAGGCGGGCTGATCATCGCGCCCAACCATCCGGCGCTGTGGGATGCCGTCTTCATCCTCTCCAAAATTCACGGACTGCGCTGCATTTTAAAGGCGACCTTAATGCGCAATCCATTCCTGCGCGGGGGGGCCAAACTGGCGGGCTTTATCCCCAACAAACCCGCGCATAAAATGCTGCAGCGCTCCATCGAAGCCCTGCGCCAGGGGGACCGGCTGCTGTTTTTCCCAGAAGGAACCCGCACGCTGAAGCACCAGCAGTGCATCAATCCCCTTCAGGGTGGCCTCGGCATCATCGCCACCCAGTCGTGCGCGCCCGTGTGGCCGGTCTTCATCGAAACCAACAGCGACTACCTCTCCAAGGGATGGCCGCTGTGGCGCCTGCCTGATAAAACAATCCACATGCGCATCACGCTCGGCGAGCCCCTCGCCAGCCCCCCGGATGAAAGCGCGGCGGAATTCACCCAGCGCCTGCATGAGGTGTTTTCAACGGAGTTAGGCAAGCTCTCTTGATCCATTCATCAAGAGCGCGGAAATCATTCCTCAATCCACACCGGCGTCCCCACGGGCACGAGATCAAACAGATCGATCACTTCACGGTTGCGCATGCGTACGCAGCCATGGCTGGCCGGGCGGCCGATGCTTTTCTCGTCGTTGGTGCCGTGGATGTAGATGTAGCGCTGGTAGGTGTTCTCATTGCGCGGCTCCGTGCCGTGCAGCCAGAGGATGCGCGTGAGCACGAGATCCGATTTTGTCTCCATGTCAGGCTGCCACTGCCCCACAGGCACGCGTGCCTTGAAAATGGTGCCGCTGTCAGCTCCGCCGCCGTGCTTCTCTTTCACCTCAAAGCGGCCCAGCGGCGTCTTGTTGCTGCCCTCAGTGAACCCGATGCCAAATTTCGACGTGCTGCATGCCCACTCGCGCACCAGGCGCATGTCATCAAACAACCGCAGCCGCTGGATGCCGATGCTGACTTCGAGGTGTGGGTGGGTGAGGCTCATGGGGATGGAAGATTCATTCAATCGTCTGAGACTGCACGCGAGAACTGCGTTTCAGCGGGCAAATGGCATGAACCAAAAAATGCATTTGACTAATTAGACCGAACGGTCTAATTGTTTCCCATCATGAGCGACCGAACGACCAAAGAACGCATTCTCGACGCAGCCGAAGGGCTGATGCTTGAGAAGAGCTTTCACTCAGTCGGTCTGACGGAAATCCTTGAAGCCGTCAAGGTGCCCAAGGGCTCGTTCTATCACCACTTCAAATCCAAGGAGCAGTTTGGTGTGGAAATGCTGAAGCACTATGTGGCTGATTCAACAGCCTACAAAAAGCAGATGCTGCTGTCTCCCACACCTGAGCCTGACCCGCTGCGCAGGCTGCTGAGTTTTTGCGAGGGCACGATCTGCCGTGTGCTTGAGACCAAAGGGAAATGCCCTTGTCTGGTGCTCAAACTGGCTGCTGAAGTCGCTGACATGAGTGAAGCGATGCGCGAGGTGCTTGCAGCAGGAAATCGCGAGGCGATCGCCATTTTGGAGCAGGTGCTGCAGGAAGGCATCGAGAAAAAGAAGATCGCCAAAACCGTCCACCCAGCCGAGATGGCCGTCATCATTCACGATCTCTGGAACGGAGCCATGCAGCGCTCCGCCGTCTGCCGTGACGCCACCCCTCCGCGTGAAGCCCTGAACTTCATCCGCACGCTGCTCACCCCCTGACTTTCTTTTCCACCCCATATAAACCGACCGGTCTATTCTTAACCTAACCACCCCTATGAAACCCATCGCCCTCACCACTGAAACCTTCGACGCCACCCTCTCCAACACTGACCTGCCCGTCCTCGTGGACTTCTGGGCGGAGTGGTGCGGCCCCTGCAAAATGATGTCTCCCATCCTCGACCAGCTTGCCACCGAGCAAGCCGGACGCGCCACCATCGCCAAGGTGGACATCGACGCCTTCCCTGACCTCCAGGCCCGCTTCGGCATCCGCGCCATCCCCACGCTGATCGTGTTCAAAAACGGCCAACCCGTGAACACCATCACCGGCGTGAAGAGCAAATGCTTCCTCGAAGCCGCGCTCGCCGCCTGATTTCTTTTTCACCCCAAAACCACACCCCAAACAAACCCACCCCTATGTCCATCGACCTCACCCAACGTCCCCCACGCAGCCCGCGCGTCCGCCTCGGCGGTTACGTCCTCCTGCCCCGCCTGCTCGACAAATGCCGTGCTGAAATCGCCGGTAAAAATGGCGAGTATCATTACAACTGCCCGCTGGATCAGCGCTTCCTCAGCTTCACCGGCATCGATCATGAAGCCCTGAAAACCGAAGCGGCCAAGGGACTGGGTGACGCCGACATGTTCGCGTGGATCGAGAAGAGCGCGCTGCACAAACGCAGCGACTACGAGATCGCCCACTGGAGCGAATACCGTGAAGCCGCCGTGCCTGCGGACAACGAAAGCCGCGAGTACATCAGCGCGCAGATCGCCAAGGCAGGTGGTGCAGCGCGTGAAGACATCGGCACGTGGTTCGATTTCCTCGACTTCGACGATCACGTGTCCTTCGGCGGCAAAGCCTGATTCAATTTCCCAACTCCTTCCCTCAAAACTTAACTCTCATGCAAACCTCATTCCAAAACAAAGTCGTCCTCATCACCGGAGCCACCAGCGGCATTGGCAAGGTCAGTGCTCTCGCCTTCGGCAAAGCCGGAGCCAAAGTCATCGTCAGCGGTCGGCGTGAAGCCGAAGGCCAGTCCGTCGTCGCTGAAATCAAAGCCGCAGGTGGTGAAGCCACCTTCGTGAAAGCAGACGTGGCTGTGGAGGCGGACGTGGCGGCGCTCGTGGCCAAAACGGTGGCTGCTTATGGCCGCATCGATGTCGCCTTCAATAATGCAGGCGTCGAACTCACCGGCCCCATTGTGGATGCCACCGAGGCCGACTACCGCCGCGTGTTTGACATCAATGTCTGGGGTGTGCTCACCTCCATGAAGCATGAGATTCCCGTCATGCTCAAACAAGGAGCGGGCGTCATCATCAACACCAGCAGCGTGGCCGGACATATCGGCATGGCCGGAGCCAGCGTCTATGTGGCCAGCAAGCACGCCGTCGAAGGCCTCACCAAGGCCGCCGCCATTGAATACGCGAAACAAGGCATTCGGGTGAACGCCGTGGCCCCCGCCGCCATCGAGACCGACATGGTCACCCGTTTCACGGGCGGTGGCAGTGAAGAAGCGCTGAACTACATGCACTCACTGCATCCCGTGGGCCGCATGGGCCGCGCTGAGGAGATCGCCAATCCGGTGCTGTTCCTCGCCAGCGATGCGGCTTCCTTCATTACCGGCACCTCGCTGAATGTGGATGGTGGGTTCCTGGCGCAGTAAGACACCAAGAGCCATGCCCGCACTTTGCCCCAGTGGCAGAGTGCGGGCATTTTGCGTGATCAATTCAAGATCACTGCTCCTGCTGCCTGCATCTCAGTCAGGGCACGACCCACATCTCCAGCCTGGAGATTCACGCCTCGGCAGGCCTGAGCGATCAAGTTCACCCGGAAGCCCTCATTCAAGGCATCAAGCACAGTGAACTTCACGCAGTAATCTGTCGCCACTCCGGCGATGCTGAGTTCACGCACTCCCTGCCCCTTCAGCCACTCACTCATACCGGTGGAGGCACGATGGCCGTTGTCATAAAAACCGCTGTAGCTGTCGATACACGGATTCATGCCCTTGGTGAAGACACGGGCGATGCGTCGGGTGACGATGGCATCCACATCGAGGGTGGTGATGTCGGCTTGAAGGGCGGCAAAGAAGCAGTTCATGATTAGATAGGAATGTCCGTCCAAGGACGAAGTTTCTGTAGGTTGTGATAGTTGGCGATCCGCAGTGTGAGTTCAGCGTAAGTGTCCGTCGTTTGGATCCGATCAAGGTAGCGATTTTGCTCAGCCACGGCATCAAGATCGAAGGCCCAATACTGACTCATGAGCGGGTTGATGAAGAGCTTGGAGCCTTGTGTGCGATCCATTGCGTGTATGTCGCCAAACAAGCCCCTGGCAGCGCTGATGATGCTGCTGTTCACAATGCTGGCACGGCGCGGCATTCGCGCATGAACATAATCCACCGCCTGCACGTATTTTCGCATCTCAGGCATGTCCCAGAGCATGCTCCAAGTTCCCAAGTGTCCGTTCCGCACAGACAATGCGGCTGCATTCTCAAGGAAATGAGCATGGCAGACGCCATGATAAGCATCCACGCCAAAACCAAGGCAGACGACTAATTTACGTATGGATTTTGGAAGCACATATGCCGCAGCAAGTGAAGCGACATCTTCCTGAGGTGTGCCCAGGCCACATTCGTCCCCACGCATTAAAATATCGGTTCCACCGTCAATGAGAATGATGGTGTCAATGGCAAGGGTTTCAGCCAGCCATGCATACGCAGCGCTCACGGTGCAAACACCGCCTGGCTGAATCGCGTAAACAGGAGTGTTATACCCTTGAGATTCTAACCACTGCGACAGATAACGTTCTGGAAAGTAGCTCATTGATCCCGAGGTGTTGCCACGAACCACCGTAATCTCTGGCATTGGCCGGTCTTCACAATGTGACAGGTCCGCAAATGACCAGTTTGCGAGATGTACCGTTTTCCCCTGCTCTTTCAGCCAGAAATAAAGAGGCAATCCCGCAAACACATCAAACCCGCCGCCAGCACCTGCGATCAGAACTGTCTGAGAAGATTCGAGCCTTTCAAAAAATGGAAGCTTCATGAGTTCTTTGTTTGATCTGTTTCGCCAAATTTTTGAATGACTTCAATGAGACCAACAATGTGCCTGTTGAACTCTTCTAGCTCATCCGCGGGCACCCAGAGTTCGCGATGCACGGCACCACCGACGACCTGCTCAACAAAGCGGCTCAAATACTCCGCTTCGACTGCGAAGCGTGTGACAAAACCCGAACCTGACGCAGGCACGTTCCAGTCACGGGCGATCTGGATCGCGTAGTCTTCATTCATCACGGGATAAAAAATCGGCTGCTCAGGCAGGCGCGGAGGAAAGGCTTTCCAGCCGGAGTCTTCGATCAGCTTCAGTTCCTTGGGGCCAATAGGGCGGTAGAGAGTTGTTGTTTTCATATCTCGAAAAGGAATCCCTTCTTCTTCAGTCGCTCATACTTCACGGGATCGAAGCGGAAGAGCTGGGCGGGGCGGTGGGCGCCTTCGCGGTGTTGTTCTTTGAGGGGGATGAGGAGGTCGCATCTGAGGACTTTTTTGCGGAAGTTGCGTTTGTCGATCTCGGTGCCGAGGACGCTTTCGTAGAGGCGCTGGAGCTGGGTCAGGGTGAACTTGGGAGGGAGGAGTTCGAAGCCGACGGGCTGGTAGGTGAGCTTGCCGCGTAGGCGGGCGAGCGCGGTGGCGAAGATCTCGGCGTGGTCGAAGGCGAGCGGGGGGAGGTCGGACACGGGGAACCAGCGGGCCTCAGCGGCGTCTGTGGAGGCGGCGGTGGTGTGGTCGGCGGGTTTGGTTAATGCGTAGTAGGCGACGCTGACGACGCGCTCGCGGGGATCGCGGTTCACGGTGCCGAAGGTGTAGAGCTGCTCGAGGAAGAGGTCCTTGAGGCCGGTTTCTTCCTCGAGCTCGCGGCGGGCGGCGTCATCGAGGGTTTCTTCGACGCGGACGAAGCCGCCGGGGAGTGCCCAGTGGTCTTTGAAGGGGGCGAGGCCACGGCGGATGAGGAGGACCTGGAGGGCGCCGCCGTCAAAACCGAAGACGACGCAGTCCACGGTCAACGCGGCTCTTGGGTATTCGTAGGTGTGTTTCACACACGAAGTGTTGTGTATTTTGAACACGAAGTCAAGGCGGGAGTTTTTGAAGAGGGAGCCATAGAGCGCGTCGTAGCGGGGTTTTGGAAAACGCAGAGCTTGGTGAAGAGCGGAGCTGAAGGAACGAGGACGAGTTCGAGTAGGAGTTCGAGGACGATGTCGGGCAGCCCGGGAGGAGGAGTATGAGGAAGAGGAGGAGGAAGATTGGGGGCTTACCCCCCCTGTTTACCCGTCCTTGCATCCGGCGGGTGAGGCCTTACTATCGCGGCCCCTTTGAACCAACCCCCCCGTTAGTAGAATACCATGAGCACCCTGAAGAATGTCGCCATCGTCGGAGCCACAGGCGCTGTGGGCGCGGAGATGATCCGCTGCCTAGAAGAGCGCAAGTTTCCCGTCGGCCAGCTTACCCTCCTTGCCTCCGCACGCAGCGCCGGGAAGAAGCTGAAGTTCAAGGGCGAGGACATCACCATTCAGGAACTGACGCCGGATTCCTTCAAGGGCATCGACATCGCGCTGTTCAGCGCGGGTGGCGGCATCTCGCGTGATTTTGCCCCGCATGCAGTGAAAGCTGGTGCCGTGGTGGTGGACAATTCCTCCTACTTCCGTCAGGACCCAAACGTCCCGCTCGTGGTACCAGAAATCAATGCTGCCGATGTGAAGTCACACAAGGGCATCATCGCCAACCCGAACTGTACGACGGCCATCTCGCTGATGGCGCTGTATCCGTTGCATCAAGCCTTTGGTGTGAAGCGCATCTTTGCCTCCAGCTACCAGGCCGTGTCCGGCACGGGTGCGCAGGCGATTGAAGAACTGGCCAACCAGTCCCGCGAATGGGCCAGTGAAAACCGTGCCTGGGATGCCGCAAAGCTGGACAGCAAGCCGCACGTGTATCCACACCAGATCGCCTTCAATGCCATCCCGCATGTGGACTCCTTCCTCGATTCCGGTTACACCAAGGAAGAGATGAAAATGGAAAACGAGGGCCGCAAGATCATGCACCACGACAAGTTCCGTGCGTCCGTGACCTGCGTGCGCATCCCGGTTTTCCGCGCGCACAGCATCGCCATCAGCGCTGAGTTTGAAAAGCCTGTGACCGTGGCCGCCGCACGCGAAGTGCTGAGCAAGGCTCCGGGTCTGGATGTGCTGGACGATACGGCAAACAAGGTCTATCCGCTGGCCCTCGACATCGCGGGCCGCGACAACTGCGCTGTGGGCCGCCTCCGCATGGACTGCGCACTGGACAACGGCCTGGCCTTTTGGGTCGTGGGTGACCAGCTCCTCAAAGGCGCGGCGCTGAATGCGGTGCAGATCGCCGAGTGCCTGCTGTAGGCTCCCGACAAAATCGAATCATTCACGAAGAGCGGGGCCCTTGAAGCCCCGCTCATTTGTTTTCACAAACCTGAGCGGGGGAAACCGATGAAAAGAAGGCATCTTACAACTTCCTTACAACCTACTCACAAGCTGCTGACTCATTCTTTTCCACCTGTGGGAATCTAGCGACAGATCTGCGGAACGCGGCTTCGGCTCCTGACCGCAAGATCACCCCTTTCTCAAGTGTGGTTATCCTTCTGGCTGTTGGAAACTCTACGAATTACCGAGGCGGACTCAAAAGGTCCGTCTCGGTTTTTTATGGTTTTTATAAATTTTAGGTGACCGGATAAATCGCGAGGCTAAATTATACGCCTCGCACATGGTCCAACGCCGTTCGACAATTCTGTTCATCATCCTGGTGGTTCTGCCACTGGCGCTCTTGGCGTGGTTGGGAACCTACCTCATTCGCGATGCAGAAAAGCGCACCGACGCCTCCATGCAGGCCATTCTGGCTGAAAGACTTAGCTCCGCAGATCAGCACCTCCTGCACGACATGCGCCAACTGACCGACAGGCTCGATGACTGGGGAGCGGAGCGGATTGGCTCTGCCCGTTTGATGTCTGAAAGGCTGGCCACGCACTCTTGGATCGCCCAGACTTGGTCTGTGGCTGGAAAAACTGCCAACGCGCCCATTGAATCATTTCCCGGCAAGGCCAACTACGAACCCGGTGCCATTTTCAAGGCCGAAGAACGCATCAAAGCCATCCTGGAAGCCACCCATGATCCAGCCAGCATGCCGCAACTCATCACCGTTCTGGAGGGCGGTGGCCCGCCGTTTCAGCGCACTTATGTTTCAGGCAAGAATTCGACTTTCCAGCAGCGCTCCTCCCAATGGATGACCTACCTCAAGATGTTCGGCTACCACATCGACGACCATCCAGTGCAGTCTGAGCCTGCCCTGAGCTGGAGCGGCTGGCATGTGGGCGATTCCATTTTCATGTACTGGCATCGCTTTGCCGACGGCAGTCTAAGCTGCGCCCTGATGAACCCACAGATGCTGATGAATGCCCTATTTCAGCGCCTGCCGCAGCCGGGCCTAGCCATCCCTCCCGGCCGCATGATGCTGACCACGGTCAAAGGCATCCCCCTCCACGAATGGGGCAAGCAACTGCCTGGCTCAGAAGGCCATCCGGCTGCACACCGCGCCTGCTCGGAGCCGCTCTCACAGTGGGAGATGTCCTACACACCCGCGAATGAGGAATTTCCCAAACCCTACCTCTTTCCCATCCTGCTCGGCGTCAGTTCCGGCATCGTGCTCGTCTTTGTCGTCGGCTGGCTTTATTTCCACGAAAGCGCCAGTGAGATCCGCGTGGCGCAGCAGCGCGTGACTTTCGTCAATCAAATCTCCCATGAGCTGAAGACCCCGCTCACGAACATCCGTCTCTACGCCGAAATGGCGGCGCATCGCGCAGAACAGCAAGGCGATACCATCGCGAGACGCCAACTCGGTGTCGTGGAGGCTGAAACATCCCGTCTCGACCGCCTGATCCAAAACGTGCTCAACTACGCCCGCCAGCAGCGTGACAAGCTTACCAACCAGCCCAAGCTGCTGGCGCTGGATCAAACCGTCTCGCGCATTGTGGAATTCTGGAAGCCGCTGCTGGAGAACAAAGGCTTTGAAATCGCGACCTCTTTGAACGGGCCTGAGACCGTCATGGCCGACCCCGACGCCATCGAGCAGATCCTCGGCAATCTGATTTCCAACGTCGATAAATACGCCAACGCGGGCAAGTGGATCGCAATTCGCACAGAGCACGATGAGCGCAACACGCGCATCATTGTGGAGGATCACGGTCCCGGCATCCCGTCTGGCAAGCGCCGCACGGTCTTCGAGCCCTTTGAACGCCTCCGCTCCGACCTCGCTGAGGGCGTCAGCGGCACCGGCATCGGATTGACCATCTCGCGCGAACTGGCACAATTGCATGGCGGTTCTCTTACGGTGTGCCCTAATTACCGCGACGGCGCACGCTTCATTCTCACCCTCCCCAACAAGTCATGACCAAAATACTTATCGCCGAAGACGACGACCACACGCGCGATGCCCTGCGCGAAGTGCTCACCATGGAAGGCTACGAAGTCATCCCCGCCAGCGACGGCCTGCAGGCTGTGGATTTTTTCCGCGCTGAAAATCCCGACTTCGTCTGCCTGGATGCCATGATGCCCGGCCTCAACGGCTATGAGGTGTGCAAGCAGATCCGTCGTCAGGATGAAAAAGTACCTATCCTCTTCCTCACCGCCAAAGCGGAGGAAATCGACACCGTCCTCGGGCTTGAACTCGGAGCGGATGATTACATGACCAAGCCCTTCGGTGTGAAGGAGATCATCGCCCGCATCCGCGCCATTCTGCGCCGCACGGCCTCACGTGGTGGCGGCAGGGCGGATGATGACTTCACCATGGACGATCTGCGCATTGTCCCCACGGAACTGCGTGCGTACCGCGACAAGGTCGAACTCGCCCTCAGTCCACGCGATGTCAAAGTGCTGCGCCTGCTCTATGAGCGCCGGGGCAAGGTCATCGACCGCAACGCCCTCGCCGACGAAGTCTGGGGAGTGGACTACTTCCCGGAAAGCCGCGCACTGGACCAGCACATTTCGCAGCTGCGCAAACGCATCGAAAAAGACCCGGCCCAGCCGCGCATCATCCGCACCGTGCATGGTGCAGGCTATCGGTTTGAATGACATTTGATTGGGTCTGCGTAGAATGACGTTCACGTTCGTCATTCTCTCCCATGCTCAACTTCGACGCCCACCTCGACCTCAGCCTCAACGCCCTCGGCGGCTTCAATCGCGATCTTCGCCTACCGGTGCATGAGATTCGCCGTCGTGAGGCCGGTATGACTGGCAAAGGCCGCGCTGCGGGCACCACCGCCTTTCCTGATATGCGCCGAGGCAAGGTCGGCATCTGCGTCGCTACCCAGCTCGCGGGTTGCATGCCCG